>Ga0126337_10003624_pt1 | contig 10162 bp, 7 predicted proteins | sample DipCmetagenome_FD_92527 | JGI IMG/M metagenome (GOLD analysis project Ga0126337, IMG submission 92527) | Coral microbial communities from La Bocana,Puerto Morelos, Mexico - Diploria C A metagenome | ecosystem: Host-associated > Invertebrates > Cnidaria > Coral | place: La Bocana,Puerto Morelos... | reverse complement strand
TGATCTTTTAGTTCCCAATTTATATATTATCAGGTCCCTGTTACCTCTTGTTGTTGCTGTTGGTCCATAATAAAAGTTTGATTTGATTTCTCAATCTCTTGATCCAACCTGGAGTACCTGTCTTTAGGTTTATCATTTCTTCTTCCTAGCAATGCCTAGCAAAACAAGGTAAAAAAAAAAAAAGCTAAAAAGAGCACATCTTAACTCTGTCACAGTTTTCTCATTTCACTATCTCTGTCAAATGTGCTATCACTTCAATTTTGGAATGCAATGTGTTTAAAATGGTATACTGAAAACATTGTTTTGATGAAAATGATGATGTAAATGAGAAGTATTCAATTTCTGGGGACATAATTTGGCTTTCTGTATTCCTTTCTCTTAAGGACGGTGCCTACAATTATTAGTGTGTACACATTCTATGCATCACACAAGATATGGTTTACCCCATGTGCCCTAGGGTTAACATTGACATAATAAGAAACACTACCAAGTGTGCGATGGAAATGAAAGCAAAATTTTCCTATTGTGGCCACGTCAAGTTTAATAAAATGTACTAAAACTCTGAATACCTGAATACCAGCTTATTGATAACCACAAATTACTGTTAATGGCTTCCAGCTGAAAAACTAGTTGTTAGCTGAAATTTGTGTAGAAATATAGGGATTTCATTTTGATTTTGAACACTATAAACAGAAGCTTCATTTTATGTATTGTATTAACAACATTGACACCGCCATCTTCACTTAAGAGAAAGCTATCTTGACCCCTGGAGACAGATTTTCTTCCAAAAATGTGCAAAAGAGTGAAGAAAGTGCAAGTTAGTATTTGAAATATAATTTGTAGTCAATTACTATAACCAAGATTGAAGCAATTCAGAACCAGAGAAAAGAATATAGGGCTAAAATTTGACATAAGGCAGATGCGCATACGGCCCAACAATTGCAACTTGAAGAAAACTGGCCTGATAAGTCAACAAGCACTGAAGGTAATTTGGAATATTGTTAGATACAGATGACTCTTGGATAGTAAAGAAAAAATCACTCACCTCTCTTGAGGAATTCTCCACTTTTGCTTTAGCTGCAGGACTATTCATATGTTCTTTAATGACATTCACACCATCTCTAGTCTGTTTTATGAATTGTTTTCTTTGATTAACTTCAGCAATATCAATGTTGAACTTCCTTGGGTTTGCTTCAACAATGCCCACTGTTTCATCCAGGTCTTCCAAATCCCATTCAATACTTCTTACATTGTTACGCAGTTCATTTGTTGTCCAGTTATATTCATCTTTTCCAACAGTACGGGGATTGTCTAACAAGTCTTGCCATCTCTTATAAAGGGTCTGTACATTGTTAACTGCTTTTTGCACTTCCCTAAAAGAAACAAAGTTATTAGTCTTAAAAATTCATTGTAGTTAAGAGAGTCAGTAGAGTGTTGATTCCCAGTGATTTCTCCACTTCATGGAATTGAGATATCTTACAAAAATGGCCTGCTGGTTTATTTCAATGTACCACATGAATGAAGATGTAGGCCAGCAATGTTAAGGAGCTGCAAGGTGTGAAAAAAAAAACGGATTTTATGCTTACCAATTAAGCAAGCTCAAAAATTGTGACACGCAGATGTTTCAACAGAACAAGAAAAGAAAGCACCATTTGATCAATAACAATGTTTTTTCTACATTGTTAGTCTTAAAAATGCATTGTAGTTAAGAGAGTCAGTAGAGTGTTGATTCCCAGTGAATGACATGTGAAGATATCATCAATAATGCTGATATCTTCACATGTCAGTGAGGTAGACTGAGACCAGTGACTCTCGGGTAGCAAATTTCAAGTGGATGTAGGAAGAGGAGTGTCTTACTAATTAAAACCTCTAGTTGAGCTAAAGCCCAGTCCTCACTTACAAGTACAAAAGAAGCATGTGTACTCCTGTGGATGGTCAGAGATAAACATAAACAACCTTGCATTCTTCTCAAGCTTATGCTAAGGTAACTGCTATGTCCACTGGGACATGGTCGACACAACTATAGGCATAAGTGAAATACTTATGCCTATGACAATCACTGAGTTATACTTATGACATCCATGTCCACACTGGACATAGAAGCGACCTAAGGAAAAGTGTGAGCCTTAGCAGAAGCCTTAAGCGGCTCTCACACGGTAAACTAAAGTTGGCAAACTCGTGTTGCCAAAATTCGAAAAGTTGGCAAACTCATGCGTTCACACATCAAGCTCGCGTCAAATCTCAACACACGGTAATTTAAAAAAAAAAAAAAATTTTAAAAAAAAAAACAAACAAAAAAAAAAACACACGGTAATTTGCATAATGGCCGACATAGTGCAGTGGCACTCATGTAGAGTTGCTGCTTGTGTCTTGGTCCTATTGTATATTAATCGCTAAAGAATAAAATGGTAAGTGCTGGAAAAATAGAATGGTTTGGACAAAATAGTACATCAGTAGAAATCCCACCCTTGGAGCGTACAACACACTTGTTTTTCATGTCTTTATATGCTGCAGACAAAATGTTCCACAGATCTGGACAATTTTGAACTTACTCGATAAATTGAAAAGTTGCCTCATGGCGTCCGTCCACCATTTGTGTAGTGTCACGTAAATTCCATGAATAGAGCACGTGGATTGGTTGACAGTTACCAGCACACGTTTGCCAATCATTCACATGTCAAATACAAGTTTAAAAACATGAAAAAATTGGTAAAAAAGTTGGCGAGAATAGAGGCAAGTTCTATTTGTCGCCAACAGTTTGCCAACGTGCTTGCCGACTGTTTTTTTGCCTTAACACACACCAACTTGAGTTTGCCAACACGAGTTAGCCAACTTTAGTTTGCCGTGTGAGGGTTGCTTTATGCTTATGTAGCAACCATCCTCGCCAGCACATTATGCTAATGTTTGCATCACAAGTGCGTATTGGGTTTAATGGTGGAAACAAATGGATTTGTCAACGGTACCCACAATCTTGGACAGAATAAAAAGGAACAATTAACCCCCTTTCCCCCCAAAGCAATGATGAAGGCGCGAAGGAGCAAAAACGCGCCATTTTGGCATCATTGAAATGGGGGGAGGGGTGGTCCAGATGTTCCAGTTATTTTGTCCAAGATTGTAGATTATTTCAGTGCTCATGTGAAACTGACAGCTTCTCCCAATCGAATTTTCGTTACCAACACTGAAAAATATCAATGTCTATAAAGCACTTTGGAACTATCACGGGATCTGAATCAACCCATCCGACTGTCAAACAACAAAACGAAGCCAGAGTTTTTTCGTTTCTATCAAGCGAAGAATAACCCAGCGAGTTTTCCCTAAGAATGCTACGGCACAATATTATTATATTCGACATGAAACATTTCCAGTCGCCAGATTGCCTGAAAGGGGCAATAGATCAGCCTCTATACATCGATAGCACTTCTTAGATTGAAAAATGCGAAACGCTTCTTAACAGGATGCCCATTTTCATATCGTACTTGGAGAAGACGCCTTCCGGAAAGTTCTAAAGACAACAAGATGACGCATAAACTTACTCTTTAACGACGAAAAATGGGTCCTCTACTGACATTTCCTCCACAAAATGGCTTCAGATTGCCAAAAAGCTCGTCACATGCGTAGGTAACAGAAAATCTTGGGTGAAGTAAGCCGATATAATGCTAAAATACAATCGAAAGGCGCTCTTCGACGCGAAAAGCCTTCAGCTGAAAACTCACCGCCATTATCACGTGATCAAGTTCAGTTCATTTCCGGTCGTGCTACGGCAGTCAATTTATTTCCTGTTAATTACCATACTTGGTTTGTTGGCGGTTTTGGTTAAAAATAACATTTTCGACAAATTCACTTGCCAAGTTGTTAACAGATAGTTTGTCATCGGACTGGTAAATAACCCAATCACATTCAAAGTTGTAGTTGAAATAAACCAATCGCATTCAAACTTTCATACCTTGGCTATTCTTCTTTTCTCAGAAATTGTAATTCTTACGATTGATAACAAGATTTCGTGTCGTCCAGTTCGGCGGGGTACATTGTTTCGGAGCCCTCAAGTAACCTCGTTCCCAGGGTCCTCTCTCTTAGAGGACAATATATCGGAACCCTAAAGAAGATTGCGTCTTTAGCGTTCGTTGTGTACGAATTGGTCGTCATTTATCCTTTAAAGAACGGCGAGAAGATGAATTATGGGCGCTGTGGTTTAGCTCCTTTGAAAGAAGAAAACTGTCGGCAGATGGATCGGCTTATGAAGTTTTCATACACTCCAGAATTTTTCAGTCTAATTTGCATTGTAACTGAAGGCCACATCATCGGCGGTTAGCACCCAATCCTGGGAAAGTCGTGCCTACATAACGAAATAAAGAAACTGGGTAGGCGCATCAAGCCAAAAGCGTTCTTTCTTTGCGGGGTTGAAATAAGGAAAGCGCCACAATCAGATAGATACATCCTCTACCTTCCCTAGGCAGATCCCTTTTCGCTTGTCCCGCCATAGCGGTACTTACAAAAGCGGAGAATATCAGTTCAAATTTAAAACTTTCATATGTTCACGTGCTGTATTACTCAATTAAATATTTGCATTCATTCGTATTCCGCCAAAAATATTTAAGATCATTCATATGCTCACGTGCCATATCATGCATTATTTTATGCATTCATTCGGATTTTTCCAAAATATTTAAGATCCTTCATATGTTCACTTGCCGTATCATTGTCATTTAGGGACTTGAGATTTCGTACGGCCACGCTTTCCTTTTCTTCTGCGGGAAGTACCTGGTTCAGTAAGCATCCTTCACTGCGTGAGTATAAGACTGCTGTTTTCTTCTCATTTTAACGCTTTTTTCATTTGCATTTGCTTGAATGGCTTGTTCGTATATAAAGTTCTGAGTCCTGAAAATCCGTTCTAAGAATCCTGTCGTTCTCATTTGTACAGAAAATATGAACCATTTAAACACTTATCCTGGAGCGACATTTATACACTCTTTTTTATATCTATGAATATTGTTTTTTCGGGCCCAGCCCGAATGTTCTTTTTTTCTGCCGATTTGAGTCTGAAAATATTCCTATGAATATTCTTAGATAATATCGTGTGATATTTCCGTTTCATTGACTTTCAAGTTAAAGTAATCTTGGAGCGAGACTGTAGGCAATAAAGCTTGATGACATACAACCTCTTGCAGGCGAACATGCGGCCAGTTCTGTTTTTGGGCGCGTTTTCCCATTTGAAGAACGAAAGAATTTTACACTTTTTAGTTAAAAACATCTATTTGCAGTGTATTTACAAATTTTCCACACTCAAAAATTGTATTTCTTGTTTTGCAAAATCTCAACATCGGTTAATTCTTTAAATAATGTATTTTTAAAATTTCGCAAATTTCAGCCTTGATTCTCGTAAAACAATCGTATAGAAAAACAAGCGTGCATTCGTACCAGGTTTAACAGCCGTAGATAGAAAGCTTTGTATAGGTACTAAGGTATGTATTACTTTTAGGTGTTTAATTAGCCTGTATTAATTCCCATTTGGATTCTCAAGCTCTTTATATGCCACTCCTTGAGAATATCACACCACTTGACGCCGACCAGCTCACTCGAGGGCTATTTTTTTAATTCATATTGTGTAAATAGACGTATCTTAGACGCTACCTGTGCTGGCTTGCCAGTTACGCGTAGGTTTTTTCATGACCTCTTCTTGTTTGTAACCTGTATTTAGCGTTTTATCACTCGTTAAGTAGTTAAGGCACTCGTTGGTAAACTCGATATTGGCTGGCGGCCTCTTTACTTATAAAAGAAAATGTTTTCTATTCGGGTGACCGAAGCGAAAAAGAATAAAAGAGCTATTTATTGCTGTTGAAAATGTATTGTTTTAGAATCAGAAGTTCTTTATTTTCAGGCTTATACGACGTTGTACGAACACTCTGCCAGTGTTAAAAATATTTTGTTTTGTGGTTGGAATTACAGATGGTTCTTAAAGAAAAATATAAGTTTTAGGGGTTCATCTAGAAAATGTAAGACGGATACAAGATTAATTTGCCCAAGCACAAGGCCCTAACTATCAACATCTTACTACAATTAATCATACGGGCAAAAAACATTAACGGTAAGCGAAAGCTCAATTCATTTTTCAAGGATCGCTGAATGGAGATGTGGATCGCACACACGAGAACGACGATCTCCTCTTGTCACACAATGTCGCTTCAGTAAACAAACCGTTTTGCCGTCGAAATAGAACTCTCCCAAAGTATTTGCACACAACAAAGAAAGGAAAGTAGCGGCCAAGATTTAATAGGGGTTAGTGTTCGACCAATATTTTTGCGGGTTCAAGAAGAGTCCGCAACCTATTTAGCACGGCATACCTCGATTTTGGAGCAAAATTGTTCTGCCAAAATCGATTGATAAATCCTCGAACAAGAATATTTTAAAAGATGGCCCCGCGTTGGCCAGCGCACTTGATTTTCAAAGCCAAAGTTATACATCTTTAGAGTGTTAACGTACATTTTAAAGATTGAAAAATAGAATCGAAAGAAACAGTTTGAAAAAAATACTCAATTCTAGTCATGATGTCAAAAGAAGATTAGCAAGCGCTGAAAACTTGTTTCGACGAACTTCATTTGAGATTCGATGCGAATAGACAGTGGAACCGAAAAAGTCATCTACCATGTTCTTTTCACGTGAATACTTGACAAATCTGGCAAACATCTTCACATAATAACGTACTAAACACATCTTCTATTCAAAATCTCTCGACTCAAAAGTGCTCTAGCCCGCACTTTCTAACCGTTGGTTATCTCTAGCAATAATTCATTATTCGTTTGCGCTAATCTTAATTTTGAAATAAGTGAATGGTCAGAAATGTATGAATACATCTTTTTCACCTGAACACTAGTACTGTAGAGCCACAAATTTTTTTATCCTCATCAGGCATAAGTGTATCTCAATTTTATCTCTGTCTGAACATTTTTAAAATCAATAACGTTCTTGGTTTGGAAAAAAGCGCAGTAGGAAAAGTGCGTATCTTAATGTTCGTTGGTTCAGTTCAGATAATCAGTCACCTAGATAACCAAAGTATAAAGTTCCAGACGTTTACATTATTTTCGGCCGCCATGTTTGAGCAAAGAGCTCAACCAACATGGCGCCTCATACTGGGCTCTGTAAATTCGCGCCAAACTATTCGCCGAGTCTCTGAAGTTTAGGAACACACAGAGACCTAAAACTGGGAGAAATGTCTTTTTTTACCTATCTCTTATAACATCACAAATTCTCGACTATATCCACTGAATAGTTCTCGATTTATTTTTTTGTTGTTTAAAACCATAGAGACATAAAAGTTACACGGTCTTTCGGTTAAAGAAAATTAAAAAATATTTTATCATAAATGAGAGTAACAGAAATATCTCGATATCTGACATTGTTGGAGACATGGTTCGGTGAAGGCAGATGGGTCTATTCCAAATATAAAAATAAACAAGAGGCTTAGAGGTCTTAACGCTGATGGTTTTTTTTTAAGTTTAAAGTGATCATTACAAGGAAATTACAAGGAAACTACAAATTACAAGGAAAGTTTCCTTGTAATTTCCTTGTAATACTCACTTTGGAGGTTGGTTGGTTGCATCTTTGATATGCTTTAATGTGACTGCGTGATTCAGTTAGTGAGTTCATATGCGCCATGACATATTTGGCTGTGTGACTGCGTGATGCGGTTCCAGTCAAAGACCCACATTTCACCCTTGCTCGCCATAGAGTCTCCAGTAGCTCAGTGGTTAGAGCATCCGACTAGATCACGGAGGGTCGTGGGTTAAAATCCCATCTGGTACTCGGATTTTTTCCGAGTCAATGTTTAAACCTTGAAAATTTCTACTTTAAAGTGATCATGTCTCTGTAAATAAATACTATGAAAGATCAAATATTTGAACTGCGGAGAAAGATGTGAATTTATAGTTGATCATCGCAGTTAAACACAACTTCATCAGCAGTTGTGAAATTAAAGCCTGAAAAAAAGTCAGGCCTGAACGGGATTCGAACCCATGAGCTCTGCGCGTGATACCGTGCAGTGCTCTGCCGACTGAGCTATCAAGCCATCTGGGAGCTGGCCACAGTGTGAGTTCGTAATATACCCGTAGAAGGTGAAGAATGTAAATGAATTTCACAACTGCTGAAGTTGTGTGTATAACTGCAATGATCAACTATAAAGTCATATCTTTCTCCGCAGTTCAAATATATGTTTTTTCATATATTCATTTACATTCTTCACCTTTTAGGGGCGGTATATCACGAACTCACAATGTGACCAGCTCCCGCTGCGGTATCGCAGAAGTCACGGCCGGTTCGAATCCTGTTCAGGCATGAATATTTTTCAGGCTTTAATTTCACAACTGTTGAAGTTGTGTGTATAACTGCGATGATCAACTATAAATTCATCATTGGTCTCTCTATAAGAAGGAGGGCTTTTCAATCATCGACTAGATATTGAATTTTTGTGGCAAAAGGTCTGGGCATTTCCTCTGTGCCGAATCCTGTTGGCAAAATCTTTGGCAAAGATTTTTTGGAGTAAATTTCCAAGCCCCCCACAAACAAAATTTGGCTTTTGCGACAGTTCCTTTTCCTAATGCTACGATGACATTTACGACGACACTTTACGACAGCTTACACGTGCTCAGAAGCAAAAAAACTTGCGGTCACACGATCCTAAAATATAAGGAAAAAGGACAAGTAAATACAAGAGTGAAGGGAATTTCTCGCATATAAAACAGCTCCTGACGACCTGTGGGATCTTGGCTTGATAAGAGCCACACAAATATTCAGAGATTTCCTTTGACGTGTTAAGAGGTAATGTCAACATATTGATGAACATCTTATAAATCTAGTTTCAATACAGGACTTATACTGGATGAGAAAGTACACCTTTCCGTTCAGAAAGAGATAAAACGACCTCGAGCAAACAAACACGCTTTTCTACGTGAGAAAAGAAATCAGAGCACATGGATGCTTTCGAATTCATGTATTGTTTTCTGTTATTCCTAATTTTACGAGCCGTACAGTTCTCATTCGGCTTTCTATGTATGGTTCATGTGTTCACTCCCTGACTTGGAAGACGTGATAGAGCCTCGTCGACCGCCCTTTGAACTGCCTGGGATACGGCAGAAGGAATTGATCGATCTTGAAAGTTCTTCCGACATGTTTGTGTTTTCTCGCGCAATAGGTAGTGATGTGACTTGTCACATGTACTCGCTCGCACGGATTATGTATTAAGTTAAATCATACTTATTACGTTAAATCATGATTTCACTGATATCAAATGTGAAAGTTAAATTTAAATCATGAAGTCGTGATTTCAAATCATAGACGCATGATATGAAACCAGGATATATTATATGAAATCATAAAAACATGATTTGAAATCAGAATTTATTATATCAAATCATAAACAAATGATTTAAAATAGTAATTTATTATATCAAATCAAAAATACATGATTTCATATCACAGAACTTTATTTAGAAAATAACGGAAAAAAATGATAAAATTAAGCTAAATAATTTTTTTTACAAACGGCGCCTCATATCCTCAAACCTTCCTCAAATCTTCACTGTTTCTAAACAAGCAAATAAGGGACTGTGCAATAGTTATCAGGAGGGGGGCCCGAAAAATGAGTCTCGCAAGGAGAAATATTACACAATACCCCCCTCTCAACAAAGGCAAATTAGCTCTGACCCCCTTCAAATCTCCCAAAAATTATGATGAACCCCCCCACCCCAAACCACCACCTACAAATATAGTAAATATACCTGAATCCTTTACTTGCTATGTACTGTAATGCATTCGACATCAGTGTCTGGGACAAAGAGTACCTCGTAACTGTGTTCGATAAAGTAGCCCTTTTCTGAAGAGTCTGATTGTGCATCGTCTTCGATTTCCTGAGTCGTCTGGATCTTATGAGTCACTAGATTGCAGCTCAGAGTCACTAGTTTCGTCATTGCTTGTTTGGGAATGAGTTGTTGTCACGATTCTATGACAGCTTCAAAGAGAGGGCAGGTAGTGACCTTACACATTACAGTCATAAAATGCCGAATAGAGTACTATGCCGAAAAGAGTACGACGCATAAATTATGTCAAATTATGTTGTTACGCAAGAGCACATGGCGGACCCCATGCTGCGTGGCACGTAATAGTCGTGACCTTT
>Ga0126337_10003623_pt1 | contig 10162 bp, 3 predicted proteins | sample DipCmetagenome_FD_92527 | JGI IMG/M metagenome (GOLD analysis project Ga0126337, IMG submission 92527) | Coral microbial communities from La Bocana,Puerto Morelos, Mexico - Diploria C A metagenome | ecosystem: Host-associated > Invertebrates > Cnidaria > Coral | place: La Bocana,Puerto Morelos... | reverse complement strand
GTGGTCCTTTACGTTGTCTTGGCTGTTTATTTGGGCCACCATCTTCACCACCTGCATGCATGGCAATGATGAAGATCGATCAGTCAAGAAGTAACAAAAAACAAATGGATTTATGTTCAGAGTAAAACAGCTGATTTGTGCAAGTTCTTAAGCATAAGTCTTCAATCACTATGAAAGTTGAATGCGCGAAAAAAAATATTATGGTTATGAAGCGACTAGGAGTATTTCTGCCCCCCCTGGATGGGATGCTAGTCCATCGCAGGGTTCCCAGCAATAAATTCACCGGTACCCATTTATACACCTGGGTAGAGAGAGGCACTGTGAGAGTCAAGTGTCTTGCCCAAGAACACAGCACTATGTCTCCAGCCAGGACTGGAGCCCAGACCACTCGATCCGGAGTCAAGCACACTAACCACGAGGCCACTGGGCCTCCCAAAGATATTGAATCTGTCAATCGAAATCAGCAAGACTCCTAATGCTGGCATGCTTCAATGGATGCTAATGTCCAAAACATAACGAAGCTTTTCCAAAATACAAAATAACATCCCAACCGGTAACAATATACAGGTCTATTTATTCCACCGAATCATAATTATGCATGTAACATGTACACGCACTTCTTGGTGACTTATTACACCCAATTTAATAGACTAATTTCAATATATTAAGTTCAGCCTAGCACAATGGACCTCAGCACGAGGCTCTGGGGAATACATCTCACAAACTCTGCAGTTATTCCCCAGAAACTTGTGCTGAGATCAATTGTTTTAGGCTGAATGTAATATATCAAAATGGATCTATTATCTGTTAGCGTGAAGCGTATTGCAGTGTTTTCTCCTTCTCTCACGATTTGTTTCGCGTCACGCTACATAGACTACGAAAAAAAGGGAGTGCTCATTGCCTACTATTTACCATGATAGTCCCTGTGTCGTTTGTTTCCAGGTCCCTGCGGCCTTCCTGTGTTGTTCATGTCAAAGAAAAAGTTTTGACCAGCCGTTGTGGCCTGTAAGACAAGTCATAATAATTGTTAATTACTAAATAGTTAATTAATGATATGCCCAAGGTATAATGGTAATGTTACCAATGTTTATTCCATCTTACGCTGGGTAGAAGATGTAGACATGTAAATGTAAACAATTCAGGGGTGCTCACTTGTTGCTGATCATTTCCTCTCTTGTCAGCTGTGTTCACGTCACCAGTGCTAAGCACTCTTCTGTATGGAAACTCAGTGACGTCTGGAGGCTGTTTGACGAGATCGTTCTTGTCCATGGACACCATGGGTACAATATTGAATGCGTACATGTACTGCAAGAACAACATACTAATAACTAAAAACTGGCCAGGAACATTGACAACCATTCTAAATCAGAATAGTTTAAGAGCCTCCTAGAGTTGTGAGCACAACGGAATGTAGGCACTGGTAGACGTAACTGTTAAGGTCAGTCCCCTAGTGTGCCTACCATCCACACTATTTGAAAACGCAAAGCCAGAATTATCAAATTCCTACGGTTTGAAGAGCGTTTTCAAAAAGATACATTTTTGGGGCGGATAAGTGTGGACTGCCTGACTGTAGAAATAAAGCTCCGTTTTCAATTTTCTCCGGCACATAGTGGATGCTGCCTATAGCTTGGATCTAAAGAACATTTGTAACTGGCTCAGTGTTAACACCAGACATTTTTTATTTGTTTGTCTTTTGACATAAATCACATTTTGTATCTCTTTTCGTGTTCTGTTTGGGGGTTTTGCTTCATGCTTGTGTGTTTGCTTGTTTTTTCACCGCTGATGACTGTGACTATATGAAGACGTACAATTCACAGGTGTCCCTTTATAACAGTACAGCCCACAAATTTTAGCTCGACCAAAAATCAACTGTGAAAAAACTTTTAGCATGACTGAAAATATTAGCTTAATTGAAAATCAAACTGTGCAAAAATTTCTATACACTTTAATTTACCTTTTTCTTGTCTGGATTCCCAACTTGACCAAGAGCAATGAATCTTGTCACATGTTGGGCGGCCTCTATTAACACTTGATGGTTCCTTTGAAATTTAAGTCAAACAAAAGTTCAACTGAATTGGAGTGAAGTAGTTATTAGCGACCTTCAGATCAGAGTAAGACTACGGGACTGAGTATGAGTATGACTTTCAAATTTCAAATCAGTTAAATCCCTAGAACTGTCACTCCTTCCCATTGTTTTCTAGAAGATAAGGAGACCCTAGAAACAAGATTGGTGTGATAAGCAGTTATCTAAGCCACACATGCTAGATTTGAGAAGTCATACTCGTACTCAATCCCGTACTCTAGTCAAGTCGCTACTATCTCTGTTTGTACTGCAACTATAGCGGACGTCACACATATAGCGTAGTTAAATTAATTTAGCAAGAGGCTCTGTCTTACCTGTAAGGTGCTCTTTCATAATGGACTCCCTCGCGACCAGCAAAATGGTACCTTGGCTTCAGGTTCTCTGCCAGCCTGGCCACTAACTTTGACCCACAGCTGTCAGGATCAACCCCTTCCTTCCACAAAAGATAATAATTATATAGATTTAGCCAAGACTAAAAGCGGTGCTCCTGGGCCGCATTGTTCAAAGCCCGATTAAGCTGACATGGGATAAGCAAGAATTTTAATTTTAGCTTTGCAACTTTGCCATGAGGTTTTCTGTATATTGTTTAGCCTTCTGTTTGAGTTTGAATAATCTCAAACTACACAACACAATTTAAGCAGCGAAAACATTTGGATACAGGAAATATGTATCCTTGGGTTAATTTGAGTTAGCTTTAACCCACTTCCAAACAACTCTGCCTTGTTTAGAACAGGTTAACCTGACACGAGCCCACGATCCAATTAAAACCAGCACTTGCTCAACTGTCAACTTAAAAAAAACATATGACCTAGATGAGCTTTAAATGTGAGCCTGTGATATGGTCATATAATAGTCAGTGGATATTTTGACTTGACAGGTGTCCACTGACACATAGTTCCCTCGAATAACTATGATTGACAGGAAATTCAATCGATTTTGTTGGGGAGTGTGGATACTTTCCAGAACTGCACATTCCAGATATTAGGCTGTGAGTAGACAGAATTTGAGAAAAAGAACAGAAGCTGGAAATACGTAGAGCCTGAAAACAATATTCCAAGGATAATGAGAACATATCGAAGATTAATATGCAGATCTCCTGACAGTTTCTCAAGACATTCATTTGAACAAATCCTGTTGGAAAGCTTCCTAACAAAAACATTATGAAAATACTTGTAACTGGATCATTGTTTTGTTGTACATGAAATGTGGTTTATGAGTTTATTACATCCATTTTGAAATCACTGGTTATCCTTGCAATCTGATTGGCTCTCAGCAGTGTGATTTATTCTAGACATTACCAAGGTCAGAAACAGAAGAAAATATGAAAAAATTTAACTGTTTTAGGCTGAAAACTTTGAAATGACTCTACAGCTTAAGAACAGCATACAGAACAAACATGTACTAGATAAATTAATTGACTAAAAATTCATTAAAACTTTGTATCAGGAATACCCACTGGAAATTTCGCATGCTCAAATCATGCATAATATTCATTCAAACTTACAGGCTGCTTTCCAAACTGTGAAACACCTCTTGGCCAACATGAAGAGATGAAAATGTCCAACCCTTTAAAACTTTCATCCTGGCATTGAGATTCTAATGATACCACATCATCCTGAGTGAAATGACATCCTTCCTTTATTTAAAAAAAAATATATTCAATCATTAATATTTAAAAAAAAACAAATTAGTTCCACATGTAAGCATTTAAAAATAACCTGATTTAAAGCAGCAATAAGAGCTATTTTTACAGGTGTTTCCTAAGAGATACCAATGATAAGTGCCCAAAATTGTCCTGGCTTTTATCTACTGACTGTATATAATCTAATGATATACCTCAGGAGCATCAGATTTGTCCACTCCACTCAAATATGCTATCTGTAATCCTGATTGTGTTTTAAAGATTCCTTTTCTACCTGCGGAAAAAAAATTAAATAAACAGGGCTTTAGGGCAGGTCCAGTGGTAACAAATATGTAAAGCCAGTACATCGTGGAGCATGAAGGAAAGGTGGAAACTCACTGGTCACCAATGGGACCAAGAATTGAGTGTAGTTGACCAGTTCTTGAGCAACACACCCTTTCTTCTGTGAATCTTTTAACCTCAAGGGAAAACAACTTTACTTGTAGATGAAAAATATGATCACTTGAATAAAACAAACCAGCAATTCTTTGATGGCCAACTGGATTCAGCAGCTTTTTTTATTATTTTATTTTATTTTATAGCACACTTAATTATGCATGCATAAAGTCAATTCATCCTTTTGCTTTGTTATAAATGCTTCTCTCACAGTGGAAATCTTTAAAATGGCTGTCTGTGTTCAAATTACCCTATTAAACATTGCAAACCCTTGAGCATTAAGTATGCCATGTGTACAGATCTGCTTCTATTTGATTTTTTTTTTAATCTGGTGACTATTTTTTACCAATTAGTTACCAAATGGCAACATTAGGATTTTATTAAATTCAAGCCTTATCTTTTCTTCTTTTTTCTACATGTCATGTAACTTATTTCTTTCAATAGCTTATTGCTTTTTAGAGGCTATTAAGTAAGGACTGTCTCATCATCAGTCCAGTCACTGACTGATTGACTGGTAGTATGTTGGTGATGTATTCTTCGCAGTATCCCTCCTCCCCGGGGGGGTACTCCCTTATATGGGCTATATAGGTATGTGCAGCCCCAAAGGGTATGGTTTTTAGCCCTTTTGGTCATAAATTGGGTATCGATTTTAGCAATTTTGTCGCCATTTTGGTCATAAATAGGGTATCGATTTTTTCACTCTAGTCTTTAATTCGTTTTTTTTTTTTTAGAAGAAGCTACTTCTTCATCGTGCCCTCTTTCTCCCATCCGCGCTTTGCCTTCCTCTACCCTGTTAAATGCTTAGATACAGTTGATACAGTAGAGCGTGGTAAAGTAGAGCGTAGATACAGTATCGGCCAGGTATCGGCCGAGTATCGGCCGAGTGTCGACAGCCTATCGACCGACTAGCAGCAGACTACCGCCCGACACATGATTCGTTGTTGGTCGAGTGTCGATCATGTATCGGTCGACATGTTGACCGAGCGGCGACCGACATGTCGATCGCGGGTCAATCGAGGTGTTGATCGCTACCATCGATCGACACTCGATCGCGGGTGTCATTAGTACACATGATCCGAAATCTTAATGCTGCTTCCATCTAGTGTGACCTACTTCAGGTACATGCTTTTATCCTGTCTCATCATAAGTCCAGTCACTGACTGATCTTCAACCCCAGATCTAGTCTGTATTTAAGGAACTTTATCAAAGAGGCCATTTCAAGGTGATACTCTGGATTGTGTTCAGTTTTATCAGTAATTCACTGGTACCAGTAATCAGGACATGCACTAAGCTAGTGATGGGAACAGAAGGCAGATCATGAATTCTTCTTCTCTTCTATCCTCTTACAATTATTGCCCACCACATCCTCCCTTTCCCTGTCAACCCTGTGCTTCTTAATGCAATAGAAATGCTGCCTGTCATACATGCTTACCTAAGTACGTCACATTTTCACATAGTTCTCCACCATTTTCCAAGGAAACTGATGTGTAGTGCTTCATTTCCTGTTTTTCAGTTGGTCCGAGCAAGTAAGTGGGAATAGGAACTGGAGCACAAAAGACAGACGATAACCATACGCACATGTGCATTTATATACTAGCATTTTGCAAAACAAGGAAGACAGTTTTCTTACTGGACATATGTTTTTTTTATTATTATTTGAAGCACTGCCTCTTCTTCACAGCTGCACTACACTTATGAGGTATAGAACAGGCTTACAAGCCAAAAGTGGCTAGCAGCACCCCTAATCATCAGACTATTAAAAGTTGGAGATCACACCATCAAAGCGGGATTGGAATGCTTAAATTTTTTTTCAACTTTAAAGTGCACTTCACACTTTGACTAGTGATGTGAACTTAACGACTGGGGTTAAGAACGGAAACAGGGAGTATATGTTTTACTGTTGAAAGACTTGAAATGCAAGAAAAAGAAAGTGAAATCTTTCATTTATTTTGATTACCAAAATATAATTTGATTCTCTTTGCTCACAAATTGGTTTGTCCACACTTCATGCTCATTCTATGTTTCTATTGAGTTGTAATTAAAAATATCTTCTAGCAGATACTCCTTTACAGCTGGGTGTTTCCTAGTTTGCATAATGATAATGGTTATTTTTCATGACACCAATGCAAGTAAGGTATTTATTTACTGTTCCAATACATTATGCATACATGAAGTGGCAGTATTTTGCATAGCAACATTATGAAAATATGAATACAAAGCTCCACCTGAACTGGACCCTGAGATGTATGTTTCCCATTCTTTTTCAGACTCCTGGCTTGTTCCAAAGAAACTTCCAGTGCACAATAACATCTGCGAGGGAAGAAAATACACTGACTCTTATAATAACTGGTACTAATTTAGAAAATTAAGAAAACATGTAGAGTGTTTCTATCAAGTTATAGGAACAAGAAATGCTGTGGGAACACAAGCCGACAGACAAGTGTTTCCACAGCTTTTTTGAGTTCTCTGAATCTTATCCATGAGAATAAAACATGTGCACTATGACATTTATTCCAGCTGACAGCCTGATTAGTGTAGACAACTGCAAAACCAAACTCTTTTGCATGAAACTTTGATATCCATATTAGCAAGGTTCCAATTTTGTAATATGATGCTGGAGTACAATAATTTGAAGCATTTGGTGGAAAAAGGGCCATTAGAGATTTTTGGCTAAAATTGAACATTGCCAAAGCAGCTCCAAATTTTGCATGCTGGTTTGTTTAGGTGTATGAACCACTGGCTTTACTGTGCAATTTGGAACTGTTTTGGCAGTGTTCTCTGACATCCTTTTTCCACCAAATCTTTACTAATGTTATGCAACTAAAATTTTCTCTCCTTAAATATTTAATATGTAATACTATTTCTATCTATATGGACTGGGCATGTAGTTTAATCTATTTTTACTGACTTTGGGTTCATAAACTGAAATATTAGTAAATGCATCAGCATGTACTTCACAAATAGACATCACAGGGCTGTCAAGTGTGATAACAGGACTAGGGACCCCTGACCAGATTTTCTGGTATCAGCCAATAGAAGAATTCTCAAAACAAATCAACGTTGCAAAATCTCAAGTTACAATGGATTTGACTGCATTTGTATATGAAAGAAATGCTATGGCTGCTTTCATCTAGAGTGACCTACTTCAGGTACATGCTTTTATGGTTAGCAATTGAAAATAAACACAAAATGAAAATTATTTTACCTCAAAATCCTTGTTTTTCTTCAAAATGTTCCTCACCCTTCCATACAGAATATTGAATTTTCCACAAACATCTCCACAAACAAGACTGCAGGATAAAACAAATTCATTAACAAAATACTTAGAAGTCATTATTACATTCCTGTTTCAGCAGTTTTTTTTCTAATAATGCTGTTACACTCAGTAACTCTGTAGAGTATAGCATGTGCTTGCTTTAGTTATGGCACACATGCAGCATATGCATTTTTCATAATTTGTCCTTTATATGTCTAAGCTTATGTCCTTTTTTTTTATTTTATATTTTTGTTTCTTTGATGTCAAGACATTGTTTGCCTGATTTCCAAGTTACTGGATCTAGTCAGTAGTAAGCTTCATTATCCAGTGATACAGTTTTTTTTTATAGAGATTTTTTACCATAATGGTGACACAACAGAAATTAGGTAGGATCAGCGTGCACACTATTTTATAATCTTACAGATGACAGATGCTTGTTTAAGGCAATCACATTATGTATATAGAGGTCACAGTGCTTGTTTTTGCGCAATGTGGATGGAAATCAAATGTAATTGAATTAGCCCTCCCACCCCTTCAATAAGCTCCCCCTCCCCTCCCCCAAATTTTTGGATGAATAATAAGACAACAAAGGATATTTAGTTTTAGTTTCATCAACATGTTAAGTTTGTTTTTGAGTAATAATAAATCTTTATATGTACAATAAATATGACCCAATTCTCAGTGTAGAACAAGAAACAATCGTGGAAAACGTGAATTAAGCAAGCAATCGTGACTATAATCATGGGGTTATTATAAGGATTCATTGGATACAAACAAGGTGCTGTTGCTCCTAAACGAACATAGGGACCCTTCATTTTTATTTCAAAATATAAGCTCCTATAATACAAACAATCAATTGGCAAAGTTTGACACAAATTTCAGTGCGGGTTCTATTTCAGTGGAATGACCTTAAAATACTACTGTTGTTGTACGCACGAGCAAACAGAATTTGTCATGTCATATATGCGTCCATCTGCATCACCGTTGAGCGCGAATGAGGAAGAGGGATCGATGTTTATGCGTAATGCCGTACCTGCACGATACCCTTGGATATCATGAATTAATTAGTGGCTTGCTCATAGTTGTTAAAACTCACATTTTAAGAGGTGCTGCCATAATGGTAGCTTAAAAAGTGACTGACTAACTTTTCAAGCTAAATTTCCAGTTTCAGTTCAGTTTTGCCGCCATCTTGTATTTGGAGCCAAAGATGCGCATGACAGGAATATTAACGAACCACGTGGTTGTAATCCAGGTGCCCAGGGGAGAGGGCGGTAGGGGCGTGCGGGGATGCGCGATTTCTTGCTCGGTGTTCACGAACATCTTAGCTCTAAAAGAATCTTTTAGGGTGCACACGGCAAACAAATGTTAAAAATGTTAAAAAAAAAATTAAGTTATTATTTCCAGGTACATCATTCGCTTCTCCAATCTACTAGCGCAAGGTTCCTGGTAATCGATGCTATTCTGTTTTATTTAAAGTGCTATTCTAGGAGTCGATCTAATACAGCTCAAAGTACGCGCAGAATGGTTTCCCTTACGGGTTTCATTTAAATTTTCCGATAATATCGGAGATTTCCCCGGTTAGTTTTCTCGGTTTCGCACTTTAGAACTATAAATGGGTATTTACCTGAGGATATGGGTACCTTGCCTGAGGATATTAAATCTGCAGACTCAATTGAAGATTTTAAACGCAAATCAAAAAATTTCTTTTTATGCGAGCTTATGAATCGTGACGTTTTTATTTGTTATCTGTTTTTTATCTATTGTGTACATTTATTAACTTTGTAGTTAGCGTCTAGTTTTAATGTTAATCAGTTTTGTAAACAGCGCCTTTGAATCTTGTAGAAAAGGCGCTATATAAATGGATTACATTGTATTATTATTATTATTATTTAGGCTGGGCATTTCGGGCAAGCATAGCCTAAAATCTGGAATCCGAAACACGGAACCCGGAACCCGGAACCCGAAATCCACAGGAAAATACTGCCATGGATTTGTCACTATGCTACATCAGCCTGTAAAACCTCGGTTGCTGAGGAGTTGAAAGGCCGCTAATGAAATCATTCAAGCTATTAATGTCAAAGCAATAAACGATTATCAGTTAGCGATTTCTAACAGCATCAGTTTGAAAACTGTGCTGATCTGGAGTAATATGTTCTGCATTAAATTTGCTATGAAAGCCAAATTTATACCTTCTGCAAATTCATGTAAACAACATTAGTCACTTTCAGTTAGTTTAGCCAGTTCTCATAAACATAGACCCTACTAGAAACAGCGGTTGCACGAATTATTTCGAGGCCTATGAGTCATTTACTGAGGATGAGTCGAATAAATCTGATAAATACTGAATATGGTGGACAATCTATAATTTTTCGAGGTCTTGTTATCTGGAATGGCCTCTAAGGCAAGATTTGAAAAGAGGAGTTAAAATTGCTAAGATGTCGATCAAGTGGGCTTCACTAATTAATAGGAACTTAATTTAAACAAAAACATTTGTTTTCAAGTAAGTGACTGATGTATCATAAAGGCTTTTGTTCTTGGGTCTTCGTAGTTTAACGAGGAATAAAACACAAATAGCGGTGATAAACATATTAAACTTACGCATTTTAATAACTTGAACTGCACTTGACGTTTATGTATGTAATTTCAACAGGCGTAGAATCCTTGTTTCAAAAGTGGTAAAGTTTGAAGTCCTGTTTTCTTGGCCTCTTAGTTTTACAGGCAAAAACCGTATGCAACGTTATCTCTG
>Ga0126337_10003622_pt1 | contig 10164 bp, 5 predicted proteins | sample DipCmetagenome_FD_92527 | JGI IMG/M metagenome (GOLD analysis project Ga0126337, IMG submission 92527) | Coral microbial communities from La Bocana,Puerto Morelos, Mexico - Diploria C A metagenome | ecosystem: Host-associated > Invertebrates > Cnidaria > Coral | place: La Bocana,Puerto Morelos... | reverse complement strand
CATCTTAACATGCTTGGAATAGAACCTGGCTGTAATTATCCTTTCGCTTATTGGTGTCCAATCCATGAGTGATCTTGCTGCAAATCTGGTCATCAGTATTCCTACTCCGCCTCTGTGGTTGTCTTCTTTTCTGCCAGAGTGTATGATAGTGTCTCCCCTCTGCAGTACTACTTTTCCTTGTCCTGTCCAATGTGTCTCACTAATTCCCATAATGTCAATACCTCTCTTTTTCATCTCTTGATGCCTGTGCTATGTTACCGCTCTGGTATAGCGTTCTCACGTTCCAATTCCCTATCTTCATGACGTTCTTTGGGTGGACTAGTGGTCTCATCTGCCCAAGGGCTTCTGTGTGGCTTTCACCCCCATGCATCATCGAACTTCTCATGGTGTGAGGAGTGACCACTACGTCCCCCAGATCATTTGAAATTATTCTGCTTCTGGTTTCGGTAATATGTTTTTTACAGGAGCGGGTTATCAGCCCGCACCCCAACCCCCAACCTGGAGGACCAGGGGCTGTTCTTCGTCTGGCCTCTACCCTTCGACCAATCCGGCATGGTTAGACCTGCCAGGGACCAAAGTCCCTGCCGGCACAGCTCTCTGGGTCATTGAGACATACAAGTTTCACCACCACGGCAAGGTGGCAGCCCAAGGTTCCAGCGACCATTGACCATCTATGAGCAACCCAGGAAGAGAGTATCCTCTGGGACGATCTCTAAGTGGTGTTACCCACTAGTGTAATCAAACTTAAATTTTGAAAAAGGTCAACGGCAGTTCTGATGTGCCCATAATTGAATTTCAGTGATCTGAGGTGCCGATTCACATACCGCAAATCCAGAATAAGCCGAGGTTTTCCTGAAGTATTTACAGCGACTCCCAATGGATTATAAACATGTAGGTCAGTGGAGCTAACCTCCTCCATTGCACCAGACAAAAGCAGCAATTACAAAATTACAAAAAACAGAATTGAGATTTCGGAAAAACATGCTTTTAGGAAACTCAATAAACGGTAAACAACAACCCTCATGTAATACTCTTAACAGCCACTGACTGGCCCCAATAAACTACCAGAAAGCAGTATTTTCTCTCAGTCTCTCCTTAACTCTCGTAACTCCACAGGGGTGAAGGTAACTGGCATCTCAAGAATCACTTGTGTTTCTGAACACTGTAGAGGAACACCCCCTTTTGGCTTGGATTTGAGCAGCTGAAATTGATCAATCCATTGATGTGTTTAATTTTCTTTGTTTATGAGTTTGGTTAAGCTTAATTTATTGACAAATTAAAATAAAATTACTAAATTAATTAAAATTGCTCATAAAAGCCCTACTAATGGAATATAAATTTAAATAAAACTAAGAATCTTAAGTAAGAGATAAAGAAAAAAACTTGACTTATATAATTGTATTGCACACAACTTGTGCAACAGCCCTTTCCAAGTCCAGTCAAATTGAGCATTGTCTGCCTTGCTGAGACAGGAACCCTAATGTTTGAAGCTTGAAGTAGAGGAGAACTGTCTGGAACTGTCATGCTTTCAAACAGGCAAGTATGGGTTTCTGAAGACAACAGCTTCGACAGGTCTTTCTTGGCACCTTTCGATTCATTACCAAGGCCATGACCTCTGAAATGATATTCCTCACTTCCTCTTTCTCATCATCGTGTCCAAAAATGAAGCTGTTCCAGAACACAAGCTATCAATTCTTGGTACTACTTGCAGATGTCACTGAGGTGGAAGAATACAATGCACAGACCAGAAGTGCAGTACTGGAAACTGATCTTTTAAACGCATGCTTGAATATACAAATGAGGAGAGAGAAACAAACCATGAAAAGATTACTACAAAGTGTTCCTCTTTGATCATTTTTACCTTTTCGGGTGCTGTTTGCAAAATGCTTTGTATGCGCCCATTTTTGGTGGAACCATGGATAACTATGCACTTGATAGGCTATGAAAGTTTACATAATGTGCTAGCCTACTTAAATATGTGTGCACTAAAATGTAACATACAATAGGTACTAATTATCATGTGCCAATATGCTACACCACCTTTTAAAAGTTATGTTAGTTGAAATGAAAAACAAACAAAAGCAAAAATATTCATTCAGGTCAATGTTTCAAGTACCAATATCTTGTATACATGTTGACAATTAATAAGGTTAGAATAATATTGGCATTTACTGTCTGGTGACTAATGTATCATGCTAATAAGAACTATGAAAGCAAGAGTCGGGGATTAAGTGTTCTGGTGCTCGGATTTCTCATCCTGCACGAGATGTTCTTGGATCCTTCTCAGCTTCTGTTAGAGTGGGACATTGTGGATTGGTGCTTAAGGGTTTTGATCAAATTGCTACTTGACGGGTTGATTGCTGAATTATCTATTGTGATGGACTTTCAAAGATTGTCTGAGAACACGAAATGTGATCTGCAGAGTTCACATGATTTCACACATAACTAATGATCATCATCAGTCTTTCACAAGGATTTGTGTTGAGTTTAGCACTGCTGGGTGGTATTGTGTATTGAAAGGCAAGATTCATTTGTTCTCCTTTAGTTTTTGGAGGAGTGCTGGTTTCCTGTTTTCAAATTGCACTTCTCAGAGGGTCCTTTAAACAAGTTTCATGGGGTAGCCTCTTTCTCGTAGGCATGATTTAAAATTTTGAATTTTCTCTTCAATTATATTTTAGGAGAGTTACTTCTGACAAGTCTCACTGCCTCGCCTTTGATATCCTGGCAACCCACAATCATAGATAATTTATGCAAACATGCAAATGAAATTCAGAATTTCTAGGTTTAGATAAATGTTCTCAAGGTATTTTACTTATTTTCCTTGGCAATGTGTACATCAGCAAGAAAGCTATTTTATAAGCTATTCATAATGCACAACTATTAAGCCAACTGATGTTTTCTCCATCCAAAATAATAGGAATTTCAAATATACTCTGGGATCTCAAAATTTCCAAATATAGTTAAAGTGTCTTTTGCATAGTAAACAATGTTTTCTTTACTTAAACAACTCTAACTGTATTCTCCCTTAAAAAAATGCATGAAAGTGTTGTTTGATCTTTGGCTAAAAGAGAAGTTGGTAAACCTATTGAAGGCTTGATTGAGTGTGCCACTTTTCAGTTGAACACACTGTAACTGCCATAACCCACACCTTTATTCCCCACTTAGCAGTGGGTTTCACGAGCATGTATTATCAGAAGCTTATGCTACTTTCTGTGCCAATCATTTGCTCATCAACTGAGACTTTGTGGTTTGGCTTAGTATTTCTTGCATTGCCTTACAGTGTGATCAAGAAGTGGCCTTACTTTGGACAGTTCATCATTTCTAGGGTTGTTTTGATTGTTATGTAGATAAAGGCAGAAAAGAATTTCAAGAATCTGTCTCTGCTCATCACTGGAGCGAACAGAGGATGTGAAAGAATTTGGTCTTAAGACCAAAAGTCTTTTACATCTGAGATATTTGCAATAGCCATTACAATGTTCATGGCTACAAATGATATTATTTCCACTAGTGCAACATCTTCAAAACCAGCAACTCCATTCTGATTTGCATACCTGTTAGTTTTGAGGCAGAAACTATGTATCAAATTCTGATCAATAAAAAGGTTGATGTGTTCAGTCACAGAATTGGCAGCATTTGCTTCTCTGGATGGCCCCGTATCTCCAAAAAAATGTTTCCTCATTTGGGTTTTCCTCAATGCCACAAAAATTTCTCCAGACAAAGTTATAACCTGAAGCTGGAGCTGCTGGAGGCCCTGCTGGAGCTACTGCTGGAGCTACTGCTGGTCCTGTAGGAGCAGCTACTGGCCTTATTCAAACTGCTGCTGGCCTACCTAGGTGCATGCACAACCGTTTGTCACTTTCACCCACAAATTGGAGGGTAACATTCAGGCTGAAGGGCCTGAATCATCCTGAAAAGAAAACATGGCCTTAACCCTTTTTCCTGGGAATTTTCAAATGGATATTTTACAGTAAAATGTAGGAATGCATTCAAGATAACAATCCTGAGACAGCTTGGTGTCAAGCTTATTATTAATTTAAGTTTGCTTACGTTCTAATTCACTGCATTCAAACAAACATAAAACGCTTTCCCACTTGAATTCACTGCTGGTAGACAATAAAACAGTTTTATTGGATGGTTCTCATGCAGAAACCATCCAGAGATCACAAAGTATAAAACAAAGGAAAGGCCTTACTATGAAAAACCTGATTAGTATCAGGGTTAATCCTATATCTCTTAAAGTTGTTCCTTCCTTGCTCTGCTTTAGACGTCTTTTCCGCCTAACGGTATCTTTCACCTTTTAGAGCTTCTTTTCATATTCTGATCCCAAAGCCAGATTGTCAGATTCGTACTCATTGACAACTTGCCATCCATCTTTAGTCAAATCAGCAATCTTGATTAAGTTTTGTCACTTTTTGAATAGCTCTTTACTTTCTGCAACCAGAATGGCGATACCTTTGTTGTTGGAGTGATCATTTGAATTTCATTCTAAATGTTGTGGAGCTGAGCGTTCAATAGAAACTGCTTACGAGTTCCTTAAATTTTAGTTGAACAGACTCCTTTTTTATCTTACTTTTGGCTTCGATCTGTCTTCCTTTCTCATGGATTTTTTGATTCAGGTATGTTTTGAATAGACTCGAGACCTGCTGAGTGTGTTCAGGATTGGCTTCTGAAGGGGAGCTCGAGGTGTGCCCTGATAGAGGCTGAATGTTACCAATACTGCGTACAGTCCAAGAAGAATCTGTTTTGTTATCTGACATGATATATACAAAGGTGAAACAACAATTGTCTGGTGACTGCAAATGAGAGAGAATGAAACAACGCCCTACAACATCTTATATAGGCCTGAATCACCCAAGGGACTGCAATACAGTGCACAAGAATTTAACGCCCAATATGACCTTGAGAAGGTCAAGGTAACATGCATTCCATATCAGTGGGAAATACATTAAATGTTTGAACAATGAATTTTTGGGTCTTACCTCTTCAGCTAGCAGTGAAGACCTGTTACATGGTTGCAAAAGTTGAACCAAACCTTCTGAAAAATTTCTTTTTGGGAACGAACAGAAGAATTTTCCAAATCACTTTCACTCTCCAGATCGGCAAAATCTTCTACATTCTCTGTCTTCCAGATCACTGCCATCTGCGAAAACCATCTGTAACTTCAATAAGCACAAGACTATTGGCCTAATGTCAACACCACTTGAACAAACTTGAAATTGTACCAGAGTTTAATAAAGCTAAGTGCGAACTTAAGGCATGGGTTGAAACTATACAGAGTAAGCAGCAAAAGTTACACTAAAGAAATAATTTTGGCCAGAGATTACTGCTGTAAAGCAAACTGCGAAAAACGTGAAGAGACTTAGAAGAGACTTAGTTCTGATGAGAACAGCGCCTAGCATGAACCAAAATGCAACGACACACTGTACTGAAAAACTACAATATGTAAAATACACTAGACCATGTGGAAAATTAAAACTATAAGAACTTACAAAGGTGCTAATAAAGATGAAAAAGCAAAGAAATGCTAACGAGGGGGCAAAAACTAATAGAAAAGAATAAACACCTGAATTTACACAAACTAAACAAAAGGATGAAAATAACTATAAACCAATGAGTGCAGGCAAAGGAAAAACGAAAATTAACAAAAAGGTACACTTGGATCTTGCACCATCTCTTAAAAGTGGATCAGTATTGCAATAATTTGACACCATGACCTTTTACAAATGTGCGAGTGGTGACTCAAAAGAAATTGGACTTTTTTTGTTGTAAATCCTGAAAAATGGCAGATTTTGTTTTTTGTACTTGAATAACTGATATACAGTTTCTATGTCACTGCAGCTTCATACAGGCAACAAACAACCATTGTAGGGGAGTTAAAAGTGGTATGTTTCTGGAGGGGTCGAATTTCACTCCACTTGTCCAAAAAGGATTAAGCAATTCTCAGCAAATGACAACAGTTTCTCTGTAGGGCCATCACACCCAGATATTATAGGTCTTCCGAACGGAGTCGGTTTGTGTATCTTGGTGAGGGTGTAGAATTCTGGAACACAAGGCGGACTTGATGTTTGTCAAAGCCATTTCTTGGTTGTTTCATCTCTGTGGTTGCCATGGTAGAGGTCATTGATTAGCCATTCCACTTGACAGTGTGTCAACTATCATGAGCAATGCAAGAGTCTTGTAATGTTCTTCTTTATCCATTTGGATTTGACCGTTTATTTTATCTTGGATGTTTATGACTGCAGTTGTAGTTCCTTTGTGTGCCTTTTTTAAATTTACTGTGGTGTCATGCTCCAAGGCATTAAGAGCCTCGTGCATGGTGAGTGGCAGATTGTTCTTGGGCTTTGTTAATTCTATCTGACTTGTGCTTATGAAGCAAAGGGCTACTTAAATTTGAAGGCTACAGATACATACACAATGGTTTTGTTTTAGTTTCGGTTCTGAATGGTGACTGTGATGGTAACACCAGCAACAGTCAAACTACAAAGCAAATGAAAGAATTGCATTTGAAGTATGAAATTACACTTGAAAGGCTAGAACTATTGGCAGCAAAATGTTGCTTACAATTCTGTCACGTAAGCCATACATCTTCACAGGGCTCTTTTAGTGATTGGTCGATTGTTACTGAGAAAAATGTTTATTTGTTGCGCTTGTGTGAAAGGGATCATATCTTCAAATCCTTTATGACTGCATTTTGGCGCCAAAATGGAACCACTATACAAAGTTATTTACTTTGCTTATCTACCTTACTTATCAATTAAACTATTTTACTGCACTAAGTGCAAATCACTATCTCTGTTGGCTCACTCTTAGTCCTCTCCAAATAGGTTTCAAGGGGATCTGAATGTTGTATTGGTAATGTAGATTTCACATGGAAAGGAGGTGGTTTATTCTCATTTCTGAGAAGTATGTATTGTAAGCGCATTTGTCTTGCAAAAATAATAAAGTTGCACAAAAGTTGTTGCTTTCTTTGTTTGTGTCCAAGCTGTCAGATACGTTTGAGCCCTTTAGCCAGTAAATTGATCTCGCTATATAGGAGTTCTTGTTTGAGAGGTTTTGATGTGTGTTTTGTTTGCCTGTAATTGTATTTTAAATTGTTTTTGGTGTTTGATTTTCCGTGCACCAGTGGCTCAGTTGGTTGAGCATCAGACTGCCATGCGTGAGGTCGTGAGTTCGTCTCTCGCCAGACCAACACTCGGGTTCTTAAAATAACTGAGGAGAAAGTGCTGCCTTTGTAATTACATCCACAAATGGTTAGACTTTCATGTCTTCTTGGATAAGGACTATAAACCGTAGGCCCCGTCTCGCAACCCTTCACTGTTCACACAATCCTGTGGGATGTAAAAGAACCCACACACTTGTCGCAAAGAGTAGGGCATGTAGTTCCCGGTGTTGTGGTTAGGCCTTAGTTCACTCATTAATGTGCTGTGTGAGATCGCAAATGGACGGTTAGCAGCTGCCAGGGGCGCCTGTATATGCTGATGTTTGATCTCACTTGCTTGTAAAGCGCATTTGAATATGTATATAGATAATGCGCTATATAAATTCATTACCATTGCCTTAAAGTTTGCAGCCTAATGAATAGTACTTGGAGTTTTGGTTGTTCAAACCCAAAATGTTTTTGTTGTAGGGGACTGCAGCAAGGACAGTCTGAACATGGATGACAGATCCATCACACTGTTTCAACTGTGTGCTAAAAACAGATCTTGTGAAAAAATTATCACAGAACACATTATGGTATTTGTGTAAAAACTGCTCCTTAAGTTCACAAACAACACGGTATGAGAGTCCTTGTTCTGTTATGCTGTCATCTTGTTTACCCGTGTAAATTTAAATATTACAAACATAGCCATTGAAGAGGCAGCAAACTCGCAAATTCTCATGGCACAAGGAAAAGATATTGCTCATTAAAAGCTGCCCCTAAAACCAACCATTACCTCTTCCCAGACAAGTTCTGTTTGGGGTAATACTCTTCATGAAAGTTCTTAGTGACATCTTCTAGGAAAAGATGCACTTTAAAGATCTTGTTGCAGTTGGGCTGTCCGCATGCAAAAAATATTTGTGGTTTTGAAGTGGAGATACTGATTCAGTTTAAATATAATCTGTCCTTGGTCTTGACACGCTTTTTAAATGGAACAGCAAGGGCTGAATCCTTGTACCAGGACAAACTCAATTCAGGCAGGACATGTATTCCGAAAAAGATCCATAAAGTAAATGACGCCTGCATTTGTCACGTTTGATTTGTACCAATTTGCATCTAGCTTTCTTGCTATCCACTATCTTGCATATCAGTTTGTTTATTTAACTATGTTCGTAAACTATTCTTCTGGAAAAAAAAAGGCAGAAAAAGCATTTCGCTGTTTCTTCAATAATATTTGTAGACAATTCTTTGGGCATAAACAGTCAGAAAAAGTGATTCGCTGTTTTCAGGAACATAACTCTTTGCTCCAATGGCTGAGATGAATGTGGCAACATTCACCAGATAATTATTGCCATTCCAACCAATTTCAACTCCATTATTTTCATCTTCCGAAAAAGGGAAGCCAGGAAGATCTTCAGTATTTACTGTTAACACAGAAATGTAAAGATCTTCATGATCAGTATTTACCGTTAACACAGAAATGTCGCTTCCCGAATCACTTTTGTTATCTTCTTTGATTTGAGCTCTGAATTTTCAATGTCTGACTTGACTCTAGCCGCCATTGTAAATTTTTCAACTCGGAATTTTTCAACTCAAAATTTTGAAAACACCCTCTTTGACTTGACCCCTGTAGTGAACTTGATGGAAAACTGAAACTCCTCTCTGCTTTATGCTGTTGATGGCTTGAGTGTACGAGGCTCACTGTTAAATTTCTTGTTTTACGACTATTTTGCGTAATGCAAAATAGGAGTTTAGTGAGCGAGTGCGAATTCACTCACTTGGTGGTTCGGTCGTTTGGTCGGTCGATGGGTCGATGCTGACCAATGCACAACTTCACTTGACGAAGAGAAAAATGTCGTCGAATGGTTCGGCAAATGTGAAACATAGTGAAGCAATGAGTGATGAGATACTATGTCAACAGCATGTGGTGTGAGCATTTTCTTATTTGAATTGTTTAAAAAAACCTAGAAAGCAGTTATTGTCCTAGTTACGAAATGAACACGGGCTCCTGGCAAGCATGGGTTTTAATAATGTGATGCATGCAATACATAAATATCGAGCAAAATAATAAATTATTATAAATGGAAAACACTTATTAGCTTTGTGGGGGAAAGAAAAAGAAAGAAAAAACACGTCGGAGGGAAAAAAGAAAGAAAAAAAATTAGTGCGTTTGCAACCCCTGAGACTCAAACTCTCGCCCTTCATGCTTTCCCATCTTTCCAATACAGTACACCAACACATTGAGCCAACTTAACACACAGGTCCGCAAAGTGTGTATATGTCTAGAGCGTTATGCATTATTGTATTGCGGAGTTAGGGCAGTGATTAAAGCGCGATTTTAAGAGGTTTAAATAAGAAAGAAATTTATTTTTGCAACAAAGCCAAAATATTTTCATCTTTTCTGCTTATACTGATGCATGTATTTCATCATGCAAAATAGTCGTAGCCTCAAAGAGGCCTTTGATTGTTCTGAGAATTGACAGTGTCATGCTTTCAGCATAATGTATGGAACATCCCATCTCTTATGAAATTGGAGCCAGTTGTAGCTGGTTGTGTTACAGTAAGAGAGGATTGTGTCAAAGATCCTTTGGTGCTGGAAAAAAATTTTGTTCTGATTTGCTGTTGCTCATCTTTGCTCAAGGTAGCACACTTCTCTGCTTGACAGTTGTAAACACTCTGGACTTGAGCATCAACAGGGAAGGAAGGTTGAAACTTTCTAACTTTATCTTCTGTGATTTCTAGTGTGGTATTTACCTACACTAATGAACACTGATCAACTGCGCTTAACAACTTAAAATCCTACAATAACATTCCATTAAAAAAAACTAGTTGCATATATATTAATAAAATAGGATTACCATATAAATAACTTGATTAAAAAGTTAAACGCTAGAAGATTTTTAAAAAACATTTAAAAATGAACGACGTTTCGGCGTTACATTACGCCATTATCAAGTTAAAAATATAAGGTGTGGTACGACTGAATATATAAAATATAAAACAATACGAACATATTTGCGGGTCCT
>Ga0126337_10003621_pt1 | contig 10165 bp, 4 predicted proteins | sample DipCmetagenome_FD_92527 | JGI IMG/M metagenome (GOLD analysis project Ga0126337, IMG submission 92527) | Coral microbial communities from La Bocana,Puerto Morelos, Mexico - Diploria C A metagenome | ecosystem: Host-associated > Invertebrates > Cnidaria > Coral | place: La Bocana,Puerto Morelos... | reverse complement strand
GTCCGCAAAGCGTGTCTGTGTCTAGAGCGTTATGCATTATTGTATTGCGGAGTTAGGGCAGTGATTAAAGCGTGATTTTAAGAGGTTTAAATAAGGGACAGAAGAAAGAAATTTATTTTTGCAACAAGGCCAAAATATTTTCATCTTTTCTGCTTATACTGATGCATGTATTTCATTTGCCTTTGATTTGATCTTAGTTTCGAATAACTGACGTCATTGAGTTATAAATATCTCATCAACGGAATACGAAATTGCTGTGCTACTATACTAAACTCACAAACAAAATAACAAACATCATTTCAGGGAAACAAATTTCAGAGCAAGACTACTGTCACTTTTTCATGCGACATCATTTTCAAAATTAAAAATGATTAATTCTTTTGAAGTTTTAGTTTCACTGAGATATAAGAGCCTCAAAGAACTTGACGTTTCACAACGTTTAAGTTCGAAAGGGTCTTGGTTTTGTTATGGAGGACGTTTGAATTCTCAGTCCAAGTTCGTGCGTTACATGACATTAAATAGCGGCCCGACAAGGCTCCCGCGTATTTCAAAGTCAAAGGCTCCCTGTGGCAGCTCATGGATGAATCAGTAGGCCAATTCCAAGTTGACTTTTGCCACTGTGGCAAGAGTCTTTGTGCAAAACTAAATGTATGTCACTTGTTCATTCATTCTCATGAAAATCAAGTCATTTTCATTTAAAACGTTTTGCACGAGCACTCGATCTGACAAAGAGGCACACAGCAACTCGGAAGTGGAAGTACAGTCTGCATATGAGCCAAGTGGCCCATCAGGCCGGCGCTTATCCCGGTTTATGTGGAATGAAGCGGCTAGGAGTATTTCAATCAGGATGCTTTGCGGCCAACCTGTTTTCCAGGTTCCTGTTTTTCAGGCTAAAAGTTACCACCGGAATTAAACACGTATTTATACCCACCCCCGGCATGGAAATTTTGAAGAGTTTTCCGATTCATTTTTACAATATTGACATCGCAAACTGAGATAAACCGAGAATAACGGAATTGGATATTACAGGTGGAATTTCTGATTTCTGATTGCCGATTTCTCAATCTTAAATTTCGCATTTTCAGAAATTTCGACTTCTGATTTCTGATTTCTGATTTACGATTTCTGGTTTCTAACTTGTGAATTCTGAGTGAATTCTGGTTTCGGAATTCTGATTTCTGATTTCTGATTTCAAATATCGGGTTAACTATAGTCTGAAAATCAGATATTCTATATTTATTAATTGGAAATCAGAGCTGGATTACTTCCATTTTGTAGTTTTCTAGATCATCCAGAAAGCTACAAAATGGAAGTAATCCAGCTCTGATTTTAGAATCTGGAACTGAAACAGGTTGGCCGCAAAGCATCCTGATTATAATTAATTTTTATTGGAGCTGGAACATTGTTATTTTATTCACTTGTACATGAGGTAGTGTCAAAGAATAACAACAGTCTGTCAGTGTACAATGAAATCAAAAATCAGAGTTCACCATATTTACCAGTCAGTCCAAAATTACTAAAATTGACACCTAGCCACTGGTGTTGGTTATAATATATGTATAGTTTTAGTATTAGTGAGTCGGCAGTGCATTTTCGGTCAAGGTAAATTGGTTATGGTCCTTACTCAAATAACTTGAAACAGCTGTATACAATTATGCAGAAATTAAAATACACGATTTCAGAATCGAGTGAGTGCGATAGGACAGCCTCTAGGCTGCCTCCTATACTCATGGAATAAAAAGGAGTTTTCGCTCACGTTCTTGGTACATGAACAGTCATTGCACTAGAAGAATGATTACTTTCAACGTGTCTTCTAAACTCCAGAGTAATACGTTTTAGTTTCAATAGCAAACTCAATAACAGATGTTTCTGTTATTGCACTAAGATGGCGTCTCGATACAAAGTTCTATAAATTTGGTTGAAACACTTTTCCGAATAACGCACTCATGAGAAACCGCATAGACCCACATCTTGGCAAGGATATTTATATATCAATCACCGATCATAACCCAGATTCTTGACTTGATGTAGTGAATGGTTACGATTTGTACTTTTGATTGCGTGACAGTGGAAACCAGCAATACTAACCAAGTCAAGTGCGTATTATATTGCATTCGTTAGAAAGCGAAATAACTTAAGGTGCGAATAATTCCACGCCTTGTTATCGATGAAGTAATACTCGGCTGACATCAGACAAGTACCAAGCAGAGCTGGCTCAGTTTGTAAGTTTTGATCAAATTAATTATGGCGGCAAGGTCGGGTTACCGGAGGCTTCCTTTTCGACCAGGTACAGCTTCATCTTTCATGGTGTTCATCTTCAGTGTATAAAATATACCTCTAGTTAGTCGAAGGAAAATAATAAGTTTATTATTATATTTTACCTCATTGTATTTTGCTTCGGAAGGGTCGCCAACGCGATCGATCGTGATGACCCGATTTAACGTTTTGGCCGGCAAAAAATTTCGGAGCATTTATAATTTAATTCCAGTTGTACTGAAGTTCGATAAGATACAAGTCGTGGAGGAAAGCATGGTTTCGGAATTTCCAATAAAGAGCACTGAATGAACATAGTGAAAATTAGATCTAGAAAAATCTCAGTCTACGGAAAATACTTAATCACTCGCTCAATCGAATCGCTCATTCATTTCCAACTGATGTATGGTTGGTTGTGTGTTTGAATTTCTCGTGGAAACCATATCTTTAAAATTCTGCTTATCAAGAACTGCAACAGACGTAAATTCTCGATGAGAAGTACGTATTTCCGCCGTATTTCATCCCAAAGCAACTCTTAATATTATTATAATGGACTACATTGTACTCAGGAAATATCACACGGTAATCCCTCGGGGGTACTCCCTTGTTATATAGTTTTGTGCGGCCCCACATGAAAGGGTATGGCTTTTTTAGCTCTTTTGGTCAGAAAGAAGGTATCAACTTTGGCCATTTTAGTCTATCGGGTATAATCCTTGCACTCTACTCTTACCTTGGGTATAATTTTGTAGGAAGCCATCCTATCTTGTAAAAGCACTTAAACAATGCCTTTAACTGATTGGTCTCAACTTGTTTCGAAACTTCGTTTCAAAAACTCTATTCCTTTCTCTTTAAAAGAAATAAAACCAATAGACATGTAAACATGTATGGTGGCCGATGTTTGCCATCCATATTTTTTGTTTTGCAAGATTTTTCATGAAATATTTGGAATAAAATCAAAATTAAATCAATGAGAAATCAAATTGGCAACTCGAAGTAAATTTAAAATTAAATTAGATTGAAAATAGAAATGCATCCAAAAACGATTTGTTAAGCAAAGCAACTTAAATAACAAAGTGTAAACAAAATGTAAAGTTGATTGGTGTTGAAAATAATTGACTGAAGCGAATGAAAACAAAAACTCTCTTCTGTTTTAAAAATGAAAGCAAAATGAAACACATTTGTGAAATGATTTTTAAAACAAAAGCAAAATAAAGAGTAAACCGAAAGTCGGCAATTTAAAATCTTCATGGCCTATCGCTGCCATAGCTCACAAGGATTTAAGCTTTTCTAGAAGCAAGATGGCCACCGCGTGGAAGAATCTCAAAGCAACAATGAAGGAAAAAAGAACCGGTTAGAAGGTGGCGGTCGTATGAGCATATACTGACAAAAGAAGAGGTTGTAATTCAACGACTTAGTACGGAAGTGTCAGGCCAAGCGCAGAAGTATTCACGAATAGGACCGAGAAAGTTTGCACCTTATGATTATGACGAGGTGACGTTGGCTAACATCAAGATTGACTGCAAAAACACTTCGCCTCAAGAATTGGCGATTATGTGCTGTGTGATGTCTTTGCAGGAGGGCAAGGTCCATCGTACTCTTCGCTGGACCAAATACCCGATATAAAAGTCGTTGTTGTCAGTGAAATGGTACCTAAACGCCTATCTGTTTTAAGCTGGAGAAAGTCATCCATGACAAATCAACAGATATTCACTTGTACGCTTTTAACGTCAACCAAATGAGCTAGTCTTAGTAGGAATCCACAAGAAGCGGAATTTTCCATCCAAAAGGAGCACTTTTGCATTGGGGAATTCAGGAAAGCATTTTAAGCTACCAGCAAAACACCAGTTTTTTCAAAATTCTAAATGGGTTGTAAAGAAGTATATGCAAGCTGCTTTTGAGAATATTGAAGCTATCAAGCAGACTCTATAGCAATTTACTAAAAAGTCGTTCAAATGCACATATTGGCTAAAAACGTTGCTGCTAAATTACAGAATGAACTTTTGGAGTTGTAAGGAGAAAGTCTTAAGTACAAAAAAAATGATGAATGGGTAAAATGGAAGAGAGAGAATTTGTAACCATCGAAGAATTTATTGAGGGAGAGTTAACTAAGCATATAAACAACAATGGGAAATTGAGCAGAAATGATTCAGAAATATTGAAGAAAGCAGAAAGTCTTATTTTTCCTTCGAGCGCTCTGAGAAGGAGCTTATGATACTAGACATGCAAGGCAGTGGGTATCATCTCTTTCAGTGACCCTGAAATATAGTATCCAAGAAATTAATGAAAGACGAAGAGGTTTTATTTTCAACTGGAAATCTGTCAAACTACAGCCATCAACAATTTCATTAGTTTACACAATTGCTACATGTAGTTTCACCTCCTAGGTTGTAAACCTAGCCCTGTAATTGAAACACAATTTACAACATAATTTTAAGTTCTACCGCTAGTAGTGGTAGAAAAAAGTCCAAGTCAAAGCTGAGCAACAAAAATCTTGTCCAGGAATTTTTACTGATTAGTAATTAATCTTGAATCAAAGTTTAGGTTAACCCACGATTAACATAATCCCGTATTGAACAGCTGGGCCTGATTCTAAATAATCTTTAATCTATGTATTACAAATATAGGTTTCATAAGGTTAAGCCCTCGGTATGATAGTGATGTTTCCACCTGTTCCCTCAGAGGGAAACCATTGATTAGTGCATTACAGTAAATCCCTCCGATTCACAGTTTCCTATTATTACAACATTGATATGGAAACACATGTTTGTCGTATGGTTACTTATTACAGTTGGTTGTGTTCAGGTATTGCACCTTAATTCTTTTAAGGTGCTCTGTTTTAAAAGATTTAAACGTAGAAACTTTTGGCATTTCAGAATTTAATGTTATGGTAACAATCACTTCTTTGAAATTTAGTACAAATATTTTTCGTAGTGTGTTTAGTTACATAGGTGTTTGAACAGTTTGAGTTGGTAGTTGTCAAAGCAGCATTGTGAAATGAATATTGCATGTACAAGTGAATATCTGTTGATTTATCATGGATGACCAGCCAGTACCTAAACAATAGATCGAAAGGTTTTTAGGTGCCATTTCATTGACTCGTGCCTTTTTTCTGTCCTGGTGAAGGCTACTGAACTCTTAGGCTGTGTTTCTTGTTTTCTATTCATTCACACAGACCGCAGCAGCTCCAAGACTGAACCGGCTCGATAAACCGAATATAAACGCCTTTTATATCGGGTATTTGGTTCAACGGAGAGCACAATGGACCTTACCCTTCTTCAAAGACATCACAGAGCACCTCATTGCCAATTCTTCTTAACCTTAACCGAGGAATCATAGTCCTTGCGGTAAAGAAACATGTCATGTAGGCTTTGCTTTTCGCATTAAATGAAATTTCGAATGAAATGAGTCTTACCCGCTCGCCACAGAAAACACAGAAAATCAATAACACTGATGTTTGACGATTTTTTAGGCTTGCTGCCTTAGTGCCCGTTTAATGACAGGTAGTGCTTAACTTTCCTGGCAGAAGTATAGTTTCATATTGTCATTTACCTTTTTCCGAACACTTCCATAGATTCCTTGCCCCCGTTCAGCTTCGGATCCATTGGAAGTGATGATTTCAATGGAGGAGCAGATGTCCGCTTTGTAACCTTGGAGGAAAAAGCAATATTTTACAAAGTGCAATCCCGGAGTGGAGGAAAAGCGAAACAGCGTGTATGTGATGGGATAGTGCAAATGGAAGCGCGTTCACCTGTGAGTCAGATCCTCAAAATACGGGTGTGGATATTCCGAGAGAGAGAAGCTGCGGAGCTCCAAAGAGATGGAAACGGTCCGGTGGAACTGAAAGTCGAGTATGGACAGCCAGATCTAGACAAGGTCTGTTTTTGTTATTCCTTCTGTTTGTTTCTCTGGTATCGTCTTTTCGAGTCGTTGTGGTTCATTCTAAGAGAGGATGAAGGGTGACAGAGTTAATCCTCCATGTAAACCTTCTTCTTAAGGTAATCCCTCTCAAGCTATTTTTAGATCACTCTTGCCACGTGGGTGAACTATGTACCATGTCTAAAAATAACCCGACATGAAAAAAAGGAAAAACAATCTTGGGAAAAAAAGACCTATATTAGGAATTACCATTATTACCCTTTGTCCTGACTTTGGTCATACGGTTTCTTATTTCAGCAAGCAGTATATACTAGCCAATGAGATAACGCGAATAAAACCAATGTAGATCAAAGTGAAGGAAAATAAACAAAAAGAAAGATTTTAGTCTTTAAACATTGGAATACCCCAAAAAGAGAGAATGGACATAATTCAGAATCTTAGTCAGGAATACATGAGTGTCGCAGAAATCCATTATTAAAATTGGCATTGGAAAATGCAGTCCAAGAGTCTTCGTTGGCTTAGCCATCATGGTATATGAGACATTATACCATGCTCTACAAATATGGTATTAGTTTTCCAAATTTTGAGGGCGTTTTTAATACAACAGTTATTCCACTCGCGCTTGTTGGATGTGAGATGAATTAGCCAACGAGACGCGTAGCGCCGAGTTGGCCATCTATCATCACATATCCAACGCGCGCTTTTGCATTATTTGTTAAATAACTAGCTAAGTTAATCGCAAGATCAAAATACCTCGTGTTAATTGTTTTTCTCTTTTTGTTTAAACAGCAATTGTTTTCGGTTGACCTTGACTCTGTTTATGACGGCCGTATCGCTCCAGTGTACGAACTGGCCAAAGTAGAAATGGACAAGAGGAATCTTTTTCAACTCTTGGTTCAGCTCTATTTTCCTGGCAATGGAGCGGAGGAAGAGATTCAGCAGTTTTATAGCAAGCCGTTTTTGATAAGAAGCAAGCCCAGGAACAAGAAGAGGAAAATCACTGAAGGTAGGCACGCCAAGTTTATTTATCTGCGGGGGAATTTCATGAGTTGGTAAAATATCTGGTTCAGTCGCGTCGGTAAGAACTAACTAAAACCTTGGTATATGTGACCTGAAGGTCCTGAATGGGAAGGGTTGGGATTTGGGGTAAAAATGAATTTCGCAGCCCAATGTTTCCAAAATCCCACTTTCTGAACTATTTTTTCCCAAATCCTAGGGAAACGCCCTAGCCCTAGCCCCAAATCTCATTTTCCCAGTGAAAAGAGGCAAATCCCAGTTAGCAGATTCCTGCTGTTACCTTTTTTACATCTTCATGTCCATCATGATTTCAATTCCCACTCTACGCAATTCCCACTCTACGCAAATCGCACTCTACTGTAACGAATAACGAGAATTCTTCCAAACTTATCGGGCTCTGCATATGTAAACAAGATGTTTTTATCAATTTCTTGTATAGAATTAACACAGCAACAACATTTTTACTTACCTTTTTGCATAGACGAAGCTTTTAATCCTATACCTCAGTTCTTTCTCCGTACAATCAGTTGCTTTTTTCTAACATATATCATTTTTTTTCAGTTAGCAACGAAGGAGAAGAAGGTTTGTTTCTATAATCTTTAAATAGTTTAGTTTGGGAGGCGCAGTGATCTCATGCATGGTTAGTGCGCTCTACTCCGTATTCGAGCCCTTAGGACATTGTGCTGTGCTCTTCAGTAAGAAATTTTATTCTCACAGTGCCACCCTTCAGCCAGGTGCATAAATGGGTATCAGAGAATTCAATGCTGGGGACTACCCTGCTATAGACTAGCATCCCATCCAGACTGAGGGAGGGGGAGTAGAGGTATTTCTAGTCGCTTCATCCTACAGAAATCGGAGATATTAGTAAGACGACGGAGGAGACGACATGTGAGAAATTCTTCCAGTAGAAATAGAAGGTCTAAACACTTATTTGGTCTAACCAAATTAGTGGTCTACACAAGTATATATTATCTTAGCATTTAATATCTTGAGAATGACTAGAAGTAAACCTTTTCTCTAATTTTGTAGATTCCACGGAGCAGAGCAATAGTCCAGACAGCTCAATCGGCAGTATGGCAGGTGGGTTAATAAGTCAATTTTGATATATTTGATAGGTAAAATAAATTCTGTAGTAAAAATAATGAAATTCTTCCTTATACGGGGTGATCACATCAGCTATAAAACTGTTATGTAACGAAAAAGACCAATAAAACAAAATAACACGACCCCGCGGCTGAAGGAACTAAAACAAAAGAAATTGCTTATTCTTGCCTCAACATCAATAATCACACACTGCTTTCGAGCATTTACTAATTAAATTGTACCGGCAAAGTTCCTAGGTCAACATGACATTTTATTTAGTCAATGTACTCTTTTTTGATATGAAACTATTTTCGTTTTGATCAACTGTATATTTCAATAACATTGGTGAACTTAGTTAATTTATTATATTACACTTGATAAATTAATTGCAGAATCCACATCTGCCTCATAGGCTGCCAATTTTGTAACTTGCATTACTAAATAAATAAAATGATGATGATGATAATGCGATTTAATTTGTTTAAGTCCCCGTAGCGATGGCGCCAAGTTAGAATTTTGTTAAATCGAAATTGGCCTACTCATCTCTACTTTGCGTTGTGTCTATCAAGATACCGGCATCATCTATTCTGAACGAGTTTAGTTCAGGCAACCTGTTGTCTTTATTTCTCCCGAACTTTAAATATATAACGTTTCATAAGTTCACTTAAATATCTTCATCATATATACGGGTATATATCATCAGCTCCCCGTTAGCTTGATAGCTCTGTTGGTAGAGTCTTGCATCGATATCTCAGGGGTTATGGGTCCAAGTCCCTTTCGAGGGCAAGTGTCCAAATTGTGTTCAAAACTGTGACTATCGGTTTCATATCGTATATGTTTCTCCCGCAAATCAACTACTTCTTGTTTAGATATTCACTTGCACATTAAGCTGATTTTTTCTTGTATGTCATCCTTAGCATCCGTTGAATTCCAAAACCTCCGCGTAGTTGAACATCTGGAGGCCAAACGTGCACACATCGAACATTTGTCGTTCGTGGTTTCTAATGCAGGCGCCAGGAAGGCTGATATTGGATATCACTTTAAGCTGAAAGATCCCGATGTTTGCGGGGACTTTGAAGAAGGAGACGTTGTTGGTTTTTACAAGGATGACAATGGGACCTCAAGCATACAGCTGCTAGATAACAAGAATGGAAAAGAGGCTTTCATGGCTGGTGTCATTAGCCGATCGGCATACCTAGAAGCCACACCGCCCATGGATAAAGATGGTTTGTTTATACAATTACTCCACGCGCATTGTCTGTTTTGAAAAGTTATCTTCTACAAACAGATCATTTGGTAGAAAAAAAAGGTTTTCCTAGTGAAAGGCTGGTCGCGGTCTGTTCGAGAGACAATTGAGAATTAGTCTGCACGTGATCAAATTGGACTTTGTAATTTTCTCGAGTGACTGTCGTAGCCTCTAGTGGAGTCCGTGGGGATCATTCCTATTTTTTGTTCTCAACTGTGCACGAGTTTTTATCTTCAAATTTGTTATGTTTTAGATCCTACAGATACTGTTTGTGTCATTGGAGTAATCAACGTGAAGTGCATGGGTTCTGTCCGAGCAGGTGAACGAATTTACGCCACTGTCGACCTAGAAAATCCCGGAACAGCCATCCCAGAATCCCACCTGCCACCTAGTGTAGTCTATGGCAGAACCAGCATACTGTTGGGCATGTCAATGGAGGAAAAGAAAGCATCTAAGCTGGATGATGTCAATTTGGTTCAGTGTTTTGTCTGTATTGTGCTCGGAGTCACCGATAAAGAAATCACAGCCGAAATAGAAACTATGTACGATCACTTTGAGATGGATCTAGCTGTCAAACTCCGGAGAGAGAGGACTAAAATGAGAAGACGTGAGTATTGTGACGTCCTACCCACCAAACCGGGGAAAGAACGGGCACGTACTGACATGACTGGCTGGCTGGCTGGCTGGCTG
>Ga0126337_10003620_pt1 | contig 10166 bp, 8 predicted proteins | sample DipCmetagenome_FD_92527 | JGI IMG/M metagenome (GOLD analysis project Ga0126337, IMG submission 92527) | Coral microbial communities from La Bocana,Puerto Morelos, Mexico - Diploria C A metagenome | ecosystem: Host-associated > Invertebrates > Cnidaria > Coral | place: La Bocana,Puerto Morelos... | reverse complement strand
TTTATTGGTAAAGACATATGAAAGCTCAAAATACATTGCGAAAAAAACAAATCCAAGAAATGTCTGCAGGTTACATCTGGAGTTCATTTACAAGTTTAAGAACAAAAGGATACGTTCACAACTCCGTTCACTCAAGGTAGCTTAATTTCGGTATTGTTCCAGTCTTTTGAAGTCGCTTCCGCCTGCTTCCTGACCTTCTTCCAAAATATCTCACCTTTTTCGAAACGAATAAAACCGAAAGTGGCCGAGTCGTTTTCAGCAAAGCCCAAAGGAATAAACTGAGCCTTCATGCTCAAAAATCCAGCGGTATCACCCATTTCAGAAAGACACACTTATTTAGCGGCGTGAAGGAGCGTGAAGTTGTAATGCAATTCCTTTGGCGATACATTTGAACTAAATCTAAAAATAAGCCCATACATTCCACGAGAGGGCCCAGGTATTCTAAGAAAGAGACTCTCATCTGAGAATCAGGGGGTATTTTTGGACCGGAGGAGGCTTGCTATTGCAATTTGTCAGTCAACACAATTTTATTGCATGTTGACTTCCTTTTTCTATGCACTAGCAGAAGTTAACTGCTGTGAATTTAACATGCTAAGAATCGAATATCTCTTTAACAAATACCTCTCACTATATACCTCTTTTGATTTGTCCACCTCTGTGTTATTTGTTGCATACAGAAAATGTCTACCTGTTTCACTGTATCGTTGTCCTAGCTTGTTGTCAAAATAATTGGAGCTTCGGTCAATGTTATCAGCTTCATCACTAATTGAGCCCAATTAAGGGCACTGACATTTTCTAGGACGCCAGCTTCTCTGTTGGAGGAAATTGCTTCTTCTTCATCAAGAATCCTCTCCTTGTGAATTTCTTCTGAATTGATGACACTATAGATGAAGTTGCCTAACCTGGACATGAAGTTATCAATGTCTCTTAAAATGTTTTGTGTTGAGACTTTTCCACATTCCCTCAACAGAACCAGCTCATCTGGATACTTGTGACATAATTTAACAATACATTCTAGGCATTCAAGGAGTGAGCACTGCTTGCTGCGACAAGCATATCCTGCCTCTTTCAACTGACCAGCTTTTTCATGAAAATCACTGAATAACTCTGATTCTGTTTTGATAGCTGAACGCTGATGATTGAGCTCTTCTCCTACATATGCAACAAATCCAACAAGGAATAATGGTAGCCCCACAATGGTAAAAAACTGAGCTATAAGGCCTGCCAACTGAATGCAGTCAGCAACAACTACCCTGGAAACATGCTTGCGCTGATATTCGTAATGTTTTGTTACTGACTCTGAGAGAGCAGCGAAATGTTTTTGGATATCCAAAACCCTGCGCAGCTGGCCCCCAAGTTCACCTTGCAGTGTTTTAGCCTGTTCATATTTCAGGGGTATTTCATTCATCCCAACTTCTGACTCATAACAAATACCGCTAATTCCAGTGACTTCTTCATTATCTTTCTGCACCTGAAAACCAGAGCAAAATGGCCTGACTAATAATGCCAATAATAGATTTAGAAAAAAAAAAAAGCGAAAACAAATTCTCTACAAATTCATGTTACATTTATTCATTTTTAGCATCAGTTAACTCACCATCACCTCTGGCACTCCAACTTGCAGACTCAGTCCTGTACTGTTCAGATGTCCTGGAAGAAGAGTTGCAGGACATGATCAGTGGAAGTGGCTGGCAAACGAAGAAATAAGGGCATTGGACTGGAAATTCCAGCAATTTATTCCTTTTACCCAGAGTTAATAGAGGTAGACTCCCTCTATTAACTCTATTAAGTCTGCTTTTACCACAAGAAGCGATCAAAGATAAAGAAATTAATAGAACTTATAAAAGACAAACAGGACAAATTAAAGTGGATATGTAGATGCTTTTATGTTTGTATGAAATTATGTAAACAGCTGTAATGGGCTGTTGCCCTCATGTTACAGGATTAAAGAAATGTCATCCTTGTTGGTCTGTTTCGCATTCATCTTTCGTCACATGTTGACATTTATTCGTTTTTTGAGGTGTTTTCCAAGTTTGGGCTTCTGAATTCTGTTTGTTATAATTAGGAGGATTTCGTTATATCGAGGTTTTGTCCCATACATTTTACTGCAATTTTGGTCGGGCTGAAGAAAATCGTTCGTTATATCGAGGACTTTGTTATATAGAGGTTCGTTAAATCGAGGTTCCACCGTACACACCTTCCAAGTCCGATATTCTTCATTCTCATCTGACATCAAGTTACCAAAAATAACAAGACATAGAAAGTGTCTTTTCAAACCAACTGGCTGAAGCACTTTTCTTGGCTTTCCTACAGTTTCTTACTTGAAAGTGGTATTTGTCGCCACTGCATTCTGTCCCCTACAAAGTTTCCAAAGGAACAACACCAGGAGTATTGGTCACCACACCTTCCCAAAATTCATACACTAAGGCATCGCGCACTTGGCAAGGATGGTGTCCTCAACTGCTATGAGCAATCTTTAATGCATAAATATGCTACTGAACAGGCAGACCTCTTCAAACAAACTTTTGAAAGCCCAGATAAACTTAGGGTAGATTCACAGATGGCAAGGTCTGAAGGTAATCAAGTAAAACAGAACGAATAAGTCCTGAGACAGATTGTTTTGGCTGTAGAGTTTCTGGCAAAGCAGAGCTTAGCCTTTAGAGGTCACCTTGATGACTGTTGTGATTTTTCCAGTTTTGAAACTAACAAAGGCAAAAGTTTCTCTTCAGAACCACCTTCTTTCATCAAGCAGACAAGCAAGATATACTAGCAAAACTATCCAAAATGATTAAAGGGTGAAAGTTTCTAAAGAAACTGTGGTGCTGCATCAGTGGGGGTAACAAGGTAATTTGGTTACATCAACTAAGTTGAAAATGTAAATTGGTCACCGTAACGAGTTATAAAGCTGACGTTTCGAGCGTTAGCCCTTCGTCAGAGCGAATGAACGAAGGGCTAACGCTCGAAACGTCAGCTTTATAACTCGTTACGGTGGCCAATTTACATTTTCAACTTAGTTGATATAACCAAATATCCAAAATGATGTCATTCACGTGTACGCCTCTAGAATAAAGAAAAGCTAACTGCATAGCTAAGAGCTAAGAGTCTCCCTTTCATGATTATAGCCAATGAAGGTACAGATCCTCACTAAAACCAGGAGATACTATTTTTGTACTTGAAGTTTGTGGATCTGTCTTTGCCAAATGATCCTCATGTGTCAAAGAATGCCTGATTGAATTCATGCATTTAGAAAGAACAAATGCCGCCATGATAGCAAGGAAGATTCTAGGTGCTCTTGATGATCCAGCTGTTTCTTTAAAGCCAGCCAACATTCGTAGTCAAGTATATGATGGCGCTTCTGTGATGTCTAGTGGAAAGGCAGGGGTTCAAGCAAAGATTAAAGAGATAAGTCCATTACTTCTCTTCACGCATTGCTATTCCCACTGTCTAAATCTGTCCATTGCAGCAACATGCGAAGTTAGAAGTTAGAAACCTAATTGGGTTGATTAAGGAGACATATCTGTTTTTGAATAGCAGCCCAAAGCGACAGCAAATGTTTGCATTGACCCTGAAAGATTTCCTGCCTGACAGTTCCCACAACAACTCCCAGGGCTATACAAGATATGCTGGGAGAAGAGACACATATGCTTAGATGTTTTGCTGGAAATGCATAAAGCATTATCACCTTCCTAGATGCTACTATATCTCCCCATGAGTACCCAGAACTGACCTCCTCCACTGGAAACTGGAATTGGGACAAGGATAGCATCGTGAAGACTCAAGGACTAAAAGCCTCCTTACTGTCATTCCAGACAGTAGCAGTTTCAATTACAACAATGAATATTCTAGATGAGGTAAAAGCTCTTGCTTCAAAGCTACAGAAATGAGATCAAGATATTTTTGAAGCCTACATGATGTTGAAAAACTAATTAAGACAATTCAGACTTCTAGGAACAACATTGACCGTGACTTTAAAATTCGGTACAAAGATATATTAGATCTTGCTGGCAAACTAGACATGACAAAAGCCATTCCTAGAAAGCCAAGCATACAGAGGAATCGGTCCAGTTCCAGTTCCAGTCTAATCGGTCGTTACAAGAGGACTGCAGCTATTCCTCTTCTTCACTCTTTAATCATCCAAATGCAAGACCAATTTTCTGACAAAGATCGCCACGCCCGCCATCTGCTTTGTCTCGTGCCATCGATTATAGTGAATAAGGCACTGCATTTGGATAATGAAGTAAAAGGCATGCTGTACTGGGAGAAAGACATTCCATTTCCCAAATCCCTTGGAAATGAGGTGCGTAGGTGGAAAACACTCTGGCAGTCAACAAATAGGGAACTTCCAAACAACCTTCTGGTCATTGCCTGCACCCTACCAATTACTAGTGCAGAATATTAATATTAGCTGAGCAATCGTTTTCCCTGATGAAACGAATCAAGACTTACTCTAGGTCAACAATGTCCGGAAGAGCTTTTGTCCGACCATGCAGTAATCGCAATACACTACTCTGAGAGATTCAAGGTAGATGAGATATTCTAAGCCTTTGTAAAGGCTTATCCAAGAAGGCTCTTTCAAGCTAATCTGCTTGATTAAATAGGCAGGTAAAAAAGAGAATAACAGCTATCCTTACTCTTAGTCCTTAATAATGGTACTTCGAATTCCTCTGAAATCAAAATGAAGACAATGTACATATTCAAACATAACCCATACCCTCCCCCCCTCCGCCATTACCTCAGCCTTAGAAGGTTTGCCTTGAACTCTCAAACTTATAACCGCAAAATCCTGGATCTGCCCCTGGGCAGGTCACTTAATTGTGTAAAGATCTGTACAAAAGTTCAGTTCTTTTGTGGAGCTTGGATTTAAAAGTTGATAGGAACCTGGGAACGAGTTTGTTATAACCCATGATGCAATGCTCTGAAGTGGGGTTACCAAAAACAAAGAAAGCGTTCGATACCACATCAGGCTGCAGTCACCCCAAAATGCAGACTCTGCAGACCGCAAATTGCAGACCATGGAGACTGCGCAGACAGAGTAATACAAGTATCTCAAGTAAGCAGAGAATCCCAAGTGAACAGAGTAAAGGAAGTAAGCAAAGAAGCAAAGCAGGTGAAGTATTCTAAAATATTAATTTCAATATTAGGGTACATCTTAAATACCATACATGAAGTACCTACCACAAAAGTGTCCTAAGACTGAAAAGTGAGATTAAAGTAAAAGCAAAAGTACTATGTCTTGCTTGTTTACGTTTGTGTTTCGTGAAATTAGATTTCACTGAAAAAAAGGGGAAAAAAAGTACTCAGTCTGCATGGTCTGCAGTCTGCAGAGTCTGCATTTTGGGGTGACCGATCAGACTGGGGCAAGTGAAATCATCCATAATTCTGATCAAAAACTATTAAATACCTTCTCACAAGGTTTTGTCTCACTAAAGTAAAGCATTCTTTAGCTTGATATAAACGCAGCTCTTTACTCACATTCAACCATGGTATTACAGATTGTCTGATGCGAGTCCACAGTTAAAACAACATACAAAACATAGTACGAACATGCACTTGGTGTCTATTGATAACCCTTGAAATAAACAAGGAAGGTGATTTCTAAAACTGGAATAGTTTGGCGATTGAATAATATCAATATGCAAGCCAAAGCACTGATATAGGGCCGTCACACAATATACAGGTCTCAAGCTGTTAATGACAAAAGGACCTCTGTATGTTGCCTGTCTAAAGTAAACTTTGTCTTTGTCAATTATTGTTGTAATTGTCTAAATAATTATCTACCATTGTTATTGAAATTAATAATCTATTGCCCACTGGCTGTGTTCAATGAAGATGGCAGATGCATCTGCTGAGACATGTTTGTTAAACTCTAGTTAACAAACTAGTGTGGCTTTTTACGTAGAATTTAAAACGTAATTGTCTTTTGTAAAGCATTTAGTAAATATATGCCAGTTAATCAAACTAAGATGAGTTAACTGATTCTTAGAATTTTTAACCTTCTTTCCTGTGTGTTTCAATTGTCAAAGGGCTTATTAGGCCGTCAGCTGACTGCATGAGACTAGATGCATACCTTATTAGCTACAATTGTCACCTGGTGTTTATTTAAATGACTGGACTCAATTCTGTACATCACAGTACAGTGCATATAGTCTACACTATTCCAGATTATCTCACTAGTTAAACTAACCTGTAGCTGATTGAGAAGGCATGTTTGTCAATTCCTGCACCTCACTGCATTTGTACAATGCATTTGTCTCTTGTGTCTTTTCTTCAAGCATTAATTCATAGATGCCTTTCAGAGCTGTTTTCATTTCATCAAACCTTTCATTAGTTGTAGCTGCCAGTTCCTCTATGGATTTCTTGACATCAGTATCATTTCTATACCACTCCAGCAGTTCGTTTACATTTCTTTCATGCTCTGCTGTGAGAGGATCCCTTAAAAACTTATCAATGGCCTCCTGCCACTCACGCCGCTTTGCAGGGTTGACATGACCTGCAATTCTAACAAGAGCTTCTTTTATTTCCCTCCACAGCGATAAAAACTTAAAATCATCTGTGATCTCCATTTGTTGGTGCACATGACCATATACTGAGTTGCGGTAACACTTAATCCTCGCCAAATCTGCAGCTAAACTGTGGTCTGTACTTGTTGGCAGTGCATCCCAGCCTGTGGCGGGAGGGATGAGTTTGCATATTGTCCTTAGCAACCTGAACAGCAGAGTAATATCAAAATCTGTTGACTTGCCATACACCCCTGGGGATGGGTACAGACAGTCCCACTGCGGTTTGGTGAGCTTTGCTGCTTTGAGTTGTTTCTCTGTGGCCGGATTATTTAGTGTTGCAGGAAGATTACTTGGTGGACAATACAGGTCAAAGATCTCTCTCAGAAGTGCAGTGCCTCCACTTATCAACAGTCGTGATATACGTTGAAAATTTTCTTTTCCTCTTGTTGAACAAAGCACTTCATCTGGGTCAGGGGCAGTAGCCATTTTGTACTTCAGTTCAGTCTGAAGCAAAAATATCACTTGATGAGCCTGGTATGTGGGAATGCATTGACATCACTTAGGATAATTTTGATTATATTATGTTTCAGTCAGTTAATTTATACTGTTGTTATTCATTATGAGAGGTCTACAAAATATAGAAATGGTGCAAAAATGTCTGGACTGACCAGTGAAACAAAGTGTACTACACATGGAGACTGGGTCTTTGTTCATAGATCTACTTTTTCAAGTTTGCCATCAGTCAAGCCCATCCATGGATATTAGAACAAAATAAAGCAATTGAAGACATATTTAAAGTAAGCTTATGGCACTACTTAGCTTTGTAATTGTTATATATCTTAGTTTTAGTTGCTTTGTTAGCCTATTTTATGTAATACAATTTTGAATATTTTTGTAATAGTTCAGCCTGGTTCACACTTGTAAGACATGCATAACACTAGTGAAATAAGCCTTATAAGTGCAAGAAGAATTGAAAGAAAAATAAATACTTTCCTTTTTCTTGTGCTTATGCTTTAGTGGAGAATAAAATTCTATACATTATTCAAAAAATTATCATTAATATCATTGATATTATTGTTGCTACTATTATTGAACTGTTATTATTATTATTTTTGTTGTTGTTGTTGTTATTTTTATTATTTTTAATATTATTGTAACTATAAAGATGAATGCTGGGGCTGACAAATGGCTGAATAAACAAACTGATATTGATAAGGTCATGTGGCTCAGTAGCACAAGGCTTTTGTCTTGGAAGAAGTTTTCTGTTGAAGACTGCCATTGCTATGCTCTTCTGTTAAAGTTCTTGTACTTTTCCCAGCATTTATTACACAGAATATGCAAGTATCAGGTTCACAATTTCCTCTAACTCCAATGTCTAGTTAATTTTGTTCAGTTTTAACTGTAGGCATAGATCAATTCAAGACAACACAAAATGGTGAAAATGTGAAATATTGAAAGTTGTACATTAGATTGTACATGTACTGATCATGAGATGCCTTGGCTAACAGTTTTCCTTGAGCTAAGCTCTCAGAGAACTGTTTGCTTCTCAGAACAGACAATGTATGTGGACAAATATCCAAGCATATTTTCCAACCAAAGGGAGGCTATTGTTTATTTAAAGACGGTACAAGTACATGTTGTAGTTGATAAGGCTTGAACATTGGGCACCTGTTTAGTAAGTAATATTTCAGTGGGGAGCAACTGAAACTGAAATGTACATGTATAAGCCTGGGCTACTGAATTTCAACCTTTCTGCCCTGAGAGGGACTTTTGACTTCAAGTAAGAATGTAGGGGAATGACAAGGGCCAAACTTACAACATGTGAAAGCAGATCAGAGGGAGGGAGGGAGGGAGGAAGGGTAGGGGGTATGTTTCCTTGATACCTTGAAAATTTCACTTCGTTTTTCTTCCTTCTTCCCTATCAATAAATTCCATTGTTCCCTAATTTTTTCTGCCAAAGTTTCCTTTAGTAGTAGAAGTATCTCTTATTCACTTAAATTAATCCCAAAAATATATTACTTGTTCCTTTGAAATAAATGATCATATCACATCCTTCCCCAAAACCACCGGGAGGCCCTCCAATGGGATGCAAATCTCCAATGCTGAAAATTGACTCTTCCCATTTTGTGTTGAATAATTTGATCAAGAAAAAACTACGGTGGCCCACAAGTATCACAGCAAAAGTATTAAGTTAATACTACACAATTAAAAAAATGTAAGCGTCAATATTAACTTTATAGTTAACTGACTTAAGTTTTAGGTAAGCAAACTTATTTTTACACCAACCAAATTAAGATCTGGTAAGCACAACAAAAGGCAAAAGTTTATGAACACCATGGCAAAAGTTTCTGAAAGCCACCATAGAAAACCTCACATTAATTGATTTAACAACAGTCAGGTGGGGGATTTACGAAAATTAATACCACTTCACATTTCAAATGAAAAATTACAAAGAAAGTTTCAGACTAAAATTATTCTTTTGCTAAAAATTCTATTAGAGGTTCCTAAATAAAGAATCAGGATGTTGAATTGAACTCTCAATAAGGATGGATGGATTTTATTATATTGGGTGGTTATGTCATTTTGTTTAGTACTTTATCATATTTGGTGATCAGCTAATTATACTCGGTGCTTATTCCATTATACTTGGTGCTTATGTCTTTATATGTGGTGCTGTCTTCCGGCCCCATGCGAAGACTGGTGACGATCATATCGAAGAAATCGCCCAATGAAATGAAGTAAGCACCGAACAAGGAAGTACCGAATATAATGGTCTTTGCACTGGATAGAAGGAAGAGAACACCAAATATTATAGTGTTAGCATCCGTAATAATTAAGAAAAACACCAAAGTTAGAACCGAATATAACGAAGAAAACACCGACTATAACAAGGGAAGCACCGAATATAATGAAGACAGCACCGCATATTAATTAAGACATAAGCACCGAGTATAATGGCATAAGCACCGAGTACAATGAGCTAATCACCGAATATAATAACATAAGTACTAAATATAATTACATAACAACCCAATATAACAAAAAAAGTATCATAAGAAAGTTCTGGCGTTCCATACATTATACTGTTTTTTTTATGTCGGACAGATTGTCATGCAGTAATATATAAACCTCCTAGAATGTCTTCATGAATTATAAGAATTCCTTTGCAAACGTTCAACTGAAAGATTCTCAACAAGTACGATTAAAGACACTGAGATTTTTAGGTAATGCTAACACGGTCGCACGCTATAAATACTCGAACCAGCCGTCGAACGCATAAAGCCTGGTATCCATATGATCGTCAGTCGTTTCCAAAATTTGGAGACGATTGAGACGATTGCTGGTTTCCATATGATCGTCTCGACCGTCTGACGATCCGGACGATCACATGGAAACCAGGTTCAAATGTTCATTGCAGCCACTGCATTTGACTACCGCTCGTTCGGAAAGTTCGTTATGCTGGCAGCCGGATTTTTCTGTGAAGGTAAAGCGTCTTCCCTCATGACCCTTCCTGAATTTCGAGACAAAAACAGACTGCCAGCAGTCTACAATTTCGTCAGCTCACTGAAATGGATGGAAAAGCATGCAGAGTACGGTGTAAAACATATATTTCGTCCTCTTACCTTGAGATTTCTGCCTTTTTGTGGTTTCTGATTTTAGCTACAG
>Ga0126337_10003619_pt1 | contig 10166 bp, 4 predicted proteins | sample DipCmetagenome_FD_92527 | JGI IMG/M metagenome (GOLD analysis project Ga0126337, IMG submission 92527) | Coral microbial communities from La Bocana,Puerto Morelos, Mexico - Diploria C A metagenome | ecosystem: Host-associated > Invertebrates > Cnidaria > Coral | place: La Bocana,Puerto Morelos... | reverse complement strand
CTACCCCACTCCTCCCCCCCCCCTGTCCACCTCCCCCCTCCATACCCACCCCACAAACCCAAACCATGACAAAAAATAAGAGAATTTTTTTTATTTTATTTTCCCCGGGCCCCCCCCCCCCCCCCTTGAGATTTTTAAGACTACATGTACTGGTAACCCTTGCAAACCTTTATTTTTAACAGGAGAATCTATTTGTTGAGGCCGGAGTTGTTGTCAACCAAATATGTGGCTGGTGGGTAGAGATCAAATGTAATGTTTGTTTTTTGGAATAAAATTTTGTGTCATTTCTAAAAACAGTGGCAGAAACACTGATAATTTTTTTTTATTAACATTATTTTTTTCTGTCAGCTTAAGATTATTGAGATCAGACAAATTTTTTTCTCTTCCTTGTCAGATCATATAAACAATGACAAAAAGAGTGGGAGAAACAGGTCTTATAAAGTTGTGTTTGTTCCAAAAAAGGTTTGTAGCTTGTGAATTGTAATAATAATATTTGGTACATATATTCTCTGGTTTACATAATCCGTTAATTAGCAGAACTAATGCTAGGGTTAACTACTTGCTTGCTTTGACTGCAAGGCTCTGAAGGCAGGCTTTGGCTTCTGTCATATCTGTCTGAGTGTGTTTACTTATTAATATTAAGTAAATGCAGTCAGACAGATGTCAAAGCCTGCCTTCAGAGCTGGGAGTTGTGTTTGTCAAATTGTTTGCCACTGTTAAATACAGAATTTTGTTTTTTCAGTTGTATTCATGTGAGATGATTTTAGAGCAGGAGGGAGTCTATGGAGGTAATTAAACGTGAAGCAAAATATTAATAGTCACACAGTCATATTACATCCAACTTACCATTAGGCCATAATATTGAAATGCTTTTTTCATAAATCCCTATTATGCAATGGTCATAAACTTGGTAGTCCTCTAATGATGCTGGTCCCAGTAGGGTTTAAACCCCAAGTGTTAAATTTAGCTATTCAGTACTCATGTATAAGTGAGTGGAAAGAGGAAGTGCAAGAGTGCATTAAGTGTAAATTTGAATGGTCTCTATGTGTCTTGCTTGACAGAAGACATTGGCAACATGACCCCGACCAACTAGAGCTTGTAACTAAAAATGAAATATGTCAATATGTAATTTGTAAACTAATAGAGCACTGAGGATTTCACAGGAACAGGATCAGGATTGAATTGGCATTTGGAAATGTTGGTTTTTTAGGAGAGGGGAAAACTGGATTACCCAGAGATAAAGCTTTTAGAGCAGAGTACAGATTGAAACAACAATAAACTTAAGCCATATATGACACTGTGGATCATGCACTTTCACCACTGTGTCATTTCTGCACCCTAGGGGTTGTACCTGGTCTCTTTAATTTGAAGTCTAGCATCCAAACTATGATGCTGCTGTAGTACCTCTGACAGTTTGATAAGTAAATTATTTTGGGGGTTTTAGATATATCTTTTGATGAATTTCAACTGGAGTTTATTCCATTGGATGAGGATGTGCTGAATCTGGAGTTGCCAGGTTTTCTAAAAGATTATTTTTTGGTAAGTAAGTTTATTAAAATAATTAAAGAAATTGGTACTTATATTAGCATCAGATCATTGCCCAAACATTAAAAGGTTTGGGAGAAGTTGAGAGTTTTTGTAAACCTAAGCTGCAGGCAAGAATTCACATCAATTTCTTCTGAGCTGAGTTCTAAATGTTCTGCCACTTGAAATTAAATTAATAGTTGTTGTAACAGTCTTACAGCCTTAGTACTTGATTAACTGAGAATTTACTTGTTGCTATGTTATCTTTCAGGATGGGGATCAAACATCTCTGTCTTTTGTGGCTCGTTCTCTTGTGACTTTGCAGCAGCTGTATGGTACAATCCCAAGTGTATATGGATTAGGAAATTGTGCCAAGGTATATTGCATAATATAATAAGTATTCGCTAAATTCCAAGTCATTAACAAACAAAATATATTACATTATCCCAAAGCTTGACAAGGATATTTTTTACAGTGTTTTGTTAAGCCAGAAAACAACACTTAGTCTGTGCATCTAAGGTTGTTATGAAGATTGGAGAGAGATAGAACACAATAGCTCTAGAGACTCTGGCTAGCCTCATACCTGGGCTTCTCAATTTAGAAATTCCAGTACACTATTAAGCCACTCCATCTGAGACTCAAGTTATGTCATGGGCCAGAGTTGATGTGATGATAAAGAGCTAATTAAAAGTTAGACTTGTAAACCAAGTACAGGAAACAAAACCTTTCTTGTTTCCCTTGAACTTTTGTGTGTAATTTTTCTTCCTTTTTAAACTTGATTTGGTTTGAAAGTTCTGCTTCATTTTGGTCTGTGAGTTGATATGCATAGAACAAGGTGGGTTGCCGTGAGCTAAAACTTGACTTGTTTTGAACGTAATCTGCTTCATATTTGGGTCTGTGAGTTGACATGTGTAAGACAGATGGGTTGACGTAAGTAAGACATGAAAAATAATATGATATGCCCAGCCCCACTTGTCAGCTGTGCTGTTTTCCATAGGGCTGCATCTACGGGGACATAATAATTATCATCATACAAATAGCCCATTTCCGAGTTGCACTTAGCCTCTCTATCAAGATAGGCCTGGTGCACAACCACTGAAGTGAGTTTAATCTTCTTACAGTGCAATTTTGGGTTATACATGTAGTTGTACAATAGCATGTTGCATAAAATTGAAACAATATTTTGAACAAGATGCCTCACTGCTTGAGGTACTATGACTAATTGTTTAAATATTGTTCAAAAGGATCATTATTCAATATTGGTGTGACATTGATTCTAAGCCATATGTAGAATGCTGGCAAGTATCTACTGAACATGGGCATCCAGTCCAGACATTGGAGTTTTTTCTTTCTTTGTTTACAAAGTGAAGAATTTACACAAATGGTTAATAAGGCTTATGGATTAAAGGGGTCCTGACAGATGGTTGAAAGCATCAATTAATCAATCAGTTTTTCAATTAATATATTTTTATATATAAATTTCTAGATGGTTGGAGAACTAATTAAGAACACAATAGCAGAGGAAGGAGAGTACAAACCTGTTGATGGACCTGAGATAGGTTCACTTATTCTCATTGACAGAAGTAAGTATAATTAATATGAAAATCCCTGAAACTAACTATAATAATTGTTATTTTTACTCTAATTAAATCAGAGTAGAAGCCAATAATGTTGATGCTGGTAAGTGGTTTGATTAAACCAGTTATACGATCCAGATCAGATTGTATAAGTCACATAGCTCACCTATAAACATTGGAAAGATGTAACTTGTTGAATGAATATGATTGCTCATTCCTTGATTGGGTAAATCATGCAATCATAATTAATGAAGGGAAATGGTTAGGAAAGCCAGTAAATGTTAAAAAAGCAGTCAAATAGGCTAGGATTCATCGTAGATGATCCTTGACCCTGCACATCTTTTGTTTTGTGCTTATTGACTAGGCATGAATTACATAATCACAACACTTCTATTTGATAGTTGTATGAGCACTACCTTTTGTATTTTACCTGGCTTTTGTGCGGGCCAACCCTCAAAATATCACACAAAAACATACAACAAAGAACTTTGCCAGGCTTCTAACCATTTGTCTCCATAAACGATGTGCAGATGCACTGCTCATGTCAGTCTACTGAGGCACACATAAAATTTTGGTCATGTAAATGCATGGGCTGGTTGACTGTGTAGTCATTTTGCTCAAGTGCATAAGAATATGATATAGGACATATCAATTTATATAATATGTTTTTATACTTTACAAAAGATAACACGCTGTGGATGCTAATTTTTCATGTACCATAGCATATTGCAAGCCCTTGTCACAAAAACGTTTGGGAGAATTTGAATTTAATGTGTCTGATGACAAACTGCAAGGCTTACCTAAACATGCATTTTTCTTTTGTAAAAGAGAGGTGATGTTAAATTGATCTTTATTTCCTGTATCTGTTATATGCTATAAACAGGTGTAGACTTTGTTACTCCACTCTGTTCTCAAGTCACCTATGCTGGAGTTGTTGATGACACCTTTGGTGTTAAGAGTGGTAAGTTTTTTGACAGTGCTTTTAATTTTGTCCAAACAAAAAGGCTTGCAAACAAAGAACTGGTATTTCAGGAAGTGGCACAAAGAAGAACTAAGTAACTAACTAACTAACACAATGTTGCCTTAAGTTTAGTTAATCAACCACATGGGAAACTTGGTCTGCTTGTGTTTATCCAAATTATCTGCTCTATTTTCCGAAGTATCTTACTGTTGGTTATCTAAAATGAATTTGTTTTTGTATATTTTCTAAAGGCGTGGTTGAGTTTGGTCCAGAAGTCACTGGAAAAGACCAGAAAACTAAGATGTTATTGAATGACCAAGACAGGGTAATTAATAATTTGATTTAGTATACGTTTAACTCACTATCTCTTTTCTGATTGGCCGAAAGTGTACAGTGAATTTTTGAAATTAGTGCATGTGACATAGTAACTGCAAATTACACAATAATCATGTCAAGGACACTCAAGGTCACAGGTAATCATGTCATGTATAACGTGGTGCATGATTTCTAAGGGTAATCATGTCAAGTTTTTTCGCTTTGTCTTGCTTGCCGTCAGTGAAGAAGCAAAAACATGACTGTTGTTTTGTTTCGTTCAATGTATAATAAAACAATTATTGGATGAGGTTTTTGTGATATCCAGAATAATCAAGGTCTCGGTAAGAGTTATCAGCCTTAGCCTTTGGCTTCGGCTGATAACCACTACCTTGACCTTGATTATTCTGGATATCACAAATACCTCATCCAATAATTGTTTATAATTTGAACATTGTTTTCAGTACTTATTAATTTAACTTTTTACTTTGCAACATTTCAAAGTCCACATTGTACTGACTTGTTCACATGATGCAATATTCTATACTGTAAAGGTAATATGTGATGAATGTAAAACATTAAAATGGAGCAATCAGGGTATCTCACTATTACAAGTATGGTCAAGCTCATGGATTATACATAATTCCTGGCTTGGTTCTAAAAGCGTACATTATATTTTGTCTTAAGGTTTTCTGCGACATTAGGGATCGCCACTTTTCAAATGTGTTTGGCTATCTTAGTCAAAAGGCAAAGGATGTTCAGTCTGGATATGATGTGAGTATTAAGCTTTGCAAAATAATGCATTTCTGAGTTCAACATCTCATCTAACTTGTTGTTCTGATGGAAATGTTTGCTTTTACAGAAACGGCAACACCTGTCAACTGTGAGTGACATGAAGCAGTTTGTGTCTGATGAACTGAGAGGACTACGAGAACAGCACAAAGGATTGACTATACGTATGTTCCTTGTATATCATTATTGAGATATTTAGTGATAGACATTGGAGACCAACTTTGATAAAGGGCTTTAAGTTCATCAGAACTATTCGTTTTTCTCGAAAATCATTGCTATCATTTCCAATTCAAAAGGCAAGCAAACATTTCATGACGTTAAGTGGAAGAAATTTGTGACAAATAATTGTATTTATGCCAGTAGCCAAAAGAAAAAAAGAAAAAAAAAGTAACAATTGACATACTTTTATTAATATACTAGTGAGTATTAGTATTTTCCTTATGAGTAGTATTATTAGTAACAATATTTTTTTTCTTATTACTATCAGTATTCCTTGTTTCTTTTCTTTTTGTTATTGTCACTTTTATTTGTAAACTTATATAAACATCAATAAAATACATAAAAAAAGTATCATTGCTTTGTTTTTCATTTACTTTAAAATTATAATAGTCTCTTAGTTAGCAACCTAATCAAAACTTAAAATTCACATTTACTGTTTTGTTGTATGCTACAACATTATGTAAACATATGTGCTTTCAAATCCTGTTGACTTGTATAATTTGTTTTGTTCACTTGTGCATCTGCTAGATATTGGTGCTTGTGAAGTAGTGCTTAAAGCAAAGACCAGGGAGAAGTTTGAACGACGACTTCAAGCTGAGCACAGTATGTTTCATATTGCAATTGATTGTTGCCCTGTCTTCTGACTAATTGTGTACATTTACCAGTAATAGCCAGGTGTTGATATACTGACTCGAGGCAGTTTCCATTTCTGATGACGAAACTGCATCACTCATGTTTTAGGCATGCTGGAGCTCATAGAAAATAAGGAAGATACTGATTATCTGGAAGAATGCATTATTAGACAGGTTTGTTGAGTCTGTGATGCCACAACTCATTTACTCTCAGCAATGACATTTAGTTCTCAGTGACTAAAACAGTTGTGTAAATGAATATATGAAAGTTCGTGAATATATTTGAACTGCAGAGAAGGATATGAAGACAGGATTGATCATTGCAGTTATACACACAATGTAAGCAGTTGTGGAATGAAAGCCTGAAAAAAAAAGTTCAGACCTGAACTTTTTTTTGTTCTTACTCTTATTCCACAACTGCATAAGTTGTGTGTATAACTGCGATGATCATCTATAAATTTATAAACCAGTTGTGTAGCAATCTAACAGTTCCAGTCAAAAAACATAAGACAATGGAAAGACAATGGTTTATGATAAGCTCAAATAGCATCTCTGTATGAGGCTGCACTGTAATGCGAACCTGTAGCTATTTAGCCCTTGTGGGCTACGGGTCACGAACCCACGACACCCCAATCTCATGAAAGGTGCTCTAACCACTGAGCTACCGAGGCAACCACAGCGGAGTGAGGTGAATATTAGCTACAAAGGAAACATCGATTACCAGACATTTGCTCCCAGGCCTCTCGGACTGGGAATCACTTCTGTTGGTCGTCGAGACGCATGCTCATCGGACCAGAGGTTATAGAAGTATTTAGAAGGCATATCAGAGTTGACCTCTCAGATGATGAACATTTGGTTGGAAATATGCCGTGTTACGTATATTGATCAATTGTTTTACCAGTAATTTAGGATGAACTGGCAGAAGTTAATGTACGTGTGAAAATAGATTATACACATCTCTTCTGTTTCGCTTTGTCTGTCGAGCGAGCTGTAAATATATCGTGAGAAAAAATGGCTGTGTCGGACTAAGCAAAAGAGGGACTGCTCATAATGAATATAGTTTCTGAGGATTTTTCTTACAAACGTTAATAAAAATATTCATGAAACATCTCTTAACAAAAGAATGTTTTACTTTCTAATACCCTTTAATTCAAGATGGTCGTGATGTCAATATATTCCTAATCCACAGATGAATTCATTCAAAACACTTCAACTCTTATGTTTGCTCTCTTTAACTCGTGGAGGTGAGTTTCTGGAGTTAGTTATTAGTTTTTTTAATTGTATCTTCAGTTTTGTTCTTATACGCATAAAGTGCCAGACATTTTGCTTGTTTCATGTAACCGTAAAGAAGTTTTATTGAAACAAACCCGTTCCATTCTTGTACAGCTGCTAGACTGTATTTCAATTCACAGCCACGGCAGTTTTTGTTTGATTGCGGAAAACGTGATGATCAAAATCTTTAAGAGGATGACACCACTTATAGGTGCGTCTGAGAACTATTGTTGATTTTGCCACCGCTCTCTACTGCACGGAGTTCGTTTTTTTAGTGAAGACATAAAAAAACAACACTGTAAATCTGGTAAATTAATAGTAAGAGTAGCGAAGTTCTGGCCCTCTGTCTATAGAGGGACTGTTTGGTGTATAAGCTCTTGTGATGTACACTTATGTTTTAATCACTTCATCGCTTTAGAGAAACCTCAAAAATAAATTTCCTTAACTTTGTTTTTAACGTTCCTTATTTCTTACAGTGTACCTTATAGTTAAGTAAGCAATTGTTTGTAGTATGCTGGGTACTCGTTAGCTGTCTATGTTTTGACCCTACGTCTAAACCCTAACCCTTAACCTTCCAGGGATTGAACCCAAACTTTACCATAACCTAAAGCACAAGTTTCTTCAGGTACTTTAGTGTAAGAGAGTTTATTTTGTAAAGCAGTTTTTTTTTCACCTTGCATCATCAAAGGAGCATCATTATTCCACTAACAAGTATTGCACTCATAAATAAAGATATTTGCCTTTTTGTTTATCAGTTATCACAATTAGGTTATTGCCAATTAGCTAAGTACATCACATTGACCGTAGGCTAGAGCATTCGTTCTTTTTTTTTTTTTGAAGACAAAAACCTAGAAGGTAACAAACATATTACTTTAATAACATTCAAAAAATGCACTACAATTTTCAATCTGAATCAGGTTTTTGCAAGCATTAGTTTTCAGGCAGTCACACGTTTGGCACCATATACGTTTGATATATCTTCGCTCACAGGATATTTACACACCTCCTTTTTTTCCTTTTTATTTTGCAGAGTTTTGGTCACGATCACATGCTCACCTTCAGTGCTCTCAAACAACTAGGACTTTACACCGAACTTGATGTACGTTTTTCATTAATCTTTAAACACAGTTTTACATGCTTGACACGTATTCTAAAATCGTCGGGAAGAATCGAATAACAGAGTCGCTATAAAAATACTGCTCAATAGCTTTCTTTTGTGTGGTCACCCATTTGGGTTTGATACAGAGAATCGAAAGTACGTAACTTATATATACATGATTCGAGGTTTGACTGATGGCAAGGGCTAAATGATGCATTTTGTCTCTGTGGCCGGGTAAGTTGATGTATTTGTTAACTTTACACTATATATTTCATTAGAAAAAAAGTACATTCAAGACTCTGAGCAAACGTTTAAACCTGGTAAGTATTTAAAACCTGTAAATTTAAACTTGTAAAATTTGTTAAAGGCGACTAGAAGTGGTTACATCATACAGACATACATACGCACAATTTTCGATTGTCAATAGAGACATTGTCAAGTGATTGACACAGGAATGTTTTTCAGACTTACCATTCACGCTTCTCACAGGACAGGACTTGTCTGTTGTTTTGCTTGTAATCCCACTTATTACAAAATTCTCGATGGTGATTGGTTCGCAATATTTCGTACAGTTTTCAAAGCTTATGAAAAGTGCTATAGAGGTTTTCTTTCAAAAGAAGTTTTCAAAAAAAACAGTTTTTAATTCCGAATTTGTTATAGAGACGGTATATTAGTAATTGGACCTCGTGCTGTGCAATTTAGGGAGTAATCATGCTCGTAATTTCAAATCGGCTTCGCGCGTCGTGCTCGTCCGATTTTTAAATTACGAGCACGATTACTTCCTTTAAATCCATTTTAAATCCATTTTGAGATCATTGGTTATCCTTGCAATCTGATTGGCTTTCAGCGGTGCAATTTATTCACAAATTGCACTATCTTTCGCACTAAATCGCATCTTTTTCTCAGCCAATGAGAATAAGACAGTAAAACAAAACAACCAATCATACGACGCAATCACATCACGCTGACATGTTTTCAAAATGAGATGTAAACGCATTTCTGGTTTTGCTTTTTGACAAACTGGCTACTGGCTCAATATATAATGGTACTGACCAAAACCTTATAGTTTGTATTTAGGCTATAAAATTGAGTGATTTCAAAATGGATGTAATAAAGTGGCAATTGAACTTCGGATCATGCAATTTTAGTCTGAAATCACGCGTATGATTTCAGACCAAATTGCACTCCACTCAGTTCAGTTACCATTATTAATCTCATTGGCTGATAGAAAGATTCAATTTAGAGCCAAAAATTGTGTGTAAATAAATTGCACCGCTGAGAGCCAATCAGATTGCAAGGATAACCAGTGATTTCAAAATGGTGTAATAAAGGGAGTTATTATACATTGAACTCACTGTCTCTTTTCTAATTGGCCGAAAGCGTACAGTGAATTTTCGAAATCAGCGCATGTGACGTCATAACTGCAGATTATACAATATAAATCATGTCGAGGTCACGGGTAATCATGTCGTGTATGACCGCGATGCATGATTTCTAAGGGTAATTATGTCAAGTTCGCTCGCTTTGTTTTGCTTGCCGTCAGTGAAGAAGCACAAACATGAGATTTTATTGTTTCGTTCAATGTATAATAAAACAATTATTAGATTCGGTTTTTGTGATATCCAGAATAATCAAGGTCTCGGTAAGGGTTATCCCAAATGGCGGGATTGTGGTAGGCGCATAACGTGTCAGCGGTTGACTGATAATAGGATTATACGTTGTATAATCACACATCAATTCTGCATTGGTAATTGTGTTTCGATGATTTTGTGTTGTGT
>Ga0126337_10003618_pt1 | contig 10167 bp, 5 predicted proteins | sample DipCmetagenome_FD_92527 | JGI IMG/M metagenome (GOLD analysis project Ga0126337, IMG submission 92527) | Coral microbial communities from La Bocana,Puerto Morelos, Mexico - Diploria C A metagenome | ecosystem: Host-associated > Invertebrates > Cnidaria > Coral | place: La Bocana,Puerto Morelos... | reverse complement strand
GAGGTTTAAATAAGGGATAGAAGAAAGAAATTTAGTTTTGCAACAAAGCCAAAATGTATTCATCTTTTCAGCTTATACTGATGCATGTACTTCATCATGCAAAATAGTCGTAGCCTCAAAGAGTGTCGAGAGCGTTATGCATTATTGTATTGCGGAGTTAGGGCAGTGATTAAAGCGTGATTATAAGGGACAGAAGAAAGAAATTTATTTTTGCCACGAGGCCAAAATATTTTCATCTTTTTCTTTCTTTTTCTGCTTATACTGATGCATGTATTTCATCATGCAAAATAGTCGTAGCCTCAAAGAGGCCTTTGATTCTCGTTTGTAGTCATCTGCATATAGCTCAGCTCACGGAAAGTGATTATGAAAAGTACAGTGTGTGACAGATTATTTACCGGTGATTATGCAATAAATAGATTTTTCTGCTTATACTGATGCATGTATTTCATCATGCAAAATAGTCGTAGCCTCAAAGAGGCCTTTTATTCTCGTTTGTAGTCATCTGCATATAGCTCAGCTCACGGAAAGTGATTATGAAAAGTACAGTGTGTGACAGATCATTTACCGGTGATTATGCAATAGATAGAAACAGTGAAACAACCTTCACATTCACGATAACAAAGGAAACGAATGAAACAAATCAGTTCTAACAGTAAGTTAATTTTAGCGTCTAAACTTAACGTCAAAGAGGAATGGTCTTTGTGTACTTGGCTATGTGTTATTGCTAATGACAATGAACTGATCGATGAATTCGAAGGATATGTATATTAATACAAACATTTGAAACAAATCAATTAAGCTTCTCCCAGAGGTGGCTCAGAAGGGATTCGGTTTTATTCCTTACTGTAAAAGTGCCTGTATTGAGATGCACATGGCTCTGCGCAACATTCAAAATACAACAGTAATAATAATTACTCTCACGTCAATCCATCCTGAATCTAAACTGCTTAAGTCATATGCCAGTTGATAAAGCGTTCAGTAATATTGCATGACAGGTTGTTTCGATCCATTGCGTTTTTAATTTGTGACTCCAGTTCATTAGCAGACTTAATAATGTTATTTTTATATGTTTGTGGTTAGTGTCTTGGTTACCGTGTCAAATCGTTTGACACTCACTAACAGTCCGGCTAAACTCACGAAAGAAGCAACGAGGTGTATCTTGAAAAAAAAAAACAGTTTCCATTGATAACGCTAAAAATTGAAGGATTTAAAGCAACGTTTGCGACATAGATGAGAAAGAATGTCACTAACGGTCCGGTAATACTGGTAACATTTTTCTTCAAATTGTCTCGCAACATTGTTGAATTGCGAGGTGAAACCCTTTGTTGCGCGTATCACCGCGTGCGTGACCAACTTGTCTCGCGCGCAGCAAATGAAGTTTTTCAAATTTGCGGAATCCTGGTCATATGATGGTTAGTTGTGTGTAAACAAAGATTGCAGCTGCTCAACTCTGTCTTTTGTCGGAAAAGATCAGAGAACTTGCCGCTCCCTGTTAGGGCCTTTTGCTCGGTGAAGACGAGGAAAGGTCTCGAAAACAAAGAGAGGGGCGTTTTTGCCCAGTTAGTTATAGAGCAGGAAGTGGTGGATGTCATGGCGCACAAAGAGTTTTTCCGTATGACGCAGAAGAAATTTTGACCAATTTTCCTTTCTATTGGGGAAAGTAATCCCTCTGATCCAAAAGAAGAAGCAACCATCGCCTATCAATGCTGTGCGGGCGTCAATACAGCCGGATGAAGGCCTAGCTGTAACGCTACGGTATTTGGCAACGGGAGAAACATATCATTCCCTCGAGTACTCATTTTTAATTTTACGCCAAACTATTCTTCAATCGTGTGAGAGACAACCCGTGCTCTGTGCAAGGTCCTTGGTTCGCTCTTAAAATCGTCGCATTCTTTTTACAACAGCATCGAAATTAACATACTGGATATACAGTTTAATTTCCTTTACAGGTACACGCTCCAGAATATCTACTGAGTACCAAACACAGAACGTGAGTGGGACGCAGTACAGACAAATTCGAGACAAGATGGAATTTTCCGAATGGTATCGGAGCTATAGACGGGAAACGTGTCATCGTTCAGCCGCCATCTAATTCTGGCTCACATTATTACGATTACAAAGGGTGACAACAGCATTGCTCTCCTTGCTTGCTCCTTAGGCCTGACTACCAGTGCGTTTGGGCGAGTGCTGCTACAAATAGTCGTTCGCTAGACTCTGCCATATGGCAAAATTGTGACGTGAACTGAAAAAAGCACTGACTTCGTGTCAAAATACTTTGAATTTACCAAAATCAAGACCCTTACCAGGAATGGCTAAGCCAGTACCCTAGGGCTACACATAAGACGATGCCTTTGCCTTAACAAAATTTTTGATGAAGCCTTTCAGGTGACAGGATTGTCAAGAGCACAGCGGATTTTCAATTACACGTTGTCACGTATGCGGAGAATCACAGAGAATTGTTTTGATATCATCACGAGCAGATGGAGGGTATTTCGTGTTCCAATTCTCCTGCCTCTCGACACAGTCGTCAACTTGATTTTGGTAGCACTGAACGGTACACAGTAGTGTTAGTGCACACACGCTCTAGGAATCACGCAGGACATGGTTTACACTCAACGCACACGGTTGAGGTAATCAACTCCGTTATTAAGTACGGACTAAAATGAAAGCAAAATTTTCCCACTGTGAACAAAAGGGACAAATTTGTTACCCTGGTACCCAGACTCTTATTTAGAGCCGAAATCTTAAAACAAAGGTGACGTTTAAAGGAGCGATTTGACTTTGCTTCAGCATTTGTTCTAGACTTTTAGGTAAATGCAAGAAAATGTGAGGCGAGAAAGCTCAAAATGTTCACGTTACGGTTTTGGCTTTTACTGGCAAGCAAATCTTCCTCTCGAGCTTCTTGCAGCTGGTTGTAGGGTGGAAAAATGACCCGCAAAAAGAGCAGAAACGCATTCTAACAGCGCTTCTAGAGTGTAGACTAGTGTGGCTGCAAGTTAATTAACAAGAGTGCAAGAGTATTCTAGTAAAAAAGGAGTCTGTTATGTCTGTATCGATCTACAAATGGTAAAATTTTACTGGGACTTAATTGTACGCGTGAACGGATCGGACTTTTTAGTGTTTTCACGAGTGGCTGCCGCAGCCACAAATGGAAACTAGAAAAAATCCGATCTGTTCAAAATACAATTAATAGCTTATTGTTTAGAGAAAAAAAGATCGATTTCCTTTAAATAATAAGGCAACCGTAAATACAAGCTCCTATCTGACGTCCTTTCGTTATAGAGGGTTGCTAAAATGAAGCGATACTGTGATTAAATATTTTCGTTTTATAATTTCGTTTTCTCAACCCTTTTCGCCAAAGTTATCCGTAAAATAATTTCTTTCTTCAGTTCGCAAACGAGTCACAAAGATGAGCAAAGATGACCAAGTTTGCAACATTAAGGTGAATTTTATTGGCTTGAAAGATGTCAAAACTTTGAACGACTGAGCGACTTCCTTGACCCATCCTTTGTGCTTTGTACCAAATGTTTGACTTTGGCTACATGTTTTGGCTTGTAGTTGATTGCAAGGTACAGTGGACCGCTCTTTTTAAATTAACTTGATCGGCGGCTGATAAATTCTTCAAAAATGAAATGCTAACTGGACAGCTCTCATCTTCAGTAGCCACCATTCTTGTAATTACCACTCTTCTTTGGAGCTTTATGGAAGATTTTCTCCTCTTCGCGGGGTCTGAGTCGACAAACGTGACGTAAGTGCGGCCATTTTCATCGTTTGCAAACTTGAAGTGTTCAACGCCCAAGTCGTAGTTTCCTTGTCTTCCTCTTAAACAAAATGTTGGGTCACCAAGTACCAAGTTGTGTTTAAAAGGACCTCTGGAGTATGTCGTCCACGCCGACCTTCTTTTCATAGCATTTTTTCTTCTTTCCAGGTAAGTCCGTCTGTTTCCAGGTAAGTCCATCTGTTTGGTCGGGTTCCCTTGGCTTCGTGCCTAAGGATAATGGCTTTCCCCTTTAGAGTTTAAACAACATCACGGTTAATTTCATACTTTGTCCTTTGAAAACAAATACTTGGAGACTTAAAAACATAGCTTGCAATAGAAACGAGCCAAAACAATGCATTAACACATGACAAATTACCGAGGTGTCAAACTCCGCGAAGCGACATGCAGATACTGCAGCGGAAATCATGTAGACCTATGACCTGTAGAACTTTGCCATAACACGATCTAACCAAAAATTCCTGCTTATAACACAACACGAAGTGCCATTCAAAAACACCAGTGAAGCGACAAAAAAGGTCGAGTTACCGAACAGAGAATGGCAAATGTACAAATGTCACGAACCATAGAGGTCGTGTACATGTAGGCTAGTCAACCCCATTTTACACTCTTCAACATTAACACCACGTCGTTCGAATTCAAGCTTGAATTTTTCTTTAGGTCTTCCAGATGTCTTTTTTGAAGAAGCACTGTTGCCACAACATCTACAGAAATTTGCTATTTTGAATCTATGGGTACCAGCATCCGCCATCTCAATACCTACGAACACATCAATTACAGCTGTAAATATGGCCGCCGTTATGAGCAACACATCGCAAATCAAAATACCCTTGTGCACTTTTTTCACAGATCGGGCACAACACTAAAACACGTCAAATCCCAAAAATATGGCGTGAAGATTGACGACATATTTTTTGTGATTGTCGCAAAAATGTGCAAGTAGCTTAAATCTAAGGACAAAATGAAAAACATACCTGGTTTGGATGCAAAATTGCAAGCGCTGTTTCACATTACGAGTAGCATTTTACATCGTTCAAGCTGGTTTTCAACCGCCATCTTCGAACACCGTGAGGCTCCTTCCTTTCAGGTACTTATCGAATAGAATGATGGGTAAATTACCCGAGTATAATCGAACAAATAACGAGCAAAGCAAATTTTCCGATAACCTTGAACTTTCTGTTGATTTGAATTTTCTGATTCAAAACATCCTAACAGATTTCCCTAATACCGTAATAGCTGTTTAACCATAAACCATGTTTCTGCAAGTGTAAAGGTAATAGCTGGTGATGAAACACCTAAACTACCCTGGCTTCCAATAAGGCAATCGCGTGCACCCCAAATTAGGTGAACAATTTGTTCATCGATTCCATACAACTGAACAAGACAAGCTTTTAAACCTTGTAGCCAATCCAGCCTAAAGTGTAAGGCTTCCACTGTATTTGGGTCAAGGCCTCCTCTTTCAATTTCCGGAATAATGTTAAGTAAAAGCTCTCGCAAATATCTGAACGATTGTAGCTCTTCTTGAGAAGGCGCCATTACTCTATCCGCCATCTTGGATCAACACAGCGGGAAATAAATTACCTCTATCTGGTGTCTCGTAGTCACCAGGCCAACGCAAGAAAAAGTAGCAGCAGAAAATTGAATGTGTCCGAAAATTAGAACCACTGTCAAAAAAATACACCAGAAACGAATCGGAGATGAAAGGCGATGAAAAATAGTCGGAAATTCGAAAAGCTCCCCGAAACCTGACACAACCCGAAAATTCAAATCAACAGAAAGTTCAAGGTTATCGGAAAATTTGATTGGTCGAAAATTTCTGAATTCTGTCAGAAAATTGATAAAACCAACAAAAAATTCAAACAACCAAAAAACTCATTGCAATACAAAATCCAATAAAATGTCACAAAATCAAAAATTGAATTATGACGGGAATCACCCACCATAGGTCTTTTCCTTCCTCTAATAGTCGCTACTGGCTACACTCTTTTTTGTAAGTCGTACGTCCTTATTAGTAGTGTGATATATTAACCATGCAGAGGTAATCATAAACTTTTGGTATTTTGATATGACGCCCTTATATGTCAGATGCCCCTATTTGTCAGGTAGCGTTACCAACGCCGTTCACGAAATCGGAGTAAGTTGTTGTCGTGTGTAACCGCGCGCGTGGTCTAAAAAAAGTGAAAGCAATCTGAAGCAATATGTGACCATATGTTGTATAGATATTGACTTTTTACGTTCTAATAAATGTTTTGGCTTATATTTGCGTTTAGCTAGATCGATATGTTTGGAGGGAAAGGGTCTTTAGGACAGCAAATGAGTGAAATTTTCGGGAAGCGGTCGATGTGTAAACATAAAGCTCAAGTTTCATTCTTGTCATTCTTTGTGTCGAATTACTCTGAAAGGTCAATGAGCAAAAATTCAGCATTCGTTCTTTTCAGCCAAAATTGCTGGATTTGTCACCAATATAATAAGGAACATTTTTACTTTTAACTTTTCCTTATAACCTTTAACCATTGTGAAGTTTATTGCTTAATGAAGTACATGCCCTAGTATAAGCAAAAAGCTTCTGAGTGAGTGACACATTTGCATATTCTGTCCCATTCTACGCTTCGCGTATCCACGACTAAAAATGTCCACCCCAACCTCGCTCTGGTGCGCACTGAACTGGAATGCGGAAAAGGTCTATTAAGCCGCTTCTATACTAGGTAGATTTACAGCTGCTATAATTTTGTCGATTTTGTTGTCGCTAAGTTGCAAATTACCTTTTGTAAAACATCTTGACATTTCACTCTGTAGATTAACCTGCAGTATATAGCGTCTGCCTTGCAGGCAACGTTACAGGGAGTAGGGTCAAGTTCTAGTCTTCCGAACAATTTTAACAGCCTTGCAGCAATAATGCATCAATAATGGAAGAGAGATCACACATTACTTTAGATAATATAACACAGCCTAGCTTTTCAAATCATCTCTGTTCAGTTGTTAATGTTCTTACAACAGGTGCATCAAAAACCGCTGACAAAATGACAACTGGACTGCAGAGCGCAGCAACACCATATGATAAACCAATGGACTACAAACACAGAAAAATTTTGAAGGAATGTAGACAGGCGCTCGTAAAAGACATGGAACCGGAAGAGGTTTTACGGCAGATGATAGATCCACACCTGTTTACAGAAGAAGAAAAAGATAGAATACTGGCAAACAACCTGACTCGACAGCAACAATCTGAGAGATTGTTAGATATAGTACCAAGAAAAGGTGCCGGAGCTTATAAAGTTTTTAGAGACACAATGAAAAAAGTGCACCGTCCTCTCCTCATTATATTTATAGAAGCTGGTAAGTGACTTTACTTCTAAGTGATGTTGAATGGCATCTTTTAAGCTTGGATATTCATCGAATCGGTGAAAAAGCTTTAACACGTCTTCGTATTTCCAGATGTTAAGTGATTTAGGACTCTTTTTGTCGGCCTTTTTGGGAATTAAACTTTTGGAAACCCAACCTGATGAATGATTCGTGAATCCAAGGCGGGGTAACATTACGTCAACCGAACTATATGTCTGTCCCAGAACAGGATAAGTAGCTGAATTTCTACTTCTGTGGATCTCTAATTCTCATGGCTAATCTAGCCATATTTGCTTTATCAGAGCTGTAAATGTTTTGTCAATTTGAAGGCCACCAATCTCTCCTTAGACTTTTGTCAGGAATCCTGCCCCCAGGAAGGGCATTGCCGGCATCTCACAGGTCAGCTCATGGGTGGGACATTGTCAAAGGCAATTTTGACTTCCATTTTAATATATGTGTTTATTTATATTTTTGCCCATGGTTGTTCATTGTAAAGCTTTAAAGGGCAAGAGCAGGAAAAAACGCAAATGCTTGGCTTGTCCAATTAGACTGTTTAAAGATTCTTTGTCGAGCGGCATGCGCGCGTTAGTGCCCGAGGTCTCGTAAGCTACAAAACTTACAATTTGTCGTCGTCGATCATTTCGCCCATCAATCCTTTATGTTCCAAACCATTAATCTGGGCTATTCGACATTTATTGCCTTTAGCAACAAGATTCATCATCGCCCTTAACATAGTAAGTTGTTTGTTTTTTACATATTTGAGAAGCTAGACAAAGGCCGGTACGATGTGATTTGCAAAGAACCTCGCTGGAAGATTTAGCCGATAGAGGCTCTATCTAGAGAATCATCTGAACAAATCTGTCTAGAATCGGTAGAGAAACAGTTGGGATATATACGGGTACAGTCTGCTGCAGTAAGGACTTTAAGTGACAGTGACTTGATGTAATTTTTCTTCCTTTCTTCAATGCAAATAGCTGCTACAAATAATGATCTGCTCATGCGTAGTAACGTCTAAACCCAGCTGTTCACCTGCAAATAATGTTCCGCTCGTATGTAATTAAAAACGCGCTCTGTGGTAAATAAAAAAAAAATTGATCGAATGATGAAAAAATTATTGAACTCGGTTATCACAAAATATCGTGATTTATTATATAAACATCAGTGTCTTACAGGGATTTCTACAGTATTTCTGCCACTGAGAAAAGCCATATGTTTTCACATATAAAAATACGATACTAAAAAATTTACGTGTAACAATATCAGCAAATCAGAAGTCTTCTTTTGTTGCTATGTCTTCGTGTTTGGGAAGTTTTTGAACACTCGAAGATAAATTCCATATCTCCGCGCGCCCATGTATTATTCTCTATTTATCAGACTCTCTTAGATCAAATATTTGCATGATCCATTCGGCTTAGCTTTGGGAAATAACGGATCTGCTCACAGACAACATATTACGATACTTTTCTTAAACTTATGCGCAATAATTGTCACTTATTTTTTTCTCAATTCGTGTGGGAGCGGAATTTAACAATTAAATGATGGAATCTGATTGATTGCGATAGCTGGCGGAATTTTTCCATCCGGCCCGCTCACGGCCGACGGAACGTCGTGTTGATCTGTTTTTGTGAAAGAATTAGTGGTAGTCCTCAATCGTTTGCCTTTTTTAATGTTCCATCGACGAATACCAGCCGGCAAATAACATATATTTATTCTCCTTGGCGTTGCCAGCCTTCAGACAATGTTTTAACATCGCTTTCTTGAAATTTGTATCGATAAACAGTGCTTTCTCTGCCAGGTTCTATTCTTGGAGAAGAAAACCTTTCTCACAAAAAGAGAAACCTGACCTGTCGGCTGTCGATAAAATATCTGTAGCGATTCCAAGATCTGACAAGAAATTCCGAACAAAAAATGAATTAGTATTCATTATTTTTATTTTACAGAAAAGCAATTTTATTTTATGGAGTTCTGTCATATCCCGGCATTGGCATCTCTGGAGACAGGAACTTTACAGCAGACATTGATCATTTCACGACGCGAGATCTGAATCTCAAAAAAAAAAAAAGCAAACAACAAAAATAGGTTGGCAAATCGTGTATTTGGCTATTGCTTGACGGTTTATGCTTAATGCACTCAGCGCAAAGTGCGAACATAACGATCAATTAAACATGATAATTTTGACAAAAAAGTCTTGATTATCAGGTAATTAAGAGGCAGTCTCTGTAAAAATGTAATTTGGTTATGTCGACTAAGTTGAAAATATAAATTGGCCACCGTAACGAGTTAAAAAGCTGACGTTTCGAGCGTTAGCTCTTCGTCAGAGCGAATGACGAAGGGCTAACGCTCGAAACGTCAGCTTTTTAACTCGTTACGGTGGCCAATTTACATTTTCAACTTAGTTGATATAACCAAGTTACCTTGTTACCACCACCGACGCAGCACCGAAGTTTCTTTAGAAACTTTCACCCTTTATTTCTCTGTAAAAATGGACAGATTTCGCTTATTCCTTGTGTGTTGCGAGACATTCATGTGCTTATACTAAAACCACCATCGGTCCGATCAAATCTTTTAAATTTTACATATTTTAGGGAATTTCCGGTTCAACCTGGTGGAGGCTGGTGGCGGCTAACACCTTAATATATATATTTAATATATCTTTCAAAATTAATTCAATAAAAAAAAAAAAGTATCTGCACAAACCAAACACCTTTGTTAATTAGAATATGTCTATCGTCATAATGTGCCGATTTTTATCAACGTTGAGTACAATCCAAGCATTCACCGAGACTTGACACCCATATAATCCAACTCGATGAGACACACAAAAATGGTTCAAATTCAAACTGTCATTAAAAAAAGTAAGGCATCGTATTCCCGTCCAACTTATACAGCCTTAATGTAGATACACAAAAAAATGTCACTACGGTAAAAAAAAAAAAAAAAAAAAAAAAAAAAAAGGGGTATCTCTTGGGTGTATTTTTTTTTTTTTTTTTATTTTTAAAAATTTAACTGTTTATTTTTTTTTTTCTCTTTTTTTAAAAAAAATAAAT
>Ga0126337_10003617_pt1 | contig 10169 bp, 8 predicted proteins | sample DipCmetagenome_FD_92527 | JGI IMG/M metagenome (GOLD analysis project Ga0126337, IMG submission 92527) | Coral microbial communities from La Bocana,Puerto Morelos, Mexico - Diploria C A metagenome | ecosystem: Host-associated > Invertebrates > Cnidaria > Coral | place: La Bocana,Puerto Morelos... | reverse complement strand
CATTGAACCATCAGTTTATTTACAAGTTCATCTAGAGACAATTCTTTCTGAAGATATTTAGAAGCATAGATATATTGTTTGACCAGGATGATGAGCAAATCTAGCTTGCGTTTTAAAGGGTCTCAAAGCACATCAGTCATGTGACGTGTCATGAAAAGCAATTTTGTTCTTTTGAAAGTATTATCTCAGTACTCTGAGAATGATTGATTGCAAAATGGTTGGCTTTTCCACACAAAGAACATGTTTTTCCGTATGCATGGCATTTGTCTTTTTCTGCTCATGCTCATAACCACAGTACTTGCATTCAGCGTTTAGCTGATCTTTTGGACCCTTACTATTTTCTGTGGGTGGTTTGGGCTTGTTGGAACCTTGCTTCTGATTCACCGTATGTGCATGTTAGTTTGGCTCAGCGCCATGACTTTCAGCTGTGATTCTTGAAGAAGTTTTCTATGTATGTCAACTTGCAGATAAACTGAAATGGTAGCAGCGAGCCTCAGACCATATCTGAAGAAATGCTTAGTGGGAATGGGCGGTGGTTGTCACTTGGACACTCCTGTCAGCATCAAGTTATTTCTAGGCAAGTCCCTTGCCTTTCTTGACGAACAAGGGCACAAAACAGCATCCCAGCCAGTGGTGAAAGTTCAAGTAAAGTTCACGAAGAGTTGGTTCACCGGAAAGACGCAGTGAACTCAAAGCAGCAATTGAAGAAATGGCTTCTTTAGAAGCCACCAAATATAATAAACATTCATGACCAATGCAAACTGAGATAAACATTGACTTGCACAAAGCCCATTGCTAAATGCATTTTCAAACCCTGTAATATCAAATGACTTGGAAATTTCTTTTTTGAGTCCTTTATATGACAACCTGTGTACACCCTTTCCCACACTTCCCTAACATGTCTTTTCAGATTTCTTTCAACTTCTGTTTTCTGTCACTGTGGGTCTGCAAAACAATACAAAGGCCGTTCTGTTAGGCAAGTAAGTGCTTGTTCTGTCTAACCAAGGTGATCATTTTGATTTTCAGTGGCGTTCTTTGCATCACTTGCAAAATTTTCTTTCTGGTCACTTTGATATTCAAGACTGACCTTTTTAATTACATTTTATTTCGGTTAGCTTCATTATTTCCTAACTAATAAAGGATATATTTACTGGTTTCAATGTCTCTATGTTCCGTCATGTGCTCTATAAAGAAAACCAGCGCAATCATGACCATGAGGTTCCTATAAAGTGACCAGAAATCATGTACATGTAGTGAGTCTCTGCAAACCAGCAGTAGTTCATGTGGTATTTTAAGTATCTTCTGGTAGACAAACGATGGCAGCCGCAATCTCAATCTCAAGATCCGTCGCGGGTTATAATGAAAGCTGAGAAAGGGAATTATTTTGCTGTCTTAGAAAGAACAGACTACGATGAGAAAATGGAGTCTCTACTTAGCAATCGCTCCACTTATCAACTTGACGAAAAATCACTGTTCACAAAGGTTGAAAGGGAATTAAACAACAGGCTTCTTGTCCCCAAGAAACAAAACAAGATCAATGATTCAACCTACCACAAACTGCGTTCAACTGATGCAGCTTTTCCTGCAATCCATGGTTCAATTAAACATCATAAAACTGGCTACCCTCTTTGTCCAACGGCTGCCTAGAAGCCCGAGTCTCTGTCAGCTATAAGCTCAGAACGGATGGGCAAAAGTATCTCCAAGATATTAATGGCTGACACGTAATGAAGGATCGTTGAGTACTTGCAGTAAGTAGTCAAACGGACTAGCAATTGACTGACAGTTCTATGCGCTGGGATAGGCACCAAACCAAACGATGTGCAGAAGCGCAGAAGCGCAGATAGGCTCTCCACTGGAAACAATGTGTAGCTGTTGTGGAGCTACAATATTGGACAAAATAAATTGAACATCTCGACCACCCCTCCTAATCGAGCTCTATACCAGCAAACTGCAAAGTGGTGTTCGGTCCCACTGTTTTTTCCTGGGCAATAGGGACTCCAAGAAAGCTGCACATATCGAGAAACTTATGGAGGTCTTCACCGCATTTAACTCTGCTTGGCGCAATAAACAAAAAGTTGTCTAAAATATGCAATACGGCAGAGACCTGTAAGTGTTGCATGGCAAGCCACTCTAAAGAAGAATGAATGAAATCTTTATTTAAAACACGGTAAAAATATCAGTATAACAATAGAAAATGAAGAAATTCATCTTAAGTATAATTTTCTATTTACTGGTTTACATATTTGCCGTGTGGGAGTCCGATACCGAGAGCCATTTATCAATTTTTCTCTTGAAGTTGCGTAGAGATGTTGTAGTGCGGATATCCTCAGGAACATCGTTCCAAAGAGAAGCTTCGCTATAACTGAAACTATGCTTCAGGTAGTCAGTTCTCGGTTTTGGCAAGTACAATTTTTGACTTGCGTCACGAAGATCAAACTACAAAGTTCTCGGAGTGAACATGTTACAAAGATAATTTGGAGCGAGCTTATTAACGCATTTGTACATTAAATTTGCCTTTTGCTTTGTTCTTCTAACGGATAAGTTGTCCCAGTTGAGAAGATAGCTAGAGTTCGTATTGTAATAATGTGTCATCAGTTGTCATTTTGTCAAGTGTCCCAAGGACTTTTGGCCAGGATTGTATATACTCCACCCAATAAGTATCTTAATACCTGAAGCTCATTGTCACAAATGCTACCACTGAATGAATCTTCCACATGTGTTGTTGATTCATCATCAGCTCTTGGGTTGAGCAAATCATCAAGAGATGAGTCCTTATCACTTGCGTAGCTAAGGTCATTGTTTTCTGTCCATGGTATCAGTTTTCCTTCCCCAGAAACCTTTAAAAAGAAAAGAAAATGGTAATTGGCATGTACTTAATATAAGGTAAAATTGGTCTGCACAGAAAACAATGAAAGTTATGCCATTACTTACAAAGGATTGAATCCAGTCTCTTAAATGTTTACGCAGTTTAAACACAGGAATCAGATCTTTGAGATCTCGGTCTGTTAGTGTTCTGAAGTCTTTACCACCAACTTGATTTTCTACAAGTAATATATATTAATTAATAATCATAAGCTTAAGCTTACATTAATAAATTAATTACTGAATTATTATAAGATTATCTTTCTGTATGGTTTATTTTACTTGCCCACATTTAACACAGTTCTGTTTGTGGTTGGTTTAACTCCTTCTTCTTGGGGTTAGCTTTTATTTATATGCTGGGGCAACTCTGTACATGTAGGAATTTATATTCACCCATGCCATATTTATACGTGTATATCTGGCCATGGTACGCACAGCGCGTAAGAGACGTATTTGCGATGAACAAGCAAGATGGCCTAGGTTCAGTTTCCAAATACTTCGATATTATGCATGTGGTTCTTTTTCGTTCTTAAAAAATGTAGCTAAAATAGTACTTCTTCATGAAGGAACCTGGAAGAAAAAGGTATACGCCCCCGTGGGTTAATGATTTCGCGCCAAAACAGGTACTACGTCATAATTTATGCGAATTATTTAGGCGCGAAATTAAACCTCGCAGAAGAACCTACAAATTGCAAAGAATGTGTAGTATATTTAATGAGCAAGTTTTAAACTGGAGTATTTACGGAAATATATCTCTATTAGAAATATATAACTATAGAGCTTGAAGCGTAACTAGCACTGGCTTAAAACATCTTGCAAAAGCAACAAATATTTGGCACGCTCGCGGCGCTATTTACTCACCAACGATAATTTCGATAGCGGCCTCGCTGCAGCCGTTTTGCCGCATCCATCTTCCAAGATCAGCTGTATGTTCTGGTATTGTGACCTTAAAGTCCTTGGGGATCAATTCTTCTGCACTCATTGTGTTTAAAATACAAAAAGACAAGGCCAATATCAAGGAGGTCAAGCACCCGTGAGAATTTCCCGTGAGCGTGAGAAATTTGCGTTGAGGAGTCCTGGGTCAAGTGTTGGCCAGTCTCCCTTACACGTGAAAAGTCAGGTGATATCGATGGCTCTGCGCTGGAGGTGTATGAGTTGTGCGCTTTTCTGTGTAATTTTAAGTGAGTTGCTCACTCATTTGAACACCATACATCGCGATGACAACGACTTTAGTCAAAACTGTGGGCTGCCCGACTGTTCGTCTAAAACGGAATACACCTCCGCGAATTCTTTCGTGAAACACGTTCGCAATCGCCATCGTACACTTTTGAATAGCACCTATGAAGCTGTTTTTGACAGACATCAGGACATACATGTAAGCAATCATGATTCGGAATGCCATGTTTCTGACACAGGTAACGTATTTTATTTTATTTTTCATTCACATCACGGGTATCACGAATTGCGGGTTAACATTCCCCTTGGGGGTGGGGAGAGGTGGATGTGTTTATTATCTGATGTAATGTTAATTTTTGGTAACAATTTTTATTACTTTCATTCAAACAACTTAAATGTGATTGTTACAACACAACAGCACAGGTTTCATTAAAGCTATTTATATATATATATATATATTGGTTTTTCTATGTTCATGTATTTGTCGACCCTTGGCTCCTAGATTTATATCAGTTCTCTCAAATAATCAGCTTCTTTCAAGGGTTATCATTCAAGGAAATATACTGGCAGTTGTCATCTTCTGATCGGATTATTATTTTTTTCTGTACATCCAGTCATACCCCACTGGTCATATCCAATTCACAGCCTGTACGGTTAAATAAGTTCAAATTTAATTTACACTGACATGGTGTTTAATGATCAAGCGATCTGTTAATAGAATTTAACCATGATGCATGTATTTGTTTCTTTGCTCCGTAATACACTAGCTGGAGGCATGGCTATGGACAATATATATGAGGATGAGGATTATATCATGGTGGATGAAAAAATAACTTCTATAGAAAGCAATACTACATGGTGTGATTCAGAAGAGGAATATGAAAGTAGCCCAATCACAACCTTGGACATTCTAAACCGGTTTTGTTTGAAGATAAAAGAAGAGGCATTGATAAGTACAAGAGCAATGGATAGAATCAGAGAAGTTACAATATCACTGTTGAAATCAACAGCTGTGCAGGCCAAAAGACAGGTTTGTAAAATCCTGCAAAAGCATGGCATTGACTCAGACAGCATTGCAGAACTTGATGATGTATTCTCACCTTCTTCATGGCAGCATGGCTCTTGTGCACTGAGTGACTATGGTGACTGGGAAACCTGTTTCCCAAATCTCTCACCAAAAGAGATAAAGTTGGGGACAAGACGGCAATGGAAGCGATTGACAAATGGAAAATATCGAATCATACAGTGCTCTGAAAGGTTCTATTATGTGTCACTTATTGCTTCCCTGGAAGTTCTGCTCAATAATCACAAGATTCTTGATATGGTTGCTGAACCTTGTGTATCAGAACCTCATTCTTCCCTGCTGACTGATTTTGCTGACGGAACTGTTGTGCAACAGCATGAATTGTTCAATTGTGATCATCAAAGTTTAAAGATAATCTTATATTACGATGATCTTGAAATTACTAATGAGCAAACAAAAAGGAAACACAAACTTTCGTTGTTTTACTTCCAGTTGGCAAATATCCATCCAGAATATAGATCGAAATTGAAGTCAATAAACCTGCTGGCAATTGTAGAGTATCGGTATTTAAAAAAGTATGGCGTTGATGAGATTTTGAAACCATTTGTTGAAGAACTAATCACTCTTGGCAGTGACATGGGATATGACTTCCATATTCCAAATGGCATTGTACGCCTCAGAGGTGCACGTCTTGCAGTAATTGCTGATACCCCAGCGAGCAATCTCCTAGGGGGATACAAAGAAGGAGTTGGAGGGGCCAGACGAAGATGTCGTCATTGCATGGCTGATTTTGATGACATGCAGACAAAATTTGTAGACTGAGAGGATTTCATGTTGCGCTCCAAAGAACTCCATGAATACCATCTCCAGCAATTAGAAGAAAATGAAGGGCTACGGAATCATTTTTGTAAAGAATATGGTGTCAACAAAAAGAGCATTCTCCTCAATGCTCCGTACTTTGATGTCACAGAACAACTACCACAGGATGTGACGCATATTGTTTTGGAAGGAGGATTACAGAGGACTTTGTACTTTGTCCTAATTCATTTTTTGGAGAATAACATTTTTTCTCTTGAGGATCTAAATGCTTTTATTGTGAATTTTAATTATGGGTACCCTGAGCTGAAAGATAAACCAGTTGTCATTTCTCAGGAGGAGCTACAGGAACCTGCCAAAAATCTAGGACAAACTGCTGCTCAAATATGGCTTCTAAGCCGTGTGTTTCCATTCTTTGGGGAACCCTATGCCTACCACTGCTCAGATGTATGGAAAGTGTTCACAACAATGTTAGAAATAACTGCGATTTGCCTGAACAAAAAGATAACAGTCAACATACTGGGCTACTTGCGACTACTCATCAAAGAACATCTTCAACTGTTCAAAGGTGTTTTCAAGCAAAACATCACACCTAAACAACATTATCTTGTCCACTTGCCAACCCAAATTTTAAAATTTGGCCCAACTGTACGAGCATGGGCAATGAGGTTTGAAGCAAAGCATCAGACATTCAAAAAAATCCCAAAAGTAACAAAAAATTTCAAAAATTTACCTAAGACACTGTCAGAAAGACATCAAAGTGGCGTTCGTGCAGACTCTATACCACTGGCAGATGATGATGCATCTGATCACCCTCTATTTCGCGGAGATTTCACTGTTGGACGTGGAACCACTTCTTTAAGAGTGCTTGAAGACAGAGACAGAGATGATGTAGCAAGATATATAGAACGTTTCTATCCTACCTTTGGAGAGCTCTCTGAAGCTATAATTTTCCAAGTAGGGTCTGTCACAATTCATGGTACTTGCTACAAAGCACATCTAAACACCATTCTGTTAGCTGAGATGGGACACTCCCTACCTGTGTTTGCATCTTTAATGAACATCTGGGTGTGTGAAACATATGTGTTTTTTGGACTCAAACTTTATGAAACAGTTGAATTTGCTAGTAGCCTTCATGCATATGAAATCAAAGAAGAAGAGATGCCAAGTGGTCTGTTTATTATTGAAATTAAAGATCTTGTAATTCCCTCAGTTATGCATATATACAAGCATGATGGATGCATGTATATTTGTCCAAGGGAAGATCCCAATGCCCTTGTAGATAACTAAAGTTGGTAGTGTGATCAGGGGTTCTTCATTTTCGAGTAGTTGTCATTTTAACTTTTGTAGAGCCAAAACCAAAGCAGTAGATCATGGGCAATTATAGAACAGTTTTCATTTGGGTGTCAAAAAGTAGTCAATTGGCTTCAGAAACGTGCTTCACTTTTTCATCCAATCAGTAAAACCAAAACCAATAATTATTGTGACTCACTCTCACCTATTTTCCTGCACTTTTCAGCAGCTACATGTAATTACTTCTAGGTTTGATTGGTTTGTGGTGTGGTATGTGTCCTTTGTGATTGGCTACAGTGATTACTTTGGTTTTGGTTTCAACACACTCAGTTGAAAACCGCTTAAGAGCATAAACAACAATACTAACCCATGAATGACAAACAAATACAAGTAGTGGGTGCCAAGCTTTGGAAAAAGTGTGTCATCAAGATGCAATGGGAGGTTTGCATTCAATCATTGCAATTGGTTGAATAGAAACAAATTTTGAAACCAATCATAGTGTTCTAAAAGAAAACCAAGTCAAGTTTGACACTCTGATGAAAACTGTTTTTAAAGTTGCTAATTTATCATATCGTTTGTCATTAATGTTCTTCTTATGAATCAGAGGACCATGGTTGGGCTCACTATGTATGGGTTAAGAAATTATTGTTTTTTTTTTCACATCAAAGATTTATTGCTGGGCCCAACAAATAAGGCACAGATCAATAAACACCATTACAAGGGTAAAATTTCAACTTGCAAGAGGTGCTAATTTCAAGATGAGATTGCTAGGGCATGACCTTGGTGTAAGACATGAGCTCAAGATTTATGTTGAACTTACTTTTTAGTTCAAAGTTACTGTTAAGACATTAAAGATTGTTGTGGTGCCTTCGATGATTTGTATTTTAGTTCTAATATTGCCAAAACATGTCGGTTACGTATTTATTCTTAAGAGTCCACTAAATAAAGCCTAATTGCTTATCCCTTTGGTACCTTTATTAAGTGGTTTGTAAAGTACCATTCCAATACCTCTCTCCTCATTCCCAGAGATACCCGCTTCTTATGATAGTAAATCTGTTAAGAGTCCACCTTGAATACCAAGCCTTGGATTGTCAGTTGGGGGCAGTATGTTCTAAATGCCATTATAAAATGTTCAGGGAATTATGCGCCCCCTGACTGGCCAGTCGAGTTCATTATATCTCCATAAAACACACGGCCTATGTAACGTACATGCTTTATGGAGTTATAATGCACGCAGCTTTAGTCACGAGTTTAAGCATGCGTAAATTTCTTAAGCATTTTCTAAAGAAAATAGTCAACTTGCTCCTTGTACATTGTTGAGTTATAAGCACTTGGGAATTCAGGAGGTGCAGTCAAGTACGAGAAACTCTTGGCTGCGTCTTATGTTTCCCCAATGCACTTCTCTCATGTTGTTAAAAATTCCCGAGTGGTTATAAAATGCACTCAGGTTCATCAACTGTTTCCTTAGTAAATAGTACCTCAATCAGTGTTTTCTTGAACGACAAATGTATTCTCTTCAAAAGTGTGTGATGTTTGCACATTATGAGAAGAATTCCTAATCACAACTGTACAAAATGACCGAGTGAAAGCTGCATAAGGAAACTAAGGTCATGCACAAATCTGGTGGCAGACATATATTTACTTCAATATGGAACTGTTTTCTTTGTAACAAGAATTACAATTCTTCTTAGGAGAACTGATTATTCTTATAAAAAGAACTTGTGGGTGTTTGCATCTTGTGAAAAAAATCCCTATTACTCTGTAAAGATACTCCAAACAGAAATGAACCCCTTCCCAATGATTACTCTGAGTAATGGTAAGAGATTTAAAGTTGCAAAAACATCTATTTTGAAGAACAATTATTTACTTCAAATATTATAGTAGAATTACATAATTATTCTTCAAAAAAGAGTGCCTTCTTATTTGAAGAATTGTATTTTATTCATTTTTCCTAACGAGAAAGACTATTCCTCTCAGGAGAACAAATGGTGCTTATGAAAAGAAATTGTGTGTGTTGCATCTTACGAGAAGAATAACTGCTCTCTGGCAACATGCGCCAAAATGAAAGGAAGCAAAGGGAAGGGTGAAACTTCTGGTGTGAAGAATATATTTCCTTTTAGGAAGAATATAGCAGAATTATATTCTTGAAATAAGAACCTTCTTCTTATTTAAAGAACTTTATTTAATTTGTTTCTCCTAACAAGAACTACTATTATTATAGGGAGAACTTATGTTTCTTATAAAAAGAAATCCCGAATTTGGAGTTTAAGGGTGATCCTTTTGTACGCGAACAGTTTTCTTTCCGCCTGCCTGATTTCTTTGGACTTTTCTCGTTCTTGCAATCTCGGCCTTCTCAGGCTCTTTTAAATCTGCTCCACGTCCTTTTGCTATGTTGATCGGATCTTCACTAGCAGAGTCTTCCGAGCTGGAAGCCATTTCTTCGCTTGAAGTTGAACTAACACGAGCCGCCATTTTGAAAACGTGTTCAGACTTCAGACTTTGAAAAACGACTACATTAACTGCTCTAAACTCAATAAGTTAATTTAAAAGGCAAAATGGTTAATGTCTAGTAAATTTATATTATGTGTTTAACCTTTAATTCACATTTTGTTGCGAAGCTGAGTTCACAAAAACTAAGCAAATTGTGAATAACTTGTGTAATAACGACCTAACAATGGACACTTTTTCATATTGGCAGATACTTTAATCAATCATTTGCCTACAATGTCATCTAAGGCGTAAGGAATAAAAATGTTGTGCCATTAATTCGGACCGAGTAAGGTGTCGGACTTTTTTTTCTTTACTTATGCATAGTTTAAAGATGAAAATGGTCAGGAAACCTGGCAGCGTTCTTTGTTTTATGTTTTTGTCGACCATTTTAGGGATGATCCTGTACAAAAACCTGCAAAATTAAATACAAAAGGTGGTTATTTGTGCTCATTCAACTAACCAATAGAAACATTCCGATTGCGTAGTTCACGCATAGTCAATGAGCATG
>Ga0126337_10003616_pt1 | contig 10169 bp, 8 predicted proteins | sample DipCmetagenome_FD_92527 | JGI IMG/M metagenome (GOLD analysis project Ga0126337, IMG submission 92527) | Coral microbial communities from La Bocana,Puerto Morelos, Mexico - Diploria C A metagenome | ecosystem: Host-associated > Invertebrates > Cnidaria > Coral | place: La Bocana,Puerto Morelos... | reverse complement strand
TGGTGCGTGCTGTAACCTGAAGAAGTCTCCCATATCTGCTTCGAAAGTAGGAAATCAAAGTACGGCCTTTCTTGAATTGTTTCATCCGTTTCAAGAAAACGAACCCATATGGTAGGGCAGACTTGGTATTGATGGCCCATTTGTACCTCTTCTGAATCTTGTGGGGAATGGATCGTTCAATGGTTCCTTGAGCTTCATCATACGTCAAAGGTAGTCTACGAAATAATTCTGGATCATTCCATGTGTTCCAAGCGCCTTGAAAATACAAGTGTGGGCAAAACACTGTCAATTTGGCTTGTTCATGATCCCCATGATGTAGAATCGCTTCGGAGGGAAGCCATTGTTGAAGATGTTTGATGCTATGGAATGTAAAGCGGGGATTGGTTGTCAACTCTTGGGTATGGAGTGACCATTGTTCATCGAAAAAGGAACGAATCTCCTCATCTGTAAAGGATGGAAGGCCATGTTGTTGAGTCCATGAAGTGATTCGCTGTGTAAAAAGTTCAAAATATGGTTGACGGCTGTAAAAATATGTAGAATTCGCATTGGCTGACTGAAAAATTCGAAGATGTTTAGGGACCGAAAGGTCTTCAAAGGCACAAGCTATGTGGTCTGTGGTGAAAAACGATTGTGGACTGTGTTCGCGAATCCAATCACAACAGCAAGGAAGGTTGTCAACGTTGTCAAGATCCCACCATGTTTCTGCTCGTCTATGATTGTGAAGAAGTTGCCGAGTGGTAGGAAAAGCAGCTTCTCGTAGCTTGGCTGTAGGTAGGTGTAGTGGTATAGCCACCTCCTTGTGTCGAAGCACATGATTACGTAGCCACCTTGTAGTATTCTGATTGAAAGAGGAATGTGCCAAGAAAGGTATACTAAAAGGAGAGTTCATAGGTGGCTTTGTCAAATTACGAAATTTGAACGCTTGCTTCATCTTGTGGCGAGCCTGAGATCTAAGTGGTTCTTCCAAATGGGCTGCCAATCGATAAAAAGAGTAGAGTTCCCAGTCATGAAATTTGCCAGATCTGAGACTGCCGTGAGGCTCCACAGTTGTCCTTAGGACAACTGTGCTCCTAAGCGCAACTGCAGTTGTGGTTAGTATGCGATATGTGTTGCATGCATGCAAATTTCATGCATGCATGAAAAATTTGCATGCTCCACACACATGTTCATGCATCACGGCTTGGGCGTCAAGATTTTTTGCAGCGAGCGAGTCTCATTGTGCACATTTGCGGAACACTGTTTCCCCATAGTATTCCCTCCTTCCCTCCCTGAGCTATCGCGTGTTTTCTCTTCATGTATTCGGGACACTGACGCTCACCATGGCCAACACATTGCAGCTATAGACAACTTCATGCGCCACATGTGATCAGCTATATTATACACAAACAGGCTATATAGTCTGTTTGTGTATATGAGAGTTCTTGCAGTCAAAAAAAGATTGTACTCTCTATAAGAATTATATGGAAATTTGTTGCAAGTTCCAACTTTTCTCTATATATCAATATGTAAAGACGCACAATATATCCACCCCCTTAAACTGTTCACACCTTGGCTTCTCAAACGTATGGGATTTGGTTTGGCAAACATACTTTCTTGCTTGCACTGGTCACCGCTCCTTTTTTTTACTACGCCTGAATACACGCAAGTGAACCATAGGGGATGCAAACAGTTTAGGTTTAGACATGTATTTTGTTTTAGCTTTTTGACGACAGAGGAACCCAAAACGGTTCATGTTCATGGAAGTGTCTTTGGTACAGTTGTCACAAAAAATTGAATGTGTATATAATCAAACTGTATCTAAACCCAAAATAGATACTGTATATATATACTATGGCTGCCACGGTTTCCAGAAGAGGAATCACCGTTCATCAACTCCTGCGCCGCCCGCAGCTGGATTTTTTCAGCTTTGTAGGAACCCTGGGGATTCGAATAGGTATGGTGAGGTCACCGCAAGTGAAAGCCATGCGGGTTGAGGATGGCACCAAGTTCAAATCTCTACGTGCTTGGGATTGAGTTATTGGTAAGGATTTGTTTGTAAATCTATCCCTTCAGCTACTTTCTGGAGTACAGGCTGTGAATTGAAACTGATTTTACTGGTGTTTTCCCCAAACTCATGTAAGGTGCTGGGCGAGTTGCGTGGACTTCCGAAGACTTGGACCCCTAGCTGCTCAAAACCCTTTTGTTGATGGTGGCAAGTTTTACAAAGTGTAGATGACCGAAGATGTGTAAGTTTTCTTGCACCTTCCCCAATAAGAATTACAAGGGTGATATATCCTACGCATGTTGTTTTGTAGCATGTTTATTTGATTTGCTGAATACCACTGTTTGTTTTCAAACAGGCCCATCAAATAAAACAGGTTTTACTTCGTTTTGTTTTCAAATCCCCTTAAGGATTACGTCGCTGAAGCATGGCATAATGAACTGCCACCTGCAGCGTGTGAGATTATTAGCGCTGGCCGTGTTCCTACCAATGCGCAATTAGTTCCGCTGCAATCAGAGACAGCTACGCCAACTTACAAGGAAGAGTACGGGGTAACAAATCCAAATACTTGTGTTGTAAAGTTTTCTGGTGTTGAATTTAATTCCTTGCCGGTGTAGATTATGAAATTCTACAAAATAAAGATCATTGGCTTGATTCTTTTGCGCATCATTTTTGGTACCCCTTGAGGACGTATCCAAAAACTACGTTTGGCTACGGGCGCTCTGCGAAATTTACCCACAAAAAGCCCCTTTCTGGAAAGCTGAGAAAGTTTTGGAGTTTCTGGTTGCGTTGGTGCATTTTAGGTTTTCAAAACATTAGGAAATTGGATAGAGATAACACCTATACTGCCTATATCTGAGGTTCCATCGGCCTTCTTCATGGGTGACTGCATCTTGCGGTTGGACAGTTTCATGCAAAACCACCTTTTACATCCTGGAGAAGGCCTGACCCGTGAAGACTTGGCGTTGGCAGAAGGTAAGAGAATGAAGAAGTTACTTGGATATCTGCGACACCTCTTTCGAAACAGTGCCTAGATTCTGAACATGTCCTGAAGTATTTTTCTAGAAACGTTTTCGTCGATGGATTCTTTGGATAGTTCTTTTTCTAGAAATTGGAGTGCGCCCTGTCCAATGTAAAGTCTATACCTGCGAGCGCTCTTAGGTACCGAGAGCTATGACGAGAGTGTTGCATCATTGAAGCAGCTTCTGGAGATGTCACCATCATCTTCGAAATCCAAGGTGGTGATTTCCACCCAAAACTGGTCAGTGCTTGTTTTGAAGTTTGAAAACTTACAAGACATGTAAGATGTGACTCTGAAGTCGAAGATTTTCTGAACTGGCTTGGTACAGAAGCCCATGTTAGAACTACCGCATACTAAAGCTGATATATGCCTTTTTAGATGGCGAATGTTTACCTTGTTTCAACCGGGGACGGCAAATACACTACCAAGTTTTCTTATGCTACATGCAGGACGCACTTCCGATGGTCAGCGAGGAGGAGAAGGAGAAGAACAAAGCATACTGGACCCAGTTCAAGGTTCAATCGCATGCCTCTTCCGGCCACGACGAAGCTCCGGAATCGGAAGGGGGTGAGGGTGGGGAGAGTTCTGACCCTGACGACGATGCTGTTCTTGAGGAGGAGGGTGATGTTGTGGCTCGGAACCTTTTTCCTGATAAATCTCCCATGTCTCCCAATCACCCAGTAGAGGAAGAGAATGAGACTAGTGAAGATTTTTCCCAAGACACCTTGCGTCTCAGCCCAGTCCCAAAACCTTACCCCAAGAGTGAGAGTTTGGTTGGGGTGGACATGCCCAACATGCAAGTGGACGACTACCCGACTGATGAAAGTACCCCGACTTGACAATGATTTGTTTTTCAGTGTTTGGTTTTCTTTGGTTTGATCTTCGGTTTTGACGATGTTGGAAGTTTCACAGGCCTTAAAAAGACATCTTTCGCTTTGGAAAACTCAATCGTGTAGGACAACTTCCCCTGGTTAACCCTTCTACGGTCTGGGTATCCCAAAAAGACATATATAAAAATATTTACATATACAGTCACTTCTTCTTTTATACATTGCTGGAGGCAGTGATGGTGGATCCAACTATGATTGCAAGTTGGATGGTGAGCCCATTGATCCCAAGTCAGATGGGGAGCCCATTGATTCCGACTCAGATGTGGAGCCCGTTGATCCTTCGGTTTTGAGCGAGATGATTTCAGACAGACCTACCAAACCCAAAGCCAAACAGGATGACGATGATGTTTTTAGCATGAAAACCCCGAGTACCACGAAACCAGAGTTTTGGGGTGCCGCTATTGTTGCCACGCCGGAGAAGGACCTTTTCTTCTTGCACTTATTGTTTGTAAGGTGGTCCATGTTGAGAACTAGTTATTTGATTTCCTGTAAGTGTTTTTGGTGCTGATACACGCCACCCACCCAAGCCTTACATTTCCGACCTGTTTGTTTCTTTTTGAAAAACCTGCAGCTGTTCACATCAGCTTCCCAAACCTTTGGCCTTTGTCACTGTCAGGAGGCGGATCCCGAGCGCAAGAAGAAGAAAAAGGTGAAGAAGCAGGCGTCCAAGGCCAAAGGTAAGGCCAGCTTCAAGAGAGATGGCAGGAAAGTTGGGGTTGTAGCACCGGTTTCTCCTACTCCTGCATCCCCTAGATCTGAACCTGAAGGTATGTTCTTGGGATACGATCTTGCCCAAATGAACTTGCCATTAGATGCTTACCCAGACCGTAGAAGGGCTAACCAGGGGAAGTTGTCCTACACGATTGAGTTTTCCAATGCCAGGGTTGAAGTCCTTTTAGCAAAAAGGGCGTATTTCGTTAAGTCGGTTGCTCCTGGATTCCCCGGCCCAAAGGGCCAATTAACTTGGAGCAAGTTTGGGGGGGCCCAAGCAGCTTGGGAGCTCGTGAAACAGCGATCTGGTTTCAATAGGCCATGATTGGACCATGCAAGTTAGACGGTGCGAAGTACAAGTTAAATGGTAGACCCAAAAGTAAAAGGAACACAGTTTGTTACTTCAACCTATGTTTCTATCTTGTTGGTCCCCAAGAAAAGTGTTTACATGTTTTGTTTTTTAGGGCGCAGCTTGGCACTGGCTTGCAGGTTTAGGGGCATGTTGCCATTATTACAGTAATGGCGGCGTTTTTGATCGAGGGATTAACATGGAAACCCTGAAGCATTCTCAACTTTAGTTTTTCTTACTAGACTTTAACAGTTATAAGTTCCATCCTGTTACCATGAAAAACTGTTCTTTCTGACATGCTCAGGGCCCATGTCTTTGGCGTGTGTGTGGCGCAGCTCGGGTGGGAATTTGAAACGCTGGGATCTTCTACGGCTTTTTGTCGAACTTATATAGTTTCTAATGTTTCCAAATTCGAGAGTTTCATCAGCGAGAGTTGTTTCAATAGAATTCAATAGAGTTTTTTCAATACCAGCGTTGGCGATGGTTTCGATTGATCCAGATTGATGTGACCCAAGGAGGAAACTCGTTCCAAAACCTACGGCAAAAGCAAAGTGTTTTTTGCACCCCGTCGATCCAACTTACTCCAGCACACTTTTGAGTTTTTCATGTATTTTCAAAAACGTTTGTGCCAGTTCGGGTTCAGCTTATGATGGTGTTACGCTGCTGTCACCTCCAGGTCTCCTCATTTTGAGATATCAACGTCATTCAGAAAAAACATGAACACTCAATCAAACAGGTTTCAAAATAAAGCAAACAGCTTTGAAAACTAAGATCCACATTCCAGAATAAATTCCACTGCAGATCTTCATTCAGTCTTCAAATTCGAAAATCCAAATTCCAGAACAGATTCAATTTGAAATTCGAAGATCCAAATTCTAGAATAGATTCCATTGCAATCAACCTCAACTGTCATCAAAAAGTACAAACATGCTAAAAAAGACCATGGGGTGCGCGCTGTGGGGGTGACAGCCACGCCGCTTAGAAGGCTCTGCTCTGTTTAGTTGGGCAGGTTAAGGGCCTAAAGGTGTGAAAAACTTTGGATCAAGATGTTTCCAAAAGAATTCCAACCCCTTGAAGTCAAAAGATGTCAAAGTTCAATTGGATTCAAACTGGTTTTACCCACAAACACCCACCGCTGCTCCTTTGGCCAGGCTTTCTCTTATTTGCTCGCAGCCCTTCCTGCAGCAGTTTGCAGGCGGCTGAAGTGATGGGAGGGCATTCTTTCAGGGAATAGTCCCTTGACGAATTCCAGATATATGCAATTTCTTTACATACATGCCTTTTGATCTCAAAATATGTCTACTTGAAACAGAACATAATATCATATATTTACAGCAAACGAATTTTGCAATTCTTTCTATATAGGAGATTTAGGAGGCTTCTTCAGATAAAAGTTCAAAGCAAACCTTTGCTGCACACGGAATGTTTTCAACTGTGTAAATTTGATTTCTTCAATCTCAATCTCCATCTCTCCATCTCTTAATTCACCTCATCTCTCCAGTTGGACTGTCCCAAGCTCCTTGCCTTCAGGCTTTTGGGCGGTGGCATTTCTTCACCTGTTGCAGGCCGGGTGGCAAAATGCTGCAGGGCTGGCAATGTGGCAGCCAAATGGAATCAGGTTAGACTCAAACATGTCCGATGCAAGACTGATTATGGTATACTTCACCATGCAATGACTATAGCCATTGATTTTAGCATCAAAAGATCGGAAAAACTAACTGTCGAAAAGCCATGGGCAAGGGCAGACCTCAGCGCCAGACTGTCAAGGAGATAAGGACTCCATCTGGTGTGACTTCCCCTGCAAAGGGGGCAGTTGCATCGAATCGTCGGCAAGTCATGTCCGGTCTTCGGCATCTCAGAGCTCCCAAGGTTGGGGAACCATTTGTTTGCAAAGGTGAAAAAATGGGTGGTCAATTGAAAAAGGTTTTTTCTGTATCGTCCTTGGGGATACCTATACACTGACAATTCAACAGGGGAAACCGGAACCTTCCATTAATTAGGACCTCAAATCCATCACTTTGATTTTGATATTTTGGTTGTTTTCAACCACTGTCTCCATTTCAATCACTTCCCCTGATTAGATTGCAGCGGTGATTGCTGCTCTTATCTTCAGCCTACCTGGCGTAGACTGGAGCAAAATTGACCATTGTGAGCTGTTTGCTGGAGAGATGGCAGTTTCCCGTGCCGAGAGAGAGGCGACGTATGAGGGTTAAAAGTCAATTCATCAATACCACGGGCCCCGTAATTGAAAACTAAAATGACATTGGAAAATCTCCATCTCTAATAGGAATAATAGGAAATCAGAAATACATGTTTATATCAACATATATATATATATAGATATATATATATATATACATATTTGTATGTATGGTAGATTTTCCAGTGTCATGTTAGTTTTCAGGGAGGCGCCCCTGTTAAGAATCAGACAGCTTGCTGAAACCAATAACCGTGAAAAAACAACTTCCGTTCTGTTTCCCAGTTCTTGGTGTTCCTGAAAATCTGTTTCTATAAGGAAACAATTTAGATCAATTTAGGATCGGGGGTTCCCCGCAGCATTTGAAGGGGCCCAATAGGTCAAACACAAAGTGGATTTTGAACAGGTCGCCCCAAAAAGGTGGGTTGAATTATCAGTAACGTTTTCGGATGTTTTGGGTTTGCTTGGTCATGATGTATGTTCATTCAGTGTTGAAACCATTTCCCCAAAAAGGTCTGATTTGGAGCCAACCCCTAACAACATGCAGGAAGGCCGGGTGGCTGCGGCTTTAGACATCCGATATGATGCTCAATTTCACGATATCAACCGACCTGAAGGATTCGTCCACTCCGCTTACCAAATATTGAGGATGCCTCCAGGGTCATTTCTGACCCTGGCCCCAGTTTGCAGTACGTGGGTTTTCATGCCTCTAGGAACAATTTTATGTTTTATCTTTCTACCTTTTTGGTGGTGGTGTTGAAGAAAAAAGATGAGGATGATGATGGTGACGATGATGATGATGATGACGATGATGATGATGGGTATTGTAGAGGGACAATGGGCTCCAAAACGGGCACGGTAGCACCAAGAAAAAATCATGATGATGATGATGATGATGATGAATGATGATGATGATGATGCTGATGATGATGATGATGATGATGATGCTGGTGGTGATGATGATGATGGTGGTGATGATGGTTGATGAATCCCAATTTGTCCGGCTTTGGGTTTTCCGGCATTGCTGGCAACGCTCAGGAGCAGAGGAAGCACTGGCAGGACCTTGCAGCAACCGCTCGGGTGGCAGTCAGCTCCATCTGTTATTTCTGCTAACTTGATGGTGGCCAGAGTAGCAATCCTACTTCTTTTAGCTTCAAGTAAATCAATATGGTGGATCCTGGAGCAGCCAAGGGGCAGCCTACTAGAGCATCGCCCGTTGATGGAACAAGTATTTGCACGTATCCGCACATGGCGGCAGCATATTAGAATGGGAGACTATGCAGCTGATACAGACAAAGGAACGTGGTTATACTCCAGTACCTTCATCCAAATATTTAGCGCCAAAAATGGGCTTGATGGTTCGGAATGTGGTCAAGGTTTTGTTCCTTCATTTAGAAACATTTACTTTGAAATTCATCATTCAAATCCATAATTGGGAAGTTGCCTGGCCAACCCGGAAGGGAAGCTACAGTAGATTATATGGGACAATATCCGAAAACCCTTTTCTTTCCAAAGATGTCTATCTTTTTCAAAGCAATCCCCAAAAACCATTAATCCCGATGCCATAAGAATTCCTTTAAACAAAGAAGTGTTTGTACATGCCGTGTACATTTATTTGTACATATACATTTCAAAAACCAAATAAGTATACATTGAAACATGTATACATATATACACATATATTCAATAAGATAAACACGATAAACCATTCAATACAATCGATCTTGGGTTTGGGGGCACCTTTCCAGAAAAGGATGTTTTGCACCACCTTACTCCTAAGGCCGAAGTGAAATTGGGGAGATAGTGGACTTCAAACCGCTTCGCTTACCACCAAGAAGGCCCAAGGAAATGGCAATCGTATACCGGGATTCCAGCGGGCGTCAGCGAGTGAAAGGTGGGCGGCACCTTAAGCAATCGCAAGCTTATCCCATACAGTTTCTTTACAGCAGAACTCAAACAGTTGTGTAAAGTATATTTTCTTATGAAGCTTTAACTGATGATTCTTTTTATGAAATTTGTTTCTTGGGACTGCTGAGAAACATGTTCAAAGCCTTTGAGGGACTAGGCATGTATTGAAAGAAGTGCAGTATTTATCCTATCAAGGAACTTGGATTGGTGGATCCATTTTTCAACCGTATATATGAACAGTTTTCGCCTGCTAGTTTTGCAACTATAAATTGAAAACCTGAGAATACCCATAGTGTTTTCTCAGTACCACTTGCCATCAAGGTTTGGGCGTGCACTGGCCCGCCTACGCTCTAAGCACCGAGCAAGATGCATCAGAGATGCAAAGGATTTCCTCGCACGGGCAGCCCAAACACCCACCCCCTCAAGAATGGGGCCAAGCTTTACAAACAAAAGCTGGATCAAGCAAGCTGGTTTGGAATCCGTGGTTGATTATTTAATCGAAGTCTCTGCCGAAAAATGAGCAGATTCTGTTTGTAGGTTGCTAGCGTGGATTTGAATTGTGACCCTGGGTTTGAAATGAAGGCAATTTCGTACCAAAAAAAACCAACCTATATGTCTTTTTGCGAAGTCTGAACTCTGGGTCCATGCACAAAAACATCCACCAAATTCATATGGTGACCACAGGTTTCAATGAAAACTGGCTCTATATAGAGAGCTTGTTTGCCATCCTGTGGTGTTTGAACACTTGGTCAACGTATATAGCCCAAAAGATGTTGCAGAACTTTTAGCATATTTCTTGAGCTTTGAAATTGAAAGTTGCCAAAAGAATCAAAACCTTTAATCATACTTTTCACGACTTTTTCCAATTCAAATCCCAATTGCGCAGGTTATGCCGCGATGGGTGCTCAAGAACATCAGGAACCAGTGCTCCCTGCATGTTTTGCTGCAGGACTGTATGGGTTTAAAAAAACAAAAAAAACAAAACCCACCCCCATAAAAAGTTGCGAAAAGACCGAGAAAAAGTTGCGATAAGTAGCGAAAAGTTGCGAATAGTATTCCAGGATAATGACCATATAAAAAACACTTGAACTTCTCTGAGAAACTCATGTCAT
>Ga0126337_10003615_pt1 | contig 10170 bp, 9 predicted proteins | sample DipCmetagenome_FD_92527 | JGI IMG/M metagenome (GOLD analysis project Ga0126337, IMG submission 92527) | Coral microbial communities from La Bocana,Puerto Morelos, Mexico - Diploria C A metagenome | ecosystem: Host-associated > Invertebrates > Cnidaria > Coral | place: La Bocana,Puerto Morelos... | reverse complement strand
GTTTTTGTGATATCCAGAATAATCAAGGTCTCGGTAAGGGTTATCAGCCTCAGCCTTCGGCTTCGGCTGATAACCCCTACCTCGACCTTGATTATTCTGGATATCACAAAAACCTCATCCAATGATTGTTTATGGTTAGTGGGAGTTGTTTCCGTATGTGTGGCATAGTGGAGCTTTGTCAGTGTTCTTCAACTAACTGAGATGAAAATTTCAACTGAGAATTTGCTTCTTTGAGAAAGACCATTTTTAATGTAACGTTATACTCTAATTATACTGCAGATGTGCTACGAGCCTACTTCGATTGCACGCTTTGATAAGCAAATGATTTTATTTCTTATACTTGTAGAATCTAGGTGAAGCGGAATACGCTGTAGCTATCTTTATGTACATGCGCTTGATTGGTTATCCCGCTGACAAGATCGCCATCCTGACAACTTACAACGGACAGAAACATCTTATCCGTGACGTCATACGACAGAGGTGTGCAAACAACCCGCTGATTGGACAACCGAGCAAGGTAAATGGAAGGTGAAGGGGAGGTATCTGGGTCATGCGCAGTTGTAGTGAAGGAGATTTGGTGAATTGTAGTTGTTATGGACGCACATATCGTACAACGTAAAATTGTTGTGAAACTATTGCAGTCGTCATTTCTGAAAACAGTAAAGAGATCAAGTTGATCTTTTAAAGCTTCTCTCGACTAGTTCTGTAATAGTGCTAATGATTCACTTGAGGAATGTGTTCTCTTTGCATTTGGCTGAAGACGCAAAACCAGCGTAGTCACATCTAGTTAATCACTACAATCGCGAAGAAAGCGATAACACAGACGCTATTGACAACAAGAACTCTAGTCAGTAAGGTGTATCCCATACCAAACGCGGGAAAGCATGTAATTAACCATTCACAAGCGCGAGGAAACGCGAAACGGATTCCAAGCGCGGGAAAACATACAGTCGCTTCGTAGTGCAGAAGAACATAAAACGTACAACCGTTCCCAAGCGCGGTTAAAACGCGAAACGGGTTCAAAGCGCAGGGGGAAAACCGGTTAGTCAAATCCAGATTGGTTCTAGTTTAGTTCGCGTTTTACACCTGTTGGTAAGAGCATTACAAAAGTATGTAGAAGGCCGAAACAGTACTGTCTGCAGTTAGATGCTATTTTATATATAAGGCAACGCAGAACCAGAAAATAATTACCTCAACAATAATCGTGGGTAATTTAATGCACGATATTTCACGATATTTAATACACGATACTTTCACTCTATCAATTCTTCCGTTTTATCTCGTGATCAGGTGACCACGGTGGATCGTTACCAGGGGCAACAGAACGACTACATCATCTTGTCACTTGTCCGCACCAAGACTGTGGGTCACATTCGGGATGTACGACGTCTTGTTGTCGCCATGTCACGTGCCAGGCTTGGCCTTTATGTGCTGGCACGTGTCAGCCTCTTTAAGAACTGTTTCGAGCTCAGACCTACCTTCTCTCTGGTGAGTGTTCGGCATAAATGAATATAGTGACCCATTACATCACATGCGCTTTGCGTTACTTACTTAGGCTCACGCAAGGTCATGGACATAACGCAACATTTTTGTGAGAGGAGAAATTTAGTCTTGATCAGTAAGTTAAAGATATTTCTGTCTTTCTCAGTTGACCAGTAGACCGTTGAAACTCTACCTCGCGACAAGTGAGAGATATCCGCCATCACGACAGGTAACTGTAATGGTTAGACATCTGTGACAACGCTGTTTTCCTTGCAACTAGTTTACTGATTTTGTTGCCTTACACTGCATTGTTGCAGAAATTGTCTAGCGTGACACACGCTTAAATAAACATTCAGCTTATTTTAGCTGTTGTTGAAAAACGCCGAAGTATTGTTATTGGATATCAGCTCTAATTGACTACATTTTGGATCCATTTCTTGCTTACTAAAGCGGCCTTTGTTCGAGCTGTGCCTTTTCGTCCCGGCTATAAGGTACTTCCACCTTCAGAAATCTAGGTCGGTGAAAATAGATTCGGTTACAGTACTCGGCTGTTGCGTTATTCTCGTTTTGAACGTGAGTTCCATGACAGTTTTTTTTTTTTTTTTCATTTTCATTTCTTTATTAATTTTTCCTTTGTCTTTAAGCGTGGAGTTCCGCCAGCTGAGCAGCCTTTTATTGTTGAGGATATGCCTCAGATGCATCGCTTTGTTTACGACTACTACAGTCACTACGTTGAGTCACTGAAAGCTCAGAGAGAGGTATGTTTATAACTGTCAAACATAAATACGGTGTAGAAGTCGACTGTGGCCAATCACAAGACATTTTAGTAACGTGGTGAACTATTAGCCAATCAGATATCAAAGTAAAACACGCAACCGATGCAAAGCGTGGGAAAATGCGTGAGGCCTAGTTGCGGATGGTTTTGAATTTGCTCGTCGGTGACTGGTTAAACGAACGGCTTCTTTCGCTTTGCTGTGATTGACTAGTGCATGTGGGGCGAGTTTTTTTGTTTGTTTTTTTTTTTTTTTGTTTCATTATGTTTTTATTTCGTTATGATTATTCACCACAAATCCAAAACTCACTAGGGGTATGTGGTTTCATAACTTAAAACATTTAAAACGAGACGCGGTTTCCTTTTTAGTACATGGGAAACATCCCAAAGCCACCAGAAGAAGAGAAGGAAACTGAAGAAGCTCAACAAAGTGATGATAAAGAAGACGAAGAAAAAAATGGCCCTGAAGGAGCGAGCGAACTAAAGGAACAGGGATCGCCGATTGTAAATGAAGTGGAAGAGATGGAAGCAGACGAAAACACATCGTAAGGAACATCGGCATGGTCTTTCCTGAGTAAAACAAACGAAGAGCTCGGCTAGACAAGAACCTTACATTCAAAAGGGTTTTCCTCTTTGGAACAAATGGTACTAATGTACAATTGTAAGGAAAAGTCCTTGTTAAGTTATGGAAGAGCTCCCTTGTCTCTTCTCTCATTTATTTGTCACTACACCGAAAGGACTATGATGCACTATCGTGCCCATGTGGAAAATTTATATTTGTATGAAAATGCTGAGCCCGCGACTTTTTCCAGCGGTATTAAGACGAGTCCTACTTGTAACTGTCATGGCAATTTTTATTTGTGATTGAACAACAGGAATCAGAAAGTATCTATGGACTTCAACAACGATTTTTTATAGTTTGTTTTCTTTCAATTCCACTTGTATCTCGCTTCAAAAAAGCAAAATATTCTCAGATCCCGTCAGAATTCATCTGCACCCCTTTGCTATTCTCAGACAAGTCTCGGTGTCGTCTGTTTGGAGTAGTGAAATGTGTTCGTTCCTAAAGTGTTTTTAAATAAAAACGTAGTTTAGGAGATACTGATGGTGAGGTAGTTGACAAAAATGCACAACACACAACACTGGTATCAACATCTTGACTTTTATAGTATTTTATTAAGTATTGTCTGTATGAATGTTATTTTCTTTCTTTTGAAATCCTTTGTTTACCCTTCAGTTCTCTGCCTAAAAGGCCATGCCAGTAGTTTGTTTCACTTTTTTCCCCGCCCCACAGCTCATGAAAGTTGATCGCCCGGCAGTGTAAAGAAACCTAAGAGAGGAAAAAATATATAGCGGTAAGAGTGTAAACCATAGCATAATCCCGCCCTCCCCCGCCCCACCTTCACAGATACTGTACTTTGGAATACAACAGTAAAGATAGCCGGAAACGAAACATTTTCTTGCCCAAAAATAATCTGTGTATTAATTAAATGCAAATTAAGGTCATCTTGTGTGTAAGGTCTTGGCGTTTGGCGTCCATAGTGAATTTAGCTTCTTACTGATATTGAATCGCTCAGAAATAAGCTGCCCGCCTTGTTCTATTAAATGATTTAAGAGCGATGGACTGCTGTGTTACGTTACTTTTAGTGGTCACGTAATCTCGACTCCACTAATAGTCGAGAATCTAAAATTCCTACAGGAAACCTCGAAGCAAAACTAAAATCACAAGTTACATTAAAGCTGAATCACATTTTTATTTCTTTCATTTTGACAACGAGAGCAGGGTAACATAACTCAGAAGCTGGTTAAATGTTATGAAAAATATTGAGTTATCAAACAAAATCTTTCTTAACTAAAAACATTGAAACAGTTCATTCAAGTTCACACCAGCTCCAACGTAACTTTGCCGCAGATTATAGATTTGTCATTCTGATCCTTTAAACCAGCATCCAGCTTTAACGAACCGCTTGGAAGGTCCTCCGAGATGAGCATAGCGTACACAAGCTCGACCTGGACTTCGCTCTTCAGAGGGCAAGTAAGCCCGTGCCCTTGGCAAGCATCAGAGCTCGGTACAGGGAGAGCTACAGGTACAAGTCCAAAGAACGCCCATGCGAAAATCTTGGACGCTGTGACAGCTTCGTGCGGGGTGAAGTTGATTGTCACTGTCGTATTTCCTCCTCGTTTGAGGACACAGGGGTCTTCGTTGCACGGACTCACATCGATGACGCTTATTTCTCCATTTTCCGGTGTGGTGTTCGGTGCCGTGCACTTTCCATAGCTGATTGACCTGGAGGAAACTGTTGCTACTGCAAGCAAGAATGCAACGAAGAAGACAGCGGCTTTCATTTTGCTTCTGGTTCGTAGTGCAGTCGAGTTCAAAATTGGAGGTGTGGTTTTGATCACAGTTCATAGATCCAGTTTCAGCACACTACGTATTATGTATTTCGTAACGAGTAGTCACGCAACACATAACAAATTTTGATTGTACATTATCGGGTTGTAGCAGACGTCTGAAATAACGTCTCTAAAGTACGAGTAGTGTAAGATAGTGTAGTTACATTACCTTATCCTTTAAAGACCATCCGCTTTCATCACTGATAGTACAAAACATATGACTTATTGCGTGACTAGTCACGCTATATATATACTCTACATTTACGGCTGAAACACGAGAGTATACCGGTAGCGTTAATGATTTTCCAGGGATATTTCAGACAAGTTTCCTGTGTTTCTTCACCTTATGTACTGCCTGGCGCGCAGTCCCTTTCAGATACGCCGCTAGAAGACGTTATGTTTTGGTGAGATAATTATGAAATTCCTCATAAAAATCAGGTTTTTGTGTGTCTGTCTCAGTAATACTGGAGCAGAGAATGAATGAGTCAATTTATGACACATATAAAAGGGTGCAGCCATGAATAAAGTACAGAGAATGATACAACTTTATGGAAGCCCGCGTACCAATCGTCCCCGTAAGAACGAAATAGCTGCCACCCCTCTGGGTCGAGTTTTTACTCTCACCACAATTTTCGCGTGACCAGCGGGCGAGTAATTCATCGCTCGGGCGGGATCATCCGAAGTCTTCCGAAAATTCCCGAACATTAGCACAGGTCTTTCCAAGAGTTAATTGAAACAACGGAAACTTTACGAAGAGTTTTCGGAATGGCTTGAAAGCTTCAGAAGATCATGATCACTCGAGGTCTTAACGAACATTGTCAATCATACCCGCCGATATTTGCGACTTACCAAAATTGCTGAAGAAGCATGTAAAAATTACAGAAATCAAAGGAGAATTTCTGAAGGTTGCTTGCGCTTGCCTCCCACCAATGTGGGCTTGGTTCCATACCGGCCCGTTGCCATATGCGGGTTGAGTTTGTTGTTTGTTCTCGCCTTGCTGCGACATTTTTTCTTCGGCTAATGCTGTTATCCTGCCTCTTGAAAACTAACTTCAGTTTCTCTCTCAAAGTTCCAGTTTGACCGGGATTGAGGACCTGCATGATAACCGGCTAAGGCGGATTCGGCTTCCTCTCTATAAAATTATAATTTATCGAGTGGATAACATTTTCTGTAAATGGTTTGCGAATCTATCTCAGGCAAAATACCATGTGATTTCTGTGTTGCCTTTTGCCCCTGTGTGAAAACGAGCCTGCGAAACAATTCATGTCTATCAAACTCATGTTCACATCAAAGATTTTGGACGAAGGCAAACAGAGGCACATGGAAACTCGGAAACGGTCTCAAAGATTGCCTCGCGTCCACACTGGATTATATTACGCAAATGAGAAAAGTAATCATCAAAAGGGTTATTTCCCATGTTTGGTTATTTTCTGTATAATACGCCAAAACCTAAAAGATAAACTTAGAAATGATGAAAATTGGTGTGCGGCGTAAACATGAACTTATAGAAAAATGCTATAGCAAAGTGTCGTTATTATATTTAGAATATTGTGTAATGCATCTTTTTCTCTTTTTTTTTTCTGTTTTATTTCGGTGTTTCCATATCAGTTTTACCATCCACACTTCTAGTTCTATTGTAGTACTATGATCAGTTGATTTTATGGCAAAGTTACGTCATTTATCTTGTTCTTGTTTGTGAATGCAACAGAATCAACCCTGACTGCCATTTTGACATCATTTGTCAGTTCGTTTTAGTTACGCACCGGTAACCCTCTCAGTTTCACTATGAGCTTTCCATTTGACACAATTCTGTTGCTTGTTCGACCAAACAAAGCCTTGTTTTTGGACATACGCTATCACCTTTCCCGGCGTTACCAATCGATGAAATCGATGATCGATTAAAATCGATATCAATCGATGGCAATCGATATCAATTAATCGATTGATATTGATAATCATCTATTGATATTGATATTGGCATCGATTGCCATCGATTGTTATCGATTATCACAATGCAGTTTTGTACTCTTTAAATATGAAAATTCGACACATTTATTTTGTAAAACATGACTTTTTAACAGCAACCGAACTAGCAGAAAACAACTAAGAAGAGATTTCTATGCCAGATTAAACAATTTTATAAAAAAGAACGGACTTTTGAACTAAATGTCTTATGTCTCTGGATTGTCTTGTCTTGGGCCTCTCAATCTCCCCTTCCGGGCACTAATCTACCACGGGAGCTCCTACCACGCCCGGGTTTCACGGTACTAGAGAATTTAAAACATACATCAAACATGCCGGGAACATGTCATTTGGTCAGAAGATTTACTCGCCACAAACGATTTCTCAGTTTCTTCTTGCTTCTTAACGCAAGTGAAAGCGAGTCGCGACGAGACACGCACGAAGCGACAAAAACTCCTCGCTTCGCAGCTTAATTTCACTTGGAAGATCCCCGGGAACATCTGTCATGAAAGGAATTGCCAATCGATGCCAATCGATGAATTAATTGCCAATCGATGCCAATCGATGAACTTAATTGCCAATCGATGCCAATCGATGATTTTTTTTGTGACTATCGATTGGTCCTCGTTTGGCCGATACCAATCGATATCGATTAACTAATTTTATCGATTGATATCGATTTAGCGATTGCGTTTCCGATCATCGATTTCATCGATTGGTAACGCCGGGCACCTTTTTATTCAATTTTCCCGTTTGAATTACTTTGTGATGAGTTACAATATCTACTGGGCTTCAAAATAAACATGAAACGGACATAGAAATAACACTAAATTTCTTTTTTTATTATTTCACCTTTCTTGTTTTTCTTGGACCTTTTCGGCGATACAGCGGCCATTTTGAATTCTATTAGTTCAAATAGCTATTATGGGTTGCCCAGGAGGCAAAAAAACACTAATTTGACCCTGAACATCCCATAATACATATTTAAAATAAAAAATTCAAATGACCCCCTTACGCAGAAAGGGCCCATTACATCAATACTGAATCACACAAGAAAACCTCTAAATAATATTTAAAACGCTATAAAATTAATACTAATGAACCTCAACCTAGCATTTGCTGAACTTTGTTTCGAAAATCAACGTTACGTGATAAAGAAAGCAATAAGAAACTCATTTCAGTTTCAACAAAACAAAACGAACCGTCTACTAAAACCTTTCGACTGTTATCTTATTACATTTGAGGTAATTAACGACTTATAATATGCGAAAAAAACTGACAAAAATATAACTGCACATTTCATTAACGTCTAAAAATTAAGCTATTGGCTCTTTTAACAGTTTCTTTAACTAGATTGTAGTTTGTCCTTCTTAAGACTTAGTCGCCTTCTCTTTTGTTTCCTGGCTTGTTTCCCTGGTGATGGGGACGTCATCGGAACTCTTCCGGGACAACCTAGCTGGATCACGTGACGCTTTTATCGTCAGTACGCCTTCTTTTGATAAGGATGACGTCACGGAGCTGGGATCTACATCATCGGGAAGCTTAAGACAACGACTGAAAGTCTTGCGCGACTGTTGACGACCAGATACCTGCATTCCAATTCCAGTGACGGTCAGCATATATCCGCAGCGTTGCAACTTGATCTCTTCTGGTTTGAACCCTCTTAAATCCAACTTGGCCTCAAATGTACCGTCGTTAGCTCTGTCTTCCACGTGTTTTTTGCTCTCGATTACGAGAACGCTGCCATCTTCGCAAATGTGTGGTGTCACAGTAGTCGGGTCGATACCTGCAGGAAGCCTGAAGACTCTCATAAACTCGCTCTTGTGGAATCCATCTTCTTGTTCACATTGATGCTGGCCATGCACGATGATCTTTTCGTTATCTACCTCAAGCGAGATTTCTTCAGGTTGGTAATGCCCAAGCAGTACACAACCGATCTTAATTGTTTTTTGATGGGAATTTTCTATGGCTCGTTGGTAGGTTGCTTTCTGCTGTTCGTAAACATCGGCTAGAACAGTTTGTCCTCGTAAATCACAGAAAGAGCCATAGCCTCTAGGAGCTGGATTGTAGTATCTGCAATAGAAAAATGATTGAATTAAATGCTGAAAACAGAGTTATGAATCCACTTGACACGAAGTGAAATATGTTTTTTAATATTTAAATATTTCTTTAATAGGGATTAAACTGGTTAAAATTTTGAATTTAGACTCTATTGTATTTTATTTGAATGTAGGCATTCCAGCACAGCTCTTAACTTCTTGTACTGAAAATAGCTTCAGTTGCAACCGTAAACCAACTCACCAGCACTGATAGACAAGCGTGAAAGATCAGTGTTAAAATGTTTCTTTTCCATTGCAGTGGAAAAGTTTCACTAAGGGCATACTACTGTTGAAAGATTTATAATCATTTTACCTGTATGGATCGTACGTTGGAAATGGGTTAACGAGAGGCATGCCGTCGTAAACGTCTTCTCTCGATATTTGTCTCTTCTTGTATCTTGCTTGTAACTTCCTTGAAAACTTTCTAAACTCTTGCTGAAAACCTCCTTTTATACCCAAATGTTACTAAAATTAAAAACTTAGACAATGCTTCGTAAGAAAGACAGAGAACAGAGCCATGACTGGACAATAACTATTTCATTTTCATTTCCCTCGGCTAATTCGAAATAATCTATTACAATCTATAATTAGATTCTAATCGGCATTAACCTGTCTAAGGTAGTGAAAATGGCGTTACACTAAAAATAGTAATTTCATATTTAAATTGAATCATTACTTCTTGTACGTGGTGATCATGTTTCAATTCAACCGAGATTTTTTCAAGCAACACGAAATCAGTTTGAAAAAATTACTGATTATAGTGATACAGAAAAAATGGTTGACTCCCAGGTTCCGTATAAGAGATGGAGGTTCCTGATTATAGGGTACTGTCATCAAATATTACGTCTTTACACTGACACAAACACATATTTAGGAAGCACAGTGATGTGCATCTCGTACTTAAAGCACACGAGCGTTTTCGAGTGAACCCGCAATTAAAACCAGCGTGTGCACTCACGTGATCTCCAAAACTTTTAACACGTACAACAAGCCAAAATGAATTATTTGTTCGCAAGTAAAGTATTTGTGACTTCCTGTCACAGATTGTTTATCTTAACACAAGTTTTAGTACATTAGATGTTAGGTAAATAACTTAAGGTCTCATGTGTAGCGGTTTATGGAAAAAAAAACGAGCAAAAAACCAAAGCAAGACTCGGTCTTTTCCATTGCGGCGAAACGTTCTAAGATAATTCATTTCGAAAGGAAGACACTTCCTTTTGCATCAACAACAACTGAAAGAAAACAAAAATATATAAAATAAGAGTATATTTAGGTAGCCACCTTCCTGTGTTGTATTAAATATATCGGAGAATGTGATTTGTCGTTGATCGTGTTCTATTTAACAATTGGTTCATGCTTTAGCGTGTACTATCGAGTTATGGAGCACGCGGGAAGTTTGGAGAGCACGAAAGAAGCGTAAGAGTTGCCCGAGGCGATAGCCGAGGGCAACTCTAGCTTCTTGAG
>Ga0126337_10003614_pt1 | contig 10173 bp, 7 predicted proteins | sample DipCmetagenome_FD_92527 | JGI IMG/M metagenome (GOLD analysis project Ga0126337, IMG submission 92527) | Coral microbial communities from La Bocana,Puerto Morelos, Mexico - Diploria C A metagenome | ecosystem: Host-associated > Invertebrates > Cnidaria > Coral | place: La Bocana,Puerto Morelos... | reverse complement strand
AATAATTGTTAATTAGTATATACCACACAAGTGAATAGTGCTTTTCGCGCACGCTGATTGGCTAGCTTGGAGTTGATTATTACTATTCACCTCCGACTAGCTGTAGAAAAACAAAATGGCTTCCCGTTACAAATAAAGTTACTCTTAAACAAGTAAAGTTACTCTTTGCTCAGCTAGTTACTCAGTTTGTGTGGTATATACTGAAACAATTATTCACCTCAGTCTCGGTGAAAGTGGTGGATATTTACCTCCACTTCGGTGAAGAACTGTTAAATGTTATTTTTTTTAAATTTTTTTTGGTCTTAATTCAGCTGTTAGGTGTCCAGCTCTGCCAACCCCACTCGATGGAACTCGACAAGGTTGCACAGGAACAACAACAGAATATTACAATTCTGTTTGTCTATTTTCCTGCACTGCTGGATTTAATGCCGTTGGTTCACCATTAAGAAGATGCCTTGAAAACGGAACCTGGAGTGGCCAAGATTTCCTTTGCCAAGGTAGGATAAGTTAAACGTACATCCTCACAACGATGCTTATACTAGGCAGGCAGCTTTAATATTCGTTATTTTTTTTTAGAATGACATTTGTTTTTTTTTTTTTCGAAATGCCCATTTGTTTGTCTCTACAAGCCCCCACCCAATGGTATTCGACAGGATTGCACAGGAAAAACAAATGAGTATTACAACACTATTTGTCTGTTTTCTTGCAATGCTGGGTTTAAAGCAGTTGGCTCTTTCTAAAGAAAATGTCTGGAAACAGGAAACTGGAGTGGTCAAGATATCCTTTGCCAAGGTGAAATACATTGGTAGGCTTTTCTTTCACAACGCCGAATGTAGAGGAGTAGACGAAGACTCATGTTTGCTACTGTTAGCATCTAATTTTTCAAAAGAGCCTAATACAATATAATCCTGATTTTCCGTCTTGTAAAGGCGAACGCAACCAAACAGTACACTTTGCGTTCGGCGTTCGAAAAATTCCTCATGCCGGAATTGAATTTATGGTTCGTAGCCCCGTCGCTAACACTAGACCGCATCAAGATTTGCAACTCTCTTTAAAATAGCAATGTTCTTCGTTACGCTTTAAGCCCTCACCTGCGTGCCTTTGGAAATCCCTTCAAGAGCCCTTCTGTTAAATGATTCCTGTGGTGATACGTATGGTTCAAGCTGCGTATTCAGCTGTCAAAGTGGATATGTCAAAGGCGACGGAAATGTAACCAGAACTTGTTTGCAGACTGGGCAATGGAGTGGATATCCCATCTACTGTATAGGTACTCAGAGTGCATTATTATTACATCCCGCTTTGGTCTATTTTGTTGTAACTTTGCCTAGTGTTTTCCCGTTTTGATCTGAAGACCCTCTGAAACCTTTCATCTGTTGTTTTGTTAAGCAACCTCTTAAAATAATTTACTTCTAGCCATTTTAAATTAGGTAAATGCTCACAGAAAGTGAGAAATACCGTGATTTGTTGTTTATTTCATCGCAGAGCCTCCCACCATTGGACAAAAAAGAATTTTGGAGGATAAGTCTCCTCTGGCCATTTCCGTGGGATCATCCGTTGCAGTGTTTGCAGTCCTGACTGTATCGATTTTTGTCGCCCTCTTTTGTATGCGGAAACACGAATTTCTGTAAGTCTTATTATTACTATGCTTAAGTTTACTTTTTTCCCTGTAACTTTTATAACAATACGTTATAACATTGGCCCTTGTTAGTTTTGTCTTAAAGGTAATCTCTTTTTCATGAAAAACAGATCATTTTTTCATTCAAAACCGTTGGATTTGTTTCATTTATTTAAGTATAAGGACTTGGCGAAGTCTCGGAGGGAGGGAAAATGTGAGAGAAAATATTCAGGAACATGAAAAGAGAGATGGCAATCAAAACAACGTAGAGGAGGCCAATGATGGCTTTCAAGACCAACATAACCAAAGATACTGGGTCTCTCTGTCTTAAACTGAACGTAAAATATATTTTCTTGAAACACGGAGCTTTTCTTCATTCTATAGAGGTTAATGGATTTCGTTTTTTGCAGGAGGAGATGGCGACGCTACACCCCGAAGGAAAATGTGGGAAAAAACAATCAAGGATATAATGATATAGCTGGCAATCAAACAGATGCAGCAAGAAGTATGGAATTGCAGTTGACGAACGTCGGTTCTCATGGTGAGGTAAGTTAGGTCTGCATACGAGCTAAGTAGTCCACCAGGACGGCGCTCACATCCGGATTCAGTAACAGAAAGCAGCTAAGCAAATAGATATACATTGATTAGATATCGCTGAGCTTGCTCAACAAGACTATATCATATTTGGTGGTTATGACGTCATACAACTTCAAATGATGTCATTTGATCCGCCATGTTGGATTTGGTTTTTTTTTGAAAAAAAAAGTCAAGAAATTAGGGAAATTTTAAAACAGAATTCATGATTTTCCGCAATTTGACGAAGAAAACTGGAAGAAAATACAGAATTGTCGAAATTTCCGCCGGGAATGAAGAAACAGCTACTGAAAGTTTAAGACCCTTAGGGTAAATCGTCTTTTTAACACATTAAAAAACCTTATGGTGGGTGCATCCATCCCCATCTTTGTACGTCCGAGGGTTTGAAAGCATAATGTAAACGCATAAGGGCTAAAAGGTTTCCTTTATGATTTATATACTGATTAAGCGTTACTTTCATGCTCAAATTATTCTACTAGTATCGTATTCGCCGAAGTTCCACTGAAGGGAGTCAAATCGGCAGAGCCTGTAATGAGCCTAGTGCGGCTCTTGGAGGTTCAAACTCAGCATCGACGGATGAGGGAGTTGAGAACCCTGGCAATCGTAATAACGGAGTTAATGGCATTCCAGGTGTGTAATAAAGGTTGTGAGATTACACATGCAATATCCATGGGTAAATGGACTGGTTACTAAAGGAGGACTGGAATTAATTTCATTTTCATTCGATTCTTCGAGGTGAATTTCAGATTTCTGAGGTCCCGGGGTGCTCACTAATTAACTGGTCTATTTTATACCAGAATAAGATTTTAAGCCACGCACCGCATAGGGATACACTGTCTAATAACACAGTAGTCTCTATTGCTGACTCAATGCATGTGGAATTCGTTATCAGACTTCTTATTGGGGAAACCGAAGGCTTCATAACGATCAAATACGATTTGAAAAAAAAAAGAGTAATAAACTTTCACTTTCAATGGGGAGGTAAGAACCGAGATTTGCTGGACAAGGGAGCCCATCAACCTAGGAGGATTGAGAGTCGTCATAAAACAGAAGCTTTCCAGGGAAACCGTATTTGACTGGCATGTTTATTAAATTGTGACTCTTTCCTCTTTTTTATAAAAAAAATAGGTTTCTAACAATAACGTTTAATTTATTAAACAACTGTGTTTCCACAGCATTTCTGAGTTCTCGCAAACTTTCCGAGTGTTTCTGTAACTCGAAACAAGCATAAAATGTGTTTCTTTTTATCTTTTAATTGCAAAGCAACCTGAAGGAAATGACGAACAGCATGAGTATGACAGCTAGTTTTATTAACCAATCAACGGGCGTATTTTCTTTGGGCGATTTTCTGATTGTTCTATAGAGTAGACTTCCCGCGAGCCGTACATATTACTTATACAAAATTATCGTTATCAGGTAGCGATGAGGGTCCTGTCGCAGAAAGGCATTGCCTTTGCATTCATGAACTCGTTGGAGTCTACTGGAAAAAGGTTCTGCGAAACCTTTCCATGGATGATACGGCCATCAAGAATTTGGACGAGGATTATAAGCACTCTGAAGTTGCTGAAAAGTGCTACCAAGGCCTTTTGAAATGGAAAAGAAGTGTGGGTCCCGAGGAAGCAACAGTTAAAAGACTGTGCGATGCTCTACAGAAAGTTGGCTGCTTTAAGGCGCTGAAGGCGTTGCGGAATGTACCACATCAGAATGACTGTTAGATTTGGATAGGACTTTGAACTATTGGACGTTAAGCTTGTTTGATAGTTTCAGAAGGGTTTTCAACTGTTCAGGGTGGCTAGCAGTTAGATTTTGATGGGTCATTATAGCAACTCTTGGATCAATTGATGCTACAGTAACGGTATCAAGAAACTACCCAATCATTGTTGAAAATGTTATTATTTTCGTGACAAAATATATTACCGTAGCAATTATAAGACCTGCTAAACACCCTCAGTTAAACTTGTCGGAGCTTATACCTAAAAAAAACGTCACGGTGATTTGACGCTTCGGGTTCAGAGCCACCTTAAATTTTCAAAACTTTAAGGTGGGTTTGAACCAGCCCTAAATATATGTACACATATTTTTTTTAAAATATTGCCAAAATCTAAAGCTTATTGAACTTTTATCATATAAAACAATTCACGCGTCCTCTTAGCTTACGCAAGGGCCATTAACTGAACTTTGCAAGCTAAAGGAAAATAAATCGCATATAACCTGGTCATTTTTAGTAAGCTCAGTATGATTTTTAGTACGATTGGTAACACCAATGATGACGTCATTAGGCCATACCCATGGCCATGTAACTAGTTCTGAATGAAATGTTTTTTCATCGATTTCATATTTTGATGTCAGTCGCATTAAGCTATGCATATATTTCTAAAAGTTCAGATTTTGGCAGAATTTCAAAATATTGACAAAATCGAAATCTTCTGGAAAAAGCATGATTAATTTTAAAAAAAGAAGGCTAACCTTTGAGCCACCCGCGCGAGCGACGAAGAGCGAAGTGATCCGGAGGAGAATTGAAGGGGCGAACCGATGAAGAGGCGCCAAGAAAGTGGACTGTTTTGCGGCCACCTATCCTCATGCCTATTAGGTTAAGCTCAGACCAAACGAAAATAAGAGAAGCCATGACCAAAAACGCTGTTTCTCCCAGAACCTGAAACACTGCACCCACTCCAGACACCATGATTTTTTTTCTCGTGTACTGTATGAGACTGTCAACTATTACTAGCCCGCGAGTAGGCTCAGCTTCTCGTCACCCACACGAGCGGCGAAGAGCGAAGCGATCCGGCGGAGAGGGGTCTGGTGAAGAGGCGCCAAGAAAGTTCATCGGCTAAAATGGAAACGAACACACTCTCAGTAAGATATCATACAACAAAAATCAATGCCTATAAGCAGTCATAAGGACCTTAATTTAAGTATATTTCTATAGAAGTATCCCATCTGGCCATGGTTGCTTTGAAAATCTTTAATGGTCTAATCCAGACTGCTCATGTGTACACTGTTTATATATCGACTGACAGGAGCTGGGGTGTAATCTTTCTGTAGCTGCTACAAATATAATTGAACACTATTCTATCCGTACCAAGAGATATCACTTTCAATTTATTATGATTTATTACCATGTTTGCACGTCAACAGATGACATTCCTTTTTTGATATGCAGTATATTTTATCAGTTGTTAGTTGTTTACTAAGTGCGAGAAATAAATCAAATACTAGAGGGATGGTACTCTGCAAACTTGCATTCGAGAGAAAATGCAATTTGCTGGAGACAAGAAACTGGAGCAATGTACCACAAGAATGTGTAGAGTCCCAAACAAAGGGCCATCCAGGCTGTTTTTACATATAACTGTACAACTGAATATTAGTTCAGCTTCCAAAAGAAAATTAGACGTAGGGTTTAGGGATAAATACTGATATTCTTGCTTACTAAATCTGAATGTACAGCTACAGAAAACATTCGCATTCAATACTCATTCATGGCCAGTACTTAGAAATTCCAAAGTGTCACAGGGCCGTTCGTTCGTCCAGGAATAGTAGATTTTCGTTCGGGGCAAGTATCTTTCATCCTCTGGGTCACTTGCCCAATGGGCGAGGGATTAGGGATTTCGTTTGCTAACTAAAGAAAAAAATGAAAAATTCAAGACTTGCCCAGGACAAGCAAAATTTGAAAGTTACTCATCCCAAGGGAAAGCTGGAATTAAATTTTTTCGTGCTCTGTGTCAGGAGGAGGGAGCTTTTAAAGAAAAACCTCCATGTGGTTTATGCTGCATTATAAAAAGTGAAAATCGTGCATGAGCCATCTTCGTGTACAGTAACAACTCTCACCTCAAAACCGTCACAGATTGAAAACTCACTGAATTTCAGATTATCCAAAATTAACATGCCAATCTTTAACAGTGCGTTTGCTTTACACTCACTTTACACATGGCTGGTAACCAGCATATGTAGACTTTTCAATTTGTAAGCTAAAGAAAAATAAATCGCATATAACCTTGGCATTTTTAGTAAGTTCAGTATGATTTTTAGTATGATTAGTAACACCAATGATGACGTCATTAGGCGTAGTTCTGAATTAAATGTTTTTTCATTGATTTCATATTTTGATGTCGGTCGCATTAAGCTATGCATATATTTCTAAAAGTTCAGATTTTGGGAGAATTTCTAAATATTGACAAAATCGTAATCTTCTGGAAAAAGCATGATTAATTTTAAAAATAGGAGGCTAACCTTTGACTGGTATCCAGCCTGATATGTAGACTTTTCAATTTGCTTTCAAAAATGAATTACATCAGCTAGTTAGTGCATCTTTCATTAGCTGTTCTTTTATGAAATGACAGAATCTAACTACAAGAAGTCCGTAAGCATAAAACTTGCGTTTTTTAACGAATGCATGTAACGGTAGTACTTACAGTTCCTATTACTGTTTCGACATGCCGTCCATAAACTGGTACTTCATGGACGATATTCTTTATTTCTCTGTTCGCATCTTCTAAAAAGCCAATACATGAAATCAGGACCCCTTCACTTGGAGTGTGCGGCGTGCAACTCCCATACTAAGCCTATGGCACGGCATCTGTACAGACCGATCTATTTTTAGATTTCTTTTTTCCCGCGAAATAGGTGAGTTTTTGTCTTCATGAACTTGCATAGGTGAGGAAAAAATGGTAGGTTTTCTAAATGATGAAGTCAATTAAAAATTAAGTGCGTGCTTGTACTTGGTCACTGAGATTCCAGCGGGGGTTTGAATCTGTACTACATTTAAACTAAAAATAGATCGAGAAAATGCCGTGACAGGAATATAAGGTATTTGCACGCTCCTAGTGATGGGCCCCTGATGAAATGTTATAGCCATGACACCCGCCAAATATCTTTGCATGATGTACAATGTACACTATAGCAACCTTTTCGCCGACATGGAATCATCTTGTCAATGTAGAGTTATGTCGCTGTGTCTTAACAGAACGAACCTCTCAACCCCACCTCCGCCCTTGTCCCACGGCGGAGTTATGACTTAAGAATAACTATTCTCCATCCAGCAATTCCATGAAATTCTATTAAATTCCATTAAACTTCATTAAATTAATCATTTCTCTCTTTGGAATTACCATCGTAGAGGTCACCCACCTTGGCTCTGCTTGTTTGTTTCCGTTAAGTTAAGTTCGTAAAACTATATATCAATAGCTGGACTATGTTCTCGGAGACCTCGAAGCAGGTAACCTGAGCAGAATAAAGCAAGTGATTACTAAATTGCCAAACTCAAAGAGACGAAAGCGCTCATATCGTCCAACATTCTTTAAATGGACTCATGCAAATACTCATTTATAACATTTAATTTAATTAAATCATGTAATTTGTTTAGTTATATTACTTTTTAGAGATATTGTAAAGCGCCTTTGATCATAATTATGTAAATGTAAAGGGGCTTTAGAATTATTAAACATCACGAATAAGGGGTATGATAGATGATAAATATATAAACAACTTCGCCAAGAATTAGGTCTCTGTTATTTTTCATTCGCGAGTTATTCGGAGGAGTGTTTTACCCAGATTTATAGAGCTTTGTATGGAGACGCCATGTTTGTGCCCCTCGAAGGGACACAAACATGGCTGCCGTAAAGTAAAAGAAACATCTGTCGTTGAGTTGTGCTAGTGAAACGCAACCTTATTACACTACAGCTCCGACACGTTGAAATAAATACTTTTTTTTTAGTGCAAGAATTGTTCAGTTAGCAAAAACCAAAGCGATTACTCATATTTTGACCCACGCGACAGCCTTCTCGGGCAGTCATTTTAGTCACGCAACGCGAAAGCTTGGACATTCAAACGTGCCCTCTTTGCAAAACGAGCCCTGTGCAGCTAAAACGTTGCAACTGAAACACCAAGCTCCTATACGGTCTATAATCCGATGAAACAAAAACCTCAGAAGGAAAAGCAATTTGAAATTTGCTTCATTTGCCTGAGACGGATAATCCGCTTGCGTGAGTAAAGACGGACATCAGACGAATTCTGCTTTCGTGCTGATGATTATGCGAGTCAGTGTCTGAATTGAAACACAAAGCCTATATTGTTTAGCTCTAGTTTGCACTTAAACATGTTTACTCTGTTGTTGCTGGGCAAACAGGTTATTGGATGTTTAATGTACCAGGACATCTTGACGAGTTTCCGTTCCCCCAGGCCAAGTACTCTCCTATATCCAAGGACTCCAAGTTAGTGCTCTCCAGAGTTAGCTTACACAAGTTTTCAGATGGTCCCCTGTTCAGTTCACTTCTAGCGTCCGTCCGAACCAGGGAAAAACGTATCGTCACAGTACTTGAAACATATCACCGGAATTCATAGACGCAATTTTCCGAATTAACATGCATCATGGGTTTGAAACTAGGGAAAGTCCCTACTAAGTATAGAATCGTTATAGATACAGTAGCTTAACATCTCACATCTCGTGCGTTTGATTTAAGTCTGAGGTTTCCGCATACCTGTTTCCATTTTATGCTTTCCCTTCTAAGGGAGAGCAACTCCAAGTGACTTGAAGGAATGTCAAGTCTTCCTTTTAATGTTTGGCGATGAAAGAGTATTGTCACAGTCCTTGAAGTTCTGTCGGGAAATAATCTCCATTCCGTACTGCTGTTTTGCTCGTTTTGGTAAGATAGACGTAGATTTTCTCGTTAATTTTGTATGAACAGGTTTTGAAATGTTTCTCGTCACATTACGAATGAATGATATTGTTTTGTTTTTATTTTCAGATTTTGTTTGTGCTAACAGGTCCACAATAACTCGTTGCCCCCATGAATGCCAGCTTCTGGATTACCACGCTGTCCGTGGCGTTAATGGTGTTGATTCCCATGCCAAGTACGATTGAGTGTGCAAGTAAGTTGCCAAAATGGGCACAACATGTGCCAACTATCTTAGCTAAGATCGCTTGTTCACTGAGTAACATTCATCAACTGAAAAAAAAGATCAGAATCAACTGGACATAATAAACCAAACACAGAGCAACTTTTGCGCATTTTGTCTATGTCATTATGAAAGGCAGCATGCATCGGAAGTATGTTTATAGAAGGGATGCGGAATTAAATTTGAAATCGGGAGCAAATGGTTGGTTATTTTTGCGAAAATGTTTGGACAGTTTAATATTGTTTGAATTTTTTCTCGGAAATTAGACCTGAAATTTTTTGTACAATGGCTTCCAGGTCTAAATAGACGGAAGGTATAAGGCCGTCAGTCAGCATACAAAGCATTCATCGTATATATTACTGTACTGTAAATCAAAAACCCGTGACCACAAACAAATTAAAGGTGTCCACATCAGCCATGAAACCACACTTCGATCTTTTTTCCTTCCGAAAAATAGCTGTTACCCTTTACACTGTAGTTTTATAATTACTAATTAAATCTGTTCTGTTTGTGCAATCAAACTAGAATTTCTAGCGACCTGAAATGACATGTGGATCACACCTACACACGTAGACTTGCAGCCTTAGGCTACAAAATCAGACAGCTCTTCTATATTTAACTTCACTGTTGCTATATTTGGCAATAAAATTTTAAAGAAACCAAATTATTTCAGATTAAAAAGATCCATTTCTATGGAACTAACACTATGCAACTACATGCAATAATGCGCGATACCGACCACACGCGAGATTTTCCTATATTAAAATTAAAAGATTAACGAACTGTGGACCAGAATTTTGGGTTTCAGTTTTACTTTTGGTAAACAAAAAGAAGTTTTCAATGAGAGGACCAGAGGGAAGAAAAAATATTCAAGGATTTATCGGAAATGCAGCTGGGAGAGAGTGAAGCACAATCTAATTTACAGGGTAGCGATAGTTTTAGGAAGGCGAAGCGATCGAAGGGTAGATTCGTGACTGACGGTGTGAGACCATCAAATTTGTCTCTTTCTATTATTACGGTTACTTTTTCCGTGTTTTATCACATCTTATTGGTGGCTACACAATCATCTT
>Ga0126337_10003613_pt1:2500-10173 | contig 10173 bp, 6 predicted proteins | sample DipCmetagenome_FD_92527 | JGI IMG/M metagenome (GOLD analysis project Ga0126337, IMG submission 92527) | Coral microbial communities from La Bocana,Puerto Morelos, Mexico - Diploria C A metagenome | ecosystem: Host-associated > Invertebrates > Cnidaria > Coral | place: La... | reverse complement strand
TTTTGGGAAGAGGGCCGCACACCCCTACCAAATTTTTCTGGGAGAACCCCCCCTAGCAACTGAGATCACTATTATTTTAAGACAAGAAAGGTTCTATTGATTTTCTGACGGGGTGATATGGTTAATGGTTACGAAAAGATGCGCAAGTAAAATAGTTCAGGAGAGGCAAAATACACCAAAGAGTGAATTAAATGTATTGGAACTTTGCCCACACTTGTTCTTAGTCTACATCTACTAAAGTTCTATCACGAATGCATTTTCTTATTGGCTGCGCTACTCAGGCACTGTCTATTCTGTCGTATAGATAGCGAACTATGATAGCCTTGCCGCTTCTTCTAATTGTTCAACAATTGGATATTGAACAATTTTTTTTGACAATTTAGACATTTATAATCAAAAGGTAGACACGAAACGCTTCGCCCTTATATTTGTTGAACCTATATATTGAAAGAATAATTGTATTCTCATCTATGAATTTGGACATTCAGTCTAGACTAAAAGCGAAAGCCGTAATATAAACATGCAATATTATAGTTAAAAAAGAGGGCTAAAAGAAAGAAAACGCACCGTGTGATGTCGCTTTGTTGCAGGCAGGCACACACACACAATGAACAAATTGATCTGATTATAAGTGGGATGTTTTTTTGGAACGCTTTACTTGGATAGCACTACAAGATTTGACCTTAGATAACTCAGAGTCATATCGAGCCGAAAGTGCCAGTTACTAATTTTGACCATCATGCAGCTGCCAAGCGACCCAGCCTAAAGCTCGGGAATGAGCGGGAATCAATGCCTATTATACAGAACTGATTCGGGTGGCTATAACCCGCACGCTTTCTGTTCAAGAATTTTGCAATATTAAAATCTAAACAAAAGAATGAAAGCACTTACATGTAATTACCAATTCCTTGCGTGATTGGCCTTCATATGCCTTCTAGTTCTTATGCTAATATTGAGCGACGAAAACAAACATTTTGAATATCCTTGACAACTCAGCAATGAGCGAGTAGCAGCTTTTCTGTCTGTAAACATCTTATCGACAAAAGAAACACGTAACCCCATAACTTAAGCCCTCAATAATCGTCGTTGGCGACCGCAGAAAGTTCACAAACATTCAGTGATCAAGTAAGTTCATTTCTTGCTTGAGCTATTTTTGCCCGTAATTAGCGCCTTTGTTTCAGAAAAGTTCCTGTTATGATTTGCATTCACGCAGAATAAATGGAATGAGGTGGGCGATGCAGGCACTTACACGCACGACTTTGCTTTGTTGTTTAGAAGCTCGCACCTGGGAAGAGCCGGCTTTGTCGCAAGAGCGACAAAAAGCTTGGAGACAGAAAGAACAACTGGAAAAGAGGTAAATGTACAGATTAGCACCTTAGCAATATGCGTTTAACGACCGCCTATTTAATGGCTTTGAGATAAATAACCTTAATCGCAAGCAGAGAAAAACAAAGAGAACTTAAACGTTTTCATTTTCTTTATGCTCTACGAATATAAATGAAATTAAAAAGATCGAAGACTCGAAATGCGAAGCGCGAGCTACTGGAAAGTGAACATTTCACTTGACAATAGTATCCCGTCGTTCTGATCGAAACATATGAGTTATATTTACACAGTATTATATCTAACGCATCTAAAACGGTTTTGAGCTTAACTTAATGTGGAAGTGCTTGTAATAGAGGTCACTTCAATGTAAGAGCACGCCCATTTACAAGTTAAAATCTGAAGGACAAAAGAAAAAGATTCTCGTAATCGCACACTGCTTGGATGCGAATAGAAAGGTCAACATATTACAAATTCAAATACATCAGCTTGCGATATTTGTGGTACCTTGAACATTAAAGGTCACCGCAACTTTGTTGGATTAACAAAGACTTACAAACTTTTGTTTCAAACCATTGCGTCTGCATTGTTTAAGCAGGTGATACCTCTCACAGACCATTTGCATAATGAAAAATGGCAGAAACTACATCAATCAAAGCCAAGGTGCATGACTTTTATGGGCAAAACATTATTATATTAAAGACTAAGTGGTTTTCATAAAGTAAGTCGGCCAGTGAAGGTTCCATCCAGGCATTTTGTTTAAACAGTCGGAGCTCTAGACAAACCAGTCCTTAAAAACTCGGTATGCTCTCATTTATCTAGATACTGCTAAAGCTATTGTTCATAAGATCTAAATATTGAAATCTTGCAAAAATCATCATGCGCGGGCCGATATAAGTCAATTTCAAGTGATTATTGTTTGGCGAGGTATACATATGCACTAGTGAATGCAAAATCATGGATTGCCCAACCAACTCATACCATTAATTTATGTCTTCCCATGTTTGACTCCCAGCAAAGTTTCCAGGCTGGCACTTTTATGGTTGCAAAACAGATTGAACGCATTCAGTTGACAACATCAGAAGGGACTTGGTTCTATTGATCAATATAGAATATTAACGACTAAGTGTTATTTAAGTCGTTTTCAATAAGCCCCATAGTTTGAACAATGAAGGAACTGAGATAATGTAGACCTAGACTGTTGGCAAGTAAGTAGTAGTAAGTAATGAGAGAAAAGCAGTATTTGTTTCTCTTTTTTGTGATTTGCAGCCTCGGGTCAATAATTCGAGAAATGAAATATTTCCATAAGTATGTGGTGCAAACTGCGTCGTTAAGGGTTTTTAGGGAGGTTTTCCATAATGTCGACCTATCCGCAGTATGTGTTACTGTATTTTTACTTTATTAATTCCTGAATAAAGAATTGTATGTATATGTAAGTAGTTTATTCCGTGTGCTTCGAGCGGTATATATAGCTAAATGAATCGTGCAAGACACCAGGATCCCCTCAATACGTCGTGATGGGAAAAATATGCAAAATATTTTCAAAACTCAGTTGTCACAAAATAGCCTACAAGGTTGCAAGTAGTGCTTGTACCCAACACAGTATAATGTACTAATCAAGGAATCATTGCTGCCCATGTTGAAAGTTATTCATATCATTGATACAGATAAACCGGAAATTGAGATGCCTGACAAATTTGGGAAAGAGGCACTTGAAGCTCACAACAGATACAGGTCTCTGCACCAGGTCCCTCAGCTGACTTGGTCACGATCTCTGGAAAAGGACGCGGAAAGGTGGGCCAAACAGCTGGCAAAAGAAGGAAAACTGAGACACGAGGATAGTGACGATGGAGAGAATGTGTATTGCGTGACGGGGAAGAGTGATGTTACGGGTGGGGAAGTCGTGGATCGGTGGTATGCAGAGGTTGACAAGTAAGGAGATAATAACAAGCGTTTTTGTTACTGCTCTTATGTTTGGTTAACAGCAGTTTGATTATTGTCCTTCTTTATTAACCTTACTCTCTTTTTAATTCTCTTACACCTTCCGTGTTTTATAAACAGCTATAACTTCAGAAGTCCAGGCTTCAGAAGCGGCACAGGTCACTTCACACAGATAGTGTGGCAAGAGTCAAAGGAACTGGGAATAGGCAAAGCCAAGAATTCTGAGGGAAGGATCTTTGTTGTTGCACGCTACAGACCACCAGGGAATGTTCTCAATCACTTCCAGGACAATGTAAAACCAAAGGTAGTACAGTGTTGCCGTTTTGTATTTGCACCTAAAGTGTTGAACTAAATCTATGATTCTGAAGTAAGTCTGGAGTTACGTTCCTTATTCCTGATGAAAAGTTGTATAAAACATCAGTTAACTCTGTTTTACCCTCTCAGTGGCAATTCTTTTTATAAACTATGCCGCATAGTTTACAGGCAGAAAATTATTTTTTGATTGTTTTATTTATTAATTTGTCCATGTTTATCCTTAGCTTGGCGGTTCAGTAAGTTACAGTTCTAGGGAAAGGGACACGAGACCGTTCAGTAGCCGACTGGAACCTAAACGAGATTTTGATGGCGGTAGAAGGTCTCCTAACCGCCAGGAGAAAACTGAAACAGTAAGGGGAAATAATTAAAAAGGAATAATGTTAAGGGAAATTAAGGGATAAGGGTCGTCAAATAACTGAGTGGCCTGGAACGAGGAAGTGAGTGTGGAAGCGAGCACTGGAGCGAGTGGCTGATAGAGCGAGTGAGTGGCATTTATTTGTGAACAATAACATGCAATAACGAGGATCTAAAATTCAAAACCTAATTGATCTGCATTGAATTAATATCAACCGGTGGTAATTCGTGCCCATTTTTATTGAACTTATGAACATCAAACTTATGTATATCATCCTAATGCAATATTTTGCATTTTAACACAGCTCTGTTCGTGTTATTTTATTTTTCTGTTTTCAGGTCACTTATGATCGGGATGGTGTCAGAACAACAGTCACGAAAACAATCATCACTGATGGAGGAAGAGGAGGTTCGTTCATTGATCCCGTCTTCAGTCTTTCCTTTTCATAGAATTGAAAAAAGGCGCTTTTTTTAAATTATTTACAATACTATGATATAGTCCTCCACTGACAAACTTAACGACTTTTATGTTGTAGATTCATTTGAGAGCTTTACAAGGGATATGCGAAGTCGATTTGACGAAGGTAAATATTGCTTAAGCGAGACGTTCTGGTGTTAGATTCAATTACAGAGACCATTCACACATAACTGACTAAACTTATTTCATTCTCTCCTCAGGGAGAGTAGGCCATTCATCCGAAGCATACAGAAAATACCTTAGAGAATAATACCTTTGTTTCAATGTAAGGACAGCTGAAAACGTAGGCATTGAACACGTACAGGACAAACCTGACGAATTTTGTGACCATATCACTTTAAACTCATTCACATGCACCAGGGGTTGATGGGATTTGTATTACTTATTTTTTTTTTCAGAATCTGTCGCTTTGCGACGCTACGTTTAATGACTATGTTCTCTCATTTCAGACCCTTTCAAGGATAGAAGGGACAGGTTGGAACGAAATGGTAATGCACGGGTATAGTTACTTGTTTAAAACAACAAGGAGCCAACAATAGCCTGCGTTGCAAGCGTTTCCATTCGAAGAGCTCTTTCCGCATTCTGACCGCGCACAAATTAAAGCGAGAGCAAAATATTTCCAGATAATGGAACCATACTTAAAGTTCGGAACTTCGCATGCATTTGCAGCATCATTTTTGGTTTTTAACTAAAGCTTCCAATTAAGTCTAGTCCTTTCCAGGTTCTCGGTCAGTGTGACTGGTCGATCTAAAAAAGCGGCTGCGATAGCGCTCGACGAGCGGGCTCTGGTCTCCTCTTTCTCTACTAGACCCCGATCGTCGTTCGTCGCTCGTTGCGCTTTCGATCGCGGCCCCAATGACCAAAAGCCTAACTAAGTTTCAAGGATCTACTACTACAGGTAATTAGAAAGTCCGAGGTCATAATCGTATCGTTAAACATACCTTGTTTAATATCGTTTGTTGGTGGTATTGTTAGTTGAAGCTGACACAACTGTACTCTTTTTATTACAGACCCCTTTAAGGATAGAAAGGACAAATGGGAAAGAAGTGGTAATGTATCGAATGCTTTTACAATATTTCCAAAAGCCGGAACCAAACATAAGTTCGGGATTAAGTGACTACCATACAAGACTCAAGAATCTACCACTAAATAGAAAGTCCGAGGTCATAATCTTATTGTTAAACATACCTGGTTTGCTATTGTTTGTTGGTGGTACGGTTAGTTGAGGCTGACACAACTGTTCTCTCTTATTACAGACCCCTTTAAGGATAGAAAGGATAAATGGGAAAGAAATGGTAATGTATCGAATGCTTCTTTGTCTGAAAAATCGTCATGCTAATGATGTAACTGTAAAATTAAGAAGTTGTAGTCGGATATTTGATTTGAATGTGTTATGTACACCTGTACATAACACATGTGTGTGTACTACTCTAACATCGATAATTACGTTTAGTTCAGGGACCATCTTCCTCGACATCATGGAGCAGCCAAAAACCCAGGGAAACAAAACCAGGTAGGAAAAAAATAATGATTTAGAATGAAATCAAGATTTTAAAATGCCAAAGCACCAAGTAAACACTTAGCTTGGTTTGAGCGAAACATAGGAGCAGGAAACCAAGCTCCTGCTTGCGCTTAACGAACCATATATGACAGATTAACAACAAACATGACATTGACTCGAAAAAAAATCCGAGTTCCAGATAGGATTTGAACACCCTCCGTGATCTAGCTGGACGCTCTAAACTCTGAGCTACTGGAGACTCTGTGACGGCCGAAGGGGGAAATACTATCAAAAAACAACAACACAAAAAAGCCTTAGAGGAAGGAAATGTAAGGAAATTCTCACTCCGTTTTCAAAGTCCCAAATTATTCAATTCTTTTAACAATAAAATTCAAAATGCCTCTAGTATAGCTGTGTTCACCTCAAAGTTAGTCATCTTTCTGGGTAAAGGTTTGCTTCTCTTAGTGTGCTTGTGTGCTTTTTGAGATTTGTTTTGTCTTCCTTTGTTTTTGCGCATTTTCGAGTTTTGCTTTGCTTCACTACTTTTTATTCTTTTTTTTTTGTAAGCGTTAGCAAACAATAATAAAAATATACAAACAAAAGGTGACAGAGAAATGCTCTACCACAAATGCAGCCTCCTATCTCTTACAGATAAAACTTAAGAATGGCATTATTTTTTTTACCTATTTGTTGTTAGCACAGAGATTTACACCTTCCAGCTCAGCCACATCATCTCCTTCAGGGCAATTTCCAAAGCAGTCTCTGGACACACACAACAAATTTCGTTCTATGCACGGTGTGCCACCTTTAAGATGGGCAGACGACCTTGCTAGGGAAGCGCAAGCCTGGGCTGAGAAACTTGCACGCGCCCGCACATTGCAGCATTCAAGCAAAAGCGAAAGAAATGATGCTGGAGAAAACATAGCTATGTTTACTGGGAAATTTGATTCTGCTGGAGAGGAAGCAACAACCATGTGGTAAGCACTATTGACTGATTAATCGCATAATTAAGTAATTTTTGATCGCAAAAATAGAACGTGTAAAAAATAGAACATATTTCTGTGAGCTGGAATTCCTCAAATGCTTTTTTCGCAAACACGAAAGACAATGAAACTTAATTCCAAATTCACGAGACCTAACTAATAATAAGCTAACATTTACAAGGTGTATTTTTTAAGTCAATATTTCTCGGCGTACGATGCTCTGTGATGCTTGGAATCAAAAATAATATGTAGTACATGTATACAAGTATCTATCTGTCATGTACGTATAGGTTATCATATTACCAAGTAAGAGAGCATTCAGTATTTAGCAGAATATTCCAAAAGAGCTATTGTTAGCTCACTCTAGTTCACTGATATCTATCAATAACACGCATTGGATCCACTAAGTGTAGTGCTAGTGAAAGAATTAACAAATAGAAGAAAGAACAGACAAGAGTAACGACCTAAGGCGTCCGCTTTTTCCAATTTTCCCGTTTTCTCTTTGGCCTCTTCTTGTGTCAAGTTAGAGCGGTTTTCAATTGAGCTTCCTAAAACCAAAACCAAACCAAATACTTGCCAATAAGACTACTCAGTTAACTTGAAACTGTAATTAACCCATACCTTAAACCAAACTACAGTAATTTAATTGTCTGTTTTCTTTCGACACTCGATTGAAAACCGCTCTAATGCCGTATTGTATTGTATCAGCAGTGACATTACATATTCTACTCTAATATCACAGGTATGACGAGTATAAGGATTACAACTTTCGTCGTGG
>Ga0126337_10003611_pt1 | contig 10174 bp, 8 predicted proteins | sample DipCmetagenome_FD_92527 | JGI IMG/M metagenome (GOLD analysis project Ga0126337, IMG submission 92527) | Coral microbial communities from La Bocana,Puerto Morelos, Mexico - Diploria C A metagenome | ecosystem: Host-associated > Invertebrates > Cnidaria > Coral | place: La Bocana,Puerto Morelos... | reverse complement strand
TTGGGAATGAAAACTCGATCTTTAGGCGCCCACTCGGGCTCCTTGAACAAAACTTTAGTCGCCCGCACTCGTAACTTAGGCGCCTCAGGCGACCGGGCGCCCGTTAGGCAGCAGCCTTGATACCAGTAAATACCCCCCCCCCCTACCACCCTCAGTCCGTAACCTACCCTATCCCCATCAGGATCCCATCACAACTCTTATCATTTACTATTATAGTACTCCCATCTACATCTCCCATCTGATTTTGTAGTCCACCTTTATCTCCACAAGGCCATGCAAGCAATCATCACAAATCTCCCCAAATGTTTTGGCCTAATAAGTTACGGTACATGCATGGGTCCCAGATTCCCCCTTCCTCTTTGACAAAAATGAAACTGTATGTGGGAGACTGGGAGATTTGTTCTGTATTTTGGGAGACTCTTGGGAAATCAGTTAGTGTTGGCATGTGTAACTTACAGGAAGTGTCCTCTGGTGTGGGCTGGTGTCCTTAGGGAGATTCAACTATAATAGTTCTGCAAATGAACAGATGAAAGATTGTATATTTGAACTGCAGAGAAAGACATGAAGACATGAATTTGTGAGTGATCATCGCAGTTATACACACAACTAAAGCAGTTGTGAAATTAAAGCATGATAAAAAATTTAGGTCTGAGTGGGATTCTAACCCATGACTTATGAATATAAACATTCACTGGTAAAGGCCATGGGTTTGATTCCTGTTCAGGGTTGAATTTTTTTTCAGTCTTTTATTTTACAACTGCTTAAGTTGCGTGTACATGTATTATTGCAATGATCAATCATAATTCATGTAACAGTTCTAAATAATTATATGCAGGTACTGTAGCTTCATGCTGCATGGTTATGATACAATTTGGTTATTAATTTTGGTTTGTTCTTAGGGTTGGCCTCATATTAATGGTTCTTGGAGAAATAGGGAACTTCTCTGCTTATGGTTTTTCTCCAGCATCACTTGTTGCCCCTCTTGGAACAAGTACTGTTATAGGTATGCTGTTTACTGGTATTTCATAAACAAATTTTTTATACCAGACGTGAGTAAGAAGTACATGTATGAGTTGTATTTTTTGTTGATTTCATGGGCAGGGTTAGGTTGTTACATCAACACACAATATACAATATAACAGTAGTGTTTGTTGTATATTTTTGCACTTTTCATAGCAATGATTTCATGATCTGGTGTTAATAAAGGGTAAAGTACTGAAAATGTCTGTGTATAAGCCATAAATTATCTGTACAATGTAGATACACTGTAAGCCGCACCCTCAATTTGGAAGCGAGTTGTATTGCTATAAACAGAAAGTGACAAACAATCAAAGTTTCGAAACACTACCATAGAAGTTGTTGCCACCTTTCACATTTACATGTATTACACTGTAAGTATAAAGAAAGCAAAATGCCATTTGTCGTGCCTAAAGTGTAAATTCCTTCACCATTGAAAAAAAACATGTAAGTGCTTAGTAGCCAAGCTTTAAATGAGGGATAACATAAAACATAATAACTAAACAAAGGAGAAAGAAAAAAGACATCTACAATGTTATAAAACAATGTGAAATATTTTAAAGATAACCAACAAATGTTCCTTAGTAGTTGGGTGAGGAATGGTGACCTCATACATCTGTAGGTAGTTTGCTCACCTCCAGATCAAGTGGTTCAGGTTTGAAACCTGGAGTGAGACACTTCTGCTTCAATAACAGGATGGTAGAGGTGTAAACATTGGAGTGATTGAACATCTGTTGCTCTTGTCTTGCAGCTAATGCCATCATTGCTGTTGTATTTTTGAGGGAAAGAGTGCGATACCAAGATGTTTTTGGTAATGATAAATTATAAATATAATTATGTTTATAAGTAAATATTAAATAAATAAATACAATGTAATTGTGTTACTGTGGACCACCATTCATTTCAGTCTGTGGTTCACAAGCCAACAAGGATGATTTAAACACAACAATTTCATGATGCTCTATGGATGCAATTTTAATTAATATATTTCTGTACCATAAACCTGTACTACACATAGATAGACAAGATGATTGACCGTCTAGAAATCATGAAAGAAATTTGAGATACTGTATATTATTGTAAACCACAGTGTACAGTGTATGTCACTTTTTACATTTTACAAACTGTAGGTTTTCACCAGTGCATTTTCTGTTATTTCATGATTGTACAATCAATGATAGTAACAACATGTCAGTAGTAATTATGTTTTTGTGATTATTGTCATGTCTGTTCTCTCAAAGTCTTCTTCACAGTGTGGTCTCTAAACTCTTTTTTGCCTCTTACAGGTGTTACTCTTGCAATCGTTGGTGCTTTCTTGCTCATAACATTCTCAACCAAGGTATAGTAAAATGTATTTAGCTACATGTACATGTAGTTAGCATTTTAAGGATTGTGTTTAAGATGTACGTTGTAAGTATGAATACATTGCAAGAGTATTTTGATTTACTTTTAAGTCTGGTTTACTTTAATGAGCATTTCTGTATGAACAATCGAAAATGTTTGTTTGTTCCTCTCTCTGATTTTTGGTATGAGTTAGTCCACCACTATTCTTGAAATCATATTTGAGTATGTCTTTACCTAACAGGAATTTTCAGAATTAACCGGAAAAGAATTGGCGAGTTATTTACGCCAGTGGCCTTTTCTTGTATACCTGGTATGTCTTTTTGTTTCACTTTCTTTCAATTTCTTTTTGACTGAAAATACCTAGACAAGTAAAATTCTAGGTTTCAAGTCTGCTAGTCTTAACAGAATCTCCAAAGCAATTGGTCTAGAATTGTGAGTTTGTAATGACAGGGTCCGAAATTAACTCTTTTCGGCAGGCGCTAACTGGCAACCAAAATTTTTTTTCAGTCACCAAATGGAAAAATGTGGTCACCAGAAAGTGTTGGTAAAACTTTTCCTTTACAGCGAAACACAAGCCAAAATTTTTGGTCGCCAAGGGCTTACCGGCAAAATATTTGCAATCGATGTAATCAGGAATGAAACCAGTGCTGAAATCATCTTTTAACCACTTTGGCAGATCTACATTGCCACCTTTAGACGCCCGAGAATATCTAAATCTTCATCTAATTTCTTCGCGGATGTTCCGTATTTATCTTGTAATAAATTACAGAAAGATTTCAGAACATCTTTGGACACCACATCGCCTAAATAAATACTCATGGCAAAACCTCTTGCGCCCGCAATACGTGTGCTATGGGAAACCCCTGAAAAAATATGGTAGCGAAGCTTCGCACTGATCATATATAGCTGTAAAACATTGTGGTAAATTTATAATAAAAGGAAATAGGTTTTATACTTCCAAAGCAACGGAAAGGTAAAAAGAAAGTGACCAATTGGCGGGCGGCTTTGAATTCTATTTTGATCAATTTGGCTGAGAATCAAAGCTTTTGTGGCGTGAAATAGCGTAGTTAGTCGCCTGTGGCGACCAGTTGTGAAACCCTGAATGAATGTCATGTTGGCTGGGCCTTGTTGGGTATTCACTTGCACTGGTTGTCTAATTTTGAACCTATTGTTTCTAGGGTCTGGAAGTTGCACTGTTTTGTACTTTACTGCTTGTTCAATGGCGCTATGACCTGGAAAATGTAGTTATCTTTCTGCTGCTTGTGGCATTGTTAGGTAAGTTTGAAGTGGGTACATGTATTTGAGGTTCTGAATTACTTTTTAAACAAACCAAACATGAATTACAATAATGAAGAAAACAAACGCGGTGATTCAGAAGTTTACAGTTGGAGGAGCAAGCAATTTTAACTGGCCCCTTCCTGTCTCTTCAGCTGGAGGGCAATGGTTTTCACAGGGGACGAAAACATTTTTAACTGAACTTCTTTTTCAAAAACTTTCCACTAGACAGTCAAACCAGACTTACAAATTCGTCCTGACAGCTGGTCAATTTTTCCTGGTGCACCACCCAAAAAGCCCTTGGTCTCTGGAAAATAACAACCAGATTACATCTATTGATGGCGAAAGTCAATATCTCCTCAACAAAATATATTCTAAGCATCAAAAGTTGCTAGACATTTATTATAAATTGTTATTATAATTGTTTTTCAGGTTCCTTGACTGTGATATCAGCCAAAGCTGTATCATCAATGATAAACATCACACTGGGTGGAAACAGTCAGTTAGGGCACCCACTGTTTTATATCATGTTAATTGTCATGATCGCCACAGCAATTGCCCAAGTCAAGTAAGTTAATAACCTTGGGGTAACTTTTGTAATGACCACTGTGATGAACATTCTGAGCAGTGACATACTAATAAAAGTACACTTTTACTGCTGTTTTATGAGAGAGGACTTTTATTCTTGCAGTACGAGGCACTCTTCAAAATTAATCTGGATTGTAAAGTTTACATGTTCTAATTTAATTTTCCTTGTAGAGAGTTAACTGATTTCATCTGATTTGTCACTTTGAAATTCTAAAAGGTTTTGTTTTCCTTCAGATTCCTTAACAGAGCCATGCAGTCTTTTGATGCTACTGTTGTGGTTCCCACCAATTTTGTTTTGTTCACAATTAGTGCCATTATAAGCGGTGAGTACACAGTACAAAGTTAAAGAAGATTGTCTTTTGCAAATACAGTGCTTTTGTGAAGAATAAGGCAATGTGGAGAATGAAAGATTTTTTAACTCCTTCAAGGAACATAACTGCATGTTTGATGGTGCAGGTTAAAGTTTGTGATTTTTCCAAATGAATGTAGGCAGATGGGTACTCGGAAGAGATAAACCAAAAGCAAAGCAAAATAGGCAAAATTCTCTGGGCTGCTTTATTCAACAAACATATAAAACTTACTAAGATCTCCCTTTCAATTTTAGGTATTGTTTTGTATAAAGAATTCTATGGACTTACATTCCTGGAAATATTTATGTTTCTCTTTGGGTGAGCATCTTCTTATTTGTGTTTATGTAGCAACCTACAGTTATTGTATAGTTTTCAAGATACATGAACCATCATCAGCAAAAGTGTTAAATAAATTTAAAAACACATTTTTAAAGGTGGTAATTATATTTAACTGTAAATACACATACTGGTGCATTGTAACTACGGCACAGAGCTTTGTAGCTGTGCAACATCAAGAAGAGAAGGGAAGAGTAGAAATCAGGGATTAAATAACCTCTGGATGCCTTTGGATTAGTAGAAGAGGAAAAGGGCACAAAATGTTAAGGTCTTCTGTGTTGTGAATACATTATTACATGTAAATTCATGATAACAGGCCACAAAATCAAGTAATTAGCTTCCTTCCAGTTTCTTGATAAAGATACATGAAAAAGTGTATATTTTGTTTTTAATTTTTTTCAGGTGTGTCTTGTCATTCATTGGTGTGTATTACATCACATCAGACAGAAAACAAGAAGAATCAGATGAGCAGTTGTTGCTCACAAATGCAGACTTGTTCCCTGGTATGTTGGTTTGTTATATGGGTGGGGTGGGTGTAGGAAGTGCACACAAACAAATGCAATAAACATACAATCAGTGTATTACATGCAAATCATAGATTCCTGGGTATAACGTTCATAGCAGGCATTATAAGTTGCACTTTGAAGTAATTTCTAATGTTGCACGGGTTGATTTAAGTTCACTTACTTTCCCCTCCTGTTAGGAAACTGTAAGTAGTGAGAGCAGTATGTAATAATTATGTTGAATTAAAAGTTGAACTCAACTCTTACATGTAAGTTCCAATCTTTTTGTGGTTGTTTTAAGCTTGAAATGAAGTGACGAGAAAGGAGATTGGATACAAAACAAGCATACTTCTGATAGAGAATAAATTATTTGATGCCTTAACAACATACATGTACGTTTATTAGAGGGCCTGATTTAGTAATAAAATAGGCTTTCTTCAGTTGGTACACCTACAGTCTTATTGTATTACAAGAAATTTGTGCTTGTGCTTTGCATGACAGCAGTATTTTCTGGTATCAGAATGGTTGACCTGGGAATATTCTAATATATAAATTTAGCCAAGCTTAAAGGCAGAGCTCATGGTCAAAACATTAACCTGGCTCAAGCCTATGATCCAATCAAAAGCGAGTACATGGTCAGCGGCCAACTTCAAAAAAACATGTGACCTCAATGAGCTCAAAATCTGAGCCACAATATGTTAACATGATACTGGTCAGTGGATACCTTGTTTTGACAGGTGTCAATTGAACTAACATGGATGTCAAATTTCTAAGATGTACACTGTAAACCAAGGTTGCATGACTTGGTCAACCTATTAGCTGGAGTATGGCTGCCACGTAACACGCCATTGTCATTTTTGTCTTCATTGTGAGGTGCACATGCCCGCAATGTATGCCGCTAGCCATGGAAAAAGAGATGCTTGAATTTCTATTTGTACGCATGAATTTGGTTCTATTCCCATAGTTATGAGGCTCTGCTTGACAGCCTTTGGGTCACCGGAGCTCTGCTATCAACAGTAATGAAAAATGTATCTCTTTTTTCTCTGGTAGGATTCCTGTCACTGTCATCCTCAAAACTGATTGCAGTTCAGCCCAACAACATGTTGACAGCCTCTCATGTCAAGTATCCCATGCTCCCGAGCAAGCCAAGTTATGAAGCAACTTCTGAGACCCAGTTGGTTGAGGGGGAAACCTAGCCTCCACTGCTTGGATCAGTCATGTCTGGTGTGAACAGAATTGTTAATTAATTATTATTGAGGAAGTCTTGTAATTCAAGGGGGAGGGTTGTAAGAGGGGCTTGTGTGAAATTGACAAGCATATGCATGCAGCTGATGCTTAATAACTAATTCTTTATTTGATATTAACAGGGTTCTCATTAAGTACTGCTACTGGCTAAAATTTCTGATCCACCAACTGTTTGTCAAATAATACTGTACATGTGTAAGTTGTAAAGAGTATTTTGACAAACTGTTTTTTTGGGATAGTCAAGGCTGCAGCTAGAGAGGGGACACAGGGTCAGGGTGTGGTGTACATTTTCAATTACACTATCCCTGTAGCAAACAATTATTTAAGTCTTTGTAATCCCTTAATATTCTTGGCGTTTTGACCTTTTTCGAAAATTGATTTTGTTTAGGAAATATCTCCAAGAGAATGCATAAAATTGCATTTTAGAGCCTCTCGATTTCAAAATTTTCTGGGGGAACCTCTCTAGAGGCTTGTCCTGTCATTGCTTGAAGTGGTAGCAGTCATCTACTTCATGAAACGAGCCCTCTGCTTCCTAAATATTAATGACAACCCTGTATCAACTTTAGCTTACATGTAAATGGTCTATACCAACAATGTGCTCAGATGTTTGACACTGATACTGTGTTCACTCATATTGATAACAGTTTCCAAGACTTTAAGATTACTAATCCTGTCACTTCCATACAAGTCTCTCTTATTGTCCTTGAGGGACACAACAGAGAGTTGTACATATTAAGAATACTATTATTACTATGGTGTTGTAGTTTTATTTCCAAGGCATCTTAGCTTTTCTAAGATGAAGAATTGAATTTCTTTGACACAAACAGTAAGGTTATATATATCGTGTTAGACATTTTAGTGCACAGTGCCCATCATGGCAAACCTTTAGTGTGAGTTGATTAAAATGCCTGTGAAAATTAACTAAAATTGTACAGCAGTAAAATACACTTATGTGTGTATTATTATCAAGCAGAAGGTCGACTAACCAAGGTAGTTTTTTGTTAGATACAGTACTAACGAATTAAAAAGCATTCCTAGGATGAATACAAGATTCATGGTAAGCTCATGAGTGATCAAGCTTTGACAATATCACAACTTTTAGAATTCTTGCCTTCGCATAAATGATGCCTAAATTTGAATAACAGTTTTTATACATCCTAAGCCCACAATTATGCAAAAAATCCTTTTTCTGGAAACATAAAGATACATGTATGAGGCTAAGGATGTACAAATTAATTTTATTCAAATTTAGGTGCCATTTATGCAAAGTATCTATTGTTTGATTGGATGGTAAATGAAAAAATTGAAAACTTGATGACAGGCTGTACCAAAGATATGTTAGAAATGGCACTAATTCCTCAAATTGAAAGTGATGCACAGAAATTCCCCAACTTAGGCTTATTTCTGCTGAATAAAAAGTTTATATTGCACAGTATTTGTTCTAAGTTGTGGCCCTTTCTGTAGTATGCCACCATGGGGACTATGATAGGTGTATAACATACAGAGTTTTAGGTCTGTACAGTAAGATATGCACCAAGGTATTTCCTGTTGATTTAGAGTTCAAGTGCAGAGCACTGAGGCTATATTTTATTTTATATCTCTCGCTCTGCAATATGGAAAACAATTCAAGTGATATAGCCTATAAAATTTGACAACCACAGTGCACAAACTGTGTGCGATAATTAACTGTCTTCTTACATGATCTAGGGCAACTGGACAGATACAAAAATGAGCCAATTAAAATGCTTTATTGCTAGTCAGATATTAACTAGGTAATGGGTTAAGTCAGCTAAAGTTTTCATGATTTTTCCTAATTCTTAAAGTCATGGAAAAAAATGCCTTCTTAGTCAACCTTGCTTGGGACTTCACAAGGAGGATATCAGACATCAGTCTTTCGTATTTAAGCCTCGCTGTCAAGACAGAAGGCTGATATTCTCTCAGTATCTCGCTGTTCTTGTATTCTCTAATTTGTAAATTTATGGGCGTTTCCACCTCATCCTTTTGTCTGTCAAACTGCAATGTTAGAGTTAAACAAAGGTCAAAGAACATGGTACATTGTTATTTTTCTTATTTATTCCCGATAGGTAACAAATTATTTTTATTTCCATTAAGTATTGTAACATTTTGTTTATTCATTATTTGAGATTGTATAGTGAAGGTAGCTGGTGACAGTTTGCAGCAGTTATTATTTGATGGATCAATGCGACTCCTGTTTAAGAGGTAATGCTACAATAACGGAGACAAGCCAATTCCCAGTCAGTGGTGAACAAGTTATGGTCTCTTTCTTGATATATCATTACCATAGCAACGGCATCACCCCTTGTAGGTCCCTTTTATTTAAGGAGGCTGTATTGTTATTGAATTATGACGAAGGAAGGATTTCAAAGCCACTTAAAATTTCAGTTAAATTGTTCAATTGTCGACTCGGCTGGCATAGCGAGATTGCATTGTTCCACCAAATTTGGGAAAGTGAAGGAAACCGTTGCCATTTAACTTTCTAAGAGATCCCAACTTAAGTTTAAACGCAAATATTTATATACTGTGGTTTCACAAACTACCATTTTTCTCCCTCACTCAAAACTTTTAGAGAAGGTAAAAATATAATAGGTTTGTTTGTGGTGGCTAGTGATATTTACAATCATTACTAGTCCAACACTCAAATGATTCGTGTGCATCCGAATACACATGTATCCTTTAATGTAGCACAGGTGCGAAAGGTCGATTTATCTCAAAGTTTCAGTATCGTGAATTGTTGTAAATCGTTTTAAGTATTAAACTGGGATTGCTATGAAATGGTATGTTTTGGGTCATTTGTTTGTCGTTTAGTAGAATGCTAGTACATTACCTCGCCCATTACTTTAAAACAGCGAGTTTGTGAAGCTGAGGTTTTCAGCACTAGTCCCTCGTCAGAGAGACACTGCTCTGCAGCCGCTCGAAACGTTAGCTTGACAGACTCGTTACGGCCATTGATTTACCTTTCATCAACTTCAAGTTTCTGAATAGCGAAGTGTCAATGAACTTTGCTATTCCCTTGTCAAACAATCGTTAATTCGTAAAAAATGTTGAGAAAAGCGAACTCAGTTGGGCTTCCTCTTGCTGTGGCTATATGGGAGGTTAGTATATACCACACAAGTGAATAGTGCTTTTGGCGCACGCTGATTGGCTAGCTCGGAGGTGATGAGCCAAGAACTATTCACCTCCGAGCAGCCGAGGAAAAACAAAATGGCTTCCCGTTTCAAATAAAGTTACTTTTAAACAAGTATAGTTACTCTTTGGTTCGCTAGTTATTGAGCTTGTGTGGATATACTTAAACAATTATTCACCTCAGTGTCGGTGAAAGTGGTGGATATTTACCTTGCTGCTTCGCTGCTCGGTAAATATCCACCCCTCAGTATTATCATCAATATACAAGGCCAAATAACAAACTGCCCTCATAAAAACGCGCGCCTAGCGGGCGAAAATGAATTTTGGCGGACCGCAAATCATATCGCATCAGCCCTGTTGCTGATTGGAAGC
>Ga0126337_10003610_pt1 | contig 10175 bp, 8 predicted proteins | sample DipCmetagenome_FD_92527 | JGI IMG/M metagenome (GOLD analysis project Ga0126337, IMG submission 92527) | Coral microbial communities from La Bocana,Puerto Morelos, Mexico - Diploria C A metagenome | ecosystem: Host-associated > Invertebrates > Cnidaria > Coral | place: La Bocana,Puerto Morelos... | reverse complement strand
TGCCTGGCAACGGTGTCTCTGTTGGCCATCCACCAAGGAGATCATTTGTTAGGCTTCTTGTCTTCCAACTATGTAGGAGTCCGCTGCTATCATCGCCACCGCATGAGTCACACTGGCCTGAAAAAATGTTGGCAGGGCAAAAGAACTAAAAAAGCCCATGCGGCAAAGGAAGGCTTTGGGATGGTGACGCAAAAATCCCAGTCAAAATGGAAACAAATTAGGAACAAAATGACAGAAAACTGTTGCTGCATTTTAAGGTACCAAGGTACCCCCAACATCGCCCAACAATTTGAAACACATTAGACTGGATATTGTTTGTAGTATTTTTTTACTGGCTGGAGGCAATCTTAACACTGGCATTTTACCTCAATCAACTGATATATTCAAATTATTTAAAGCAGTGCATGAACAATGTGTCAATGACTTAGCACGTGCTCCATTCAAAACTGGAGGACCTCAAGGCACCAAACCATGATTTCGAAACCATACCAACATCCTTGAAACCTCTTCTGAAACCACTTTTCTATGTACTAGATCTATTGGTGTAGTTCCTAGCGGACTCCGAAACCCCAGACTCTTTCGCGGAAAAAAATAACCAAACGAATTTTAATCAAACAAATCAGCCCTTTTCAACCCCGTGAAGGAAATGCCCAAGTAAGTAAGCTGTCATGCCAGATGGATTTTTTAATCCAGGGCACCTTGCACAAGGTACAAGACGAACACCAGAAGCATGAAACGTAGGAAAACCATCGCGTTCCAAAATCAAAATGAACTGCAATGCTAGATTGTTAGGGGTATATGGAACTTCGAATGTTTGATGTGAGTAGATGGCTTCGCGCTACGAACGGAATCTGAATGGATGAAGGACGTCCAATTTCCACCATTTTTTTGAAAACATCAACCGTTTGCTCGGGACAATCAGCCAAACATTGCCAAAAAAAAACGCCAAAATTTACGGGTCCCAACATAGATTTCATTTTTTGCGATGTAATAATTTTCCGCGACTTTCTGACCTGCTGTGCTTGACCTGCGCTGCAACACCCAAAACTCCAAAACTGGCAAATACCACATTGTTGCTGCCGTTCCTTTTGTTCAACTGGTTGCACCGCGCTGAACTCAACATTGTGAGAAAACATGTATATACTGTTTGGTTTTGCATGGCCATTTTCACAACACTTTCCATTCAATAAATATGTTGGTTTGATTTTTGCCAAAACGACCAAGGCGCAGCGAATGTTTTTGCAGTGTGTGAATTGGGCCTGACAACGTAGTTGGTTTCAAAGTTACAGAAATGTGGAGAAAAATTCGGAATCACCGTTTTTCTGGATGTTAGTCTTGCATTTCGCAAAACCACCTTTCCTTTACCCCAAGCAGGTTCGAAAATGTTCCGACCACTCAAGTTTGTTGGGAGCAACATTCACCGTCGGCGAAGCAACGGGGAAAAAAAACACCTAATGTCTGACGGTCGCGCAAGCTCAGGAAACACACAGCACAAAGTATCGCAAATCCATACAACAGCCTACACCCATATGAAAACAAACTAAAATCGTGTCATCTGAAAAGTTTTTAATGTTTGTTCCCAAACGCCCTAAAGTGTGCGGTATACAGCAACATTCGAAAATGTTTGCTCTCCTCATAACATTGGCCCATATTCACCCTATGCACAAAAAATCGAAACCCTCCAAGACACATATGTTCAGATCGACCGGTTTTTTCCGAGTGAGGTGGGTGTTTTGCTAAAGTGAGTCTTCAGCCGAATGATCCACCTGAGTAAAGACCATAGCCCTAGCATTCTCCTGTGGGCCCTTCTTCAGAGGCCCATCATTGTGCAAATCAAATCCTCGTCGATATATGTATGATAAAACCTCAACTTATCTAAGGAAGTTTAGGTTGAGAAACTTCCGATATACGAACGACATCGCAGAGTAATAGTAGAGTCAAAAAAATGAGTAATAGTAGAGTCAAGTAATAGAATCGCTGAATAATAGTAGAGTCAAGCAATAGAATCGCTGAGTAATAGTAGAGTCAAGTAATAGAATCGGTGAGTAATAGTAGAGTCAAGTAAAAGATTCGATAAGAAATAGTACAGTCAAGTAATAGAATGGCTTCGTAATTAGTAGAGTCAAGTCATACTATAAGCACGGCTTCCTTACAACTAGGTATACCTAGATTACAACACCGTATGGCTAAGTGCAGCTCATTGCAACTGGCTGCAGTTGGCTTTAACCATATTTAATCAAAATAATGGACATATTTTTTTGGAAAGTTATGTGTTTCACAACTTTTTATAGTCCTGAGATATCTTTGGTAACTTTTATCAACTTTTTCTAAGTAATTTAGTTGCTTTTAATTTTCTTATTAACTTTTTCTATGAATTTTTCAAGTTATTTATCTTAACTTTTTCAACTTTTTGAATTTATCATATCTTTTTTCTAACTTTTCTTAACTTAGGTATTTCTGATGCCTTTGCCAGAGCCTTTTACAAATTGTGTTTGTTTGTTTGTTTGCATCCATGGGGCAACTTCCATTTTTTCATCAAAATACAGCCTACATAGATAGATATTGATTCTCTTTCTCCAACCCCGACCCAGAGCAGAGTGCCAAACCTTTTTTCCTCTGAAATTTCAAGTCAACCAGCGATCTGACGAGCAAGCGATGTTGGAGTCCAGGCCAGACAACAAGTGATCAAACATATCTTCGATAGGAAAGGCACGATCCACTTGGGCATTTGCACATGTAGTAAAATCAATGCATTAGCAAAACACACAAATCATTTGCACTGTAGCTTGCAGACGAGCTGAATGTTGAAATCAAATCAAGTCCCAACACACCCCAAAATGTCAAAAAGGGAGCTGGGAAGTAAAGATACTTCCTCATCTAGCTCAAGATAGCCCCCAGAGCATGAGAAAGGGGGATGTCTGAAAACATCTTCATACCAGCTGGGAGTTTTGACGCTTCCATCAAAAGCCTTGGGTTATGAGCAGAGGCCCAACGACCTCTTGTCTGTACTTGCTCAAATGTACGATGTGCATGCATGACATCGTATACGATGGGCCACTGCGTCGACTGGTGTGAGGAGTAAACACAGCTGGTCTAGACCATGCTTGGCGCTAAATTTGCGGAAAAGCTCTTCATATTTGGCCAACAAAATGTCAAAAAGTAATACATCATCACCAGCAAAACGTCTAATGAGTTTCTGAAGGATCCGATGAGCCCAAGGTCTGTGTGGTGAGTCGGCCAATACTACATCATCAGATACACCAGCTTTGGAAGTTTCACCAAACTCAGAATTTCCAAAAAGGACTCCACATTGGGTTGCAAAGGCAGGTACTGATCTAACCAAATCACGTCCCCGCAACTGCAGTATCTCTGATGGCCTAGCGTACGTAGCTGCATTCACAATGCCCGCTTCCACGCAAAACTTTGCAAAATGATAAATGACCTGAGGTGGCACGCCTACTCTCGAGGTACCATGTTTGGAGTGCCTCCATGCCGTGAGTGCACAGCGGGCAAGGGGCATCATGTCTCGTTCAGCTTTATCGGGAACTGTTTTGAGCGCAATGAAACCAAACAGGGTATATCCAGCAGAAGTAAGTGTTGCTCCATCCTCGAAGAGCACATTCATATACACACTTAAAGCCTTGTCAGCAAGTCGGCATGTATTGGCGCTTTTTTGATGCCTACGACACCACAGCACAAAATCATCTACATGGTCGGAGTATCTGAGAAGCGTCACGGGTTTCACACGTTTGACTCTAAGCAATCTCTCTGGTTTACACTTTCTAAGGATAGATTGATACCGTTCCTCATCGGCACCAAGTCTAGTGAGTCTAGTGTCTCTTGTTCTTTTTGAGCATTCGCCACGCTTCCTTCTGCTTCTCCCAAGCGCGATGAAATCGATGAATTGCTCGAGACCGCCTTGCTTTTCAAGAAGGACGAGTTTTTCACAGTGCTCATCACGGCTCTTCTGGGCAATGTCGGTTGGACAATGCTCCTTTTTGGACCCTTGCTTAGCAACACTCCTGAGCGAAGCTGACCAATGGACTTGCCCGATGTCACTCTGCTCCAAAATTGCCAAATGAGCCACAAGAAAGAATGGCAGCAAATTTGTCCGTCAAGGGTTTGGGGTATGCTCCTGCAAGCGCTGTACGATTCACATAACGTGGGAGGTGATCAGCCCCCAACCTTGACTTTGCCTTTGAGCCAAACCTCATGCCGTCGATGGCAGCATTTGATTGAAAGCTGTTGTAGCTCCTTGCATGAAGTTACGATTCTCGTGAATTTCCTCAAAGGTTCCCCATACATGCACATGTCAAAGTCGACAACAAAATGCCTGCCACTCGCAATTGCTTTGGCAAGAGGCTCAAAACCAAACAACTTCGAGAAACGGGGGTTCTCAATCGAGAATTGAACACCATGAGCAATACATGTGTGGATGACCTCTGCGCTAAACAATGCAAGTTCGACCCCAACACATTCTTTGGCTCTAGTTCGTGCGGAGTCTTTGACATTGTGCCTAGCTTGGGACCAGATAGTGCATGGCGTCCCGAGGTGAACGAAACGAATCAAACCACTCTTAATCCACTGAAGCACAAGTCTTTGAGTTGCTCTACGAATAAGATCACAATGGGGACCATTAAGAAGATCTAAAGGCTCCAAAACGGGAGTGCCGGCCACCCTACATGATTGGCTCAGTCGACCACCTCCAGAGAAAATCCCAAGGAAGTATCTGCAATGTATCTTGGGAGTCCCGACCTCTTTCCCAAAGACCGAAGGACTTGGTTTGCTAGAACTGCTGGCTTCCCGTGGGAGACCACCGCCAACTCCTGTTTCAGTTGAAGGGAAAGGAATGCGAACGCCCAGATTCTTAGCAGGACTAACCTTCTGCTTTTCGAACCTCCGTGATGGTTCATCAGCGGGATTTGATTTCTTTTGGTTTCTATGCGCCGAATGCGCCAAACTATCCCTGCGCCAAAAGATATCGCAGCAGCTTGTTGACAAACCAAATTCATCGAGGGTGACCCACTACGACCTTTGCCAGATGCTGAAACTGCCGCTAAATTGTCACTCAACGTCAACTTGCGACAACCATGGAGGGACACGACCCTAGCAGATTTCTTAAGAGACGATAGTGCAACCCTAGCTTCTTTTATGTTGATAACCTCGTGCGCATTTTTCCACCTTTTTGCCCAAAGGACCCGGAAATTGTTCATGTCTGAAAACCATTCATCAACAGGCTCAATTAAGGCAGGCATATCAATCACGCTGATTGGGTTTACAACGCACTTGTGATCGAATGGCAGATGTTGCTAGCCGACTACCTTCCTTCATTGCATCAATCACCATTGCTGCATACTTAGTGGAAAGTCCTGCAATGGCAACACTCTGAGGTTTTACATTGTCCCACTCAACATCAACAGGCCGCACCAGTTCCTCAAGAGTCTCCTGAAAAGCTTGGACGTCTTGAGATTGAGCCGCTTGTCGCAGAGCTTGAGGCATTGGTATGAACCTCCATTTTTCATGAACACGCAACGCTCTCCTAACTATTTCGGGATTGGGTACACCTGCAAGCATTGCAAAACCAGATGTGGCAGAGTCACCAACTTCAACCTGCTTCTGCAAAGGTGATCTCAAATCACGCCATGCCATCCAAACAACAGAGCCTGCTTGTTTCAACTCACGACGAACACTGCTCCAAACCGCTAATCGCTTTGTAGTTGCAGCTTCAATGAATCGATATGTGTGCCGTAAACAAGAAAGGCCCCAGGGAGTATGTGAACAAAGTGAAGTCAAGTGCCCCGCCCACACTTGGAGAATGTCACCCTTTAACTTCTTCCTTCTAAGCAACGCTTGGGTCGCCCGAAAAAACCTCCAAACTCTTCGTGGTTTATTATAAATGATTCCTTCTTCAAAATCGAGGACACTGCCCACACTGTCAAGGGTCTTAACGGGACAACTCTGCCTCCAAGTGATCGGAACACCAGCCTCAGCAAAGGCTGCATCAACAACCGCCTTGCATCGTTCATCAACATCGTCGAACTGGTCCCCGATGACTGTGATGTTGTCTACATATACCCCCAGCAGCGTCTTATGTTCCCCAAACTCTGGACAAGGTTTCTTTTCTCTGAAGACACCGTCAACCCACGGACTACCCCTCCTGGCAAACTGCTTCATGACAGAAAAACAAGGCCCAAAACCACCCCATGGGAACTGCCTGGAAACAAGGGTATAAAATCTGTTCCATTGAAGTCTTGATGCTCTTCCCACTCCATGGATCCTCATAGAAATCACAGGGGAGACCTCTAGCCTGCCACTGCTCACGAGTCATCGGTTCAGCCAATGCAAAATAATCTGCTAACTCCGGGATGCTAAACCGATAGAAACAGTCGTTAACATCAGCCTCACGTCCCCACCCACCACAGCGTTCTTTTTTCCATCCAGGCATATCACACAAGTTTCAAGTCAAGATCAGAGTAACAACGAGCCGAACCTAATCGAGTCGTCGGAGGTGGTTGATGGAGACGATTTGTCCCCCGGCAGTCAATGACCATGCGGATGGCTGAAGGATCTTTCTTTTTCACAAAAGAATGCACCGACAAAACTACGAGCACGTGGTCTAAAGCAGAGGACCCCAGCTTTGAAAAGGCGATCAATGAAATCTAACCGTACCTCACGATTGTGTTTCAAGGATGGATCCCAATAAGGAGAAAAAGGTTCAGCATCATGACCATCGGGCTTCAGTACTTGTGACTCACAATGCTCAAATATCTTTGAAGCTTCAACTGGAAGAAACTGTTTGATATACTTAGGTTTCATGGTGGATTTCAAAATCTTTAGCTTAGAAGGATCATAAGCTGCTAAATTGCTGGGCACCTCATCGTAAGAGGATCTTGCGGCCCTCATTTCTGCAAGTGCGGTCTCAGGTGTAAGACCTTCCGGGCATTCACCATGAATCTGCATCGACCTACACACACGAACAGCCACACTGCCCTGAGCAGAAGTGGGCGGCAAAGCTGAGGACAAAACTTTAGATCTAAGTGAATTCTCATGTCCATGCAAGGCGAGTTGGTTGAGTACATCACCTGACCAATGAGCTCGCCGTGGTTCAAAAATGCCACGGGAAGAGGCCACATCACAAAGCCACGAAGGATTTGATTAAGTGGAAAGGCATCACCATGACGTCTCCGATCTGTAAGATCAGACATGCTGCCACAAAACACAATGCAGACTCACGGCAGCAAGAGAATCTGCTTGGGATCGAAGGCTCAGGCCGCTGCGGTGGAGCCCCCGGCTCCACCGCCACCATCATTTTGCCCCTTGGATTTCTTGTTCTTCTTCTGTCTCCACCGCCCGCCAGACTCATCATCATCATCTGCTTTACCAGGTTTGTTACCACCTTTTCGAAACTCTTCACGGGAAAGGCGAGATTGCTTCTGGATGTTTGCCCTCTCTTTGAGCTTCTCAGTGATCCAGCTATTCATGGCGTTGACCTGCGCCGTGCCATGTGCACTAATGGGACTTTCTGAAATCACCTCAAGCCCTGTGAAGTCAGGCGCACCTGGGCTTCGACTGACAGCGACTTCTAGCGTGATCAGCCTCCGCACCAAGTTTCAAAAACTGCAAAGATTGCTCACATCGAGCTGATCCTTACTGATGGCCAGCCTGACGGTCTCACACAACACCCAAGAAAGGTGATAGGTGGGCAAGTCACCAGGACCTTCTCGGATTGCACGAAGATAGTCCTTGACCGAGCGAGGACCGGTGAGAGAAGTCTCAGTCATAAGTGGAAGGGCATCCTGCAGGTTCAACGCTCTCTTCCCCTGTGGGTCACGATGATCTCCAAGAGTTCGAATGTCACCTGTGGCGTCCTTCCTCTCTTCCTTAAACTTCTCCACTTGGTCATCAGGAATCTCCTGCAAATACACAACCTCGTCTTCCCATTGAACCAATCCATGTTGTCCCAAGGTGATGACATCTTCCAACAACTCATGTGGGAGAGCTTTGCCAAACTGTTTTGAACAAGGGTCTGCAACAATCCAGGTTAAGGCTTGTACTCCCGTCATTTCCGAGTCATCTAAGCTGCTACCCATCGTCTTTGCCAATCTTTGCTGACGATCTAACTCACCACGTGATAGTTCATCCAACACATAGCACTCAGCAAAAATGTTGGCAGGAAAGAAGCTGCGCCGCCCCAGAACCACATGTCTCTGCGTTGTCAAGTCGGCAACGGAGAGCTCTAGATCGGGGCTCAAAACCACCCACTTTCCTCCTCCAATCTTGTGTAACAAGACACGGTGGTGATAGTTTAGATTGTTGACATCGCCAGGATAATGGAAAAGAACTTGGGGATCCGCATAATGTTCAATGTTCGGTCCATGCTTATCAAGGTCTCTGAGGCTTGCCTCCCTTACCCAAATCTGATGGTCGAACCGGTCCAGTTCGACCACGCGTCAAAGGGAGAGGCTTCGAAAATCACTTCTGAAATAATACATATAATACTGTATTTTTATTCATATGAGATATTTGTTTGGTCAATAAAACGCGATGCCAAACACTGACATATATACATATATATTCTTCCTTTTGCCCACCTTGTTTTTGACTGTTATTGTTTTCTTCGCGTGTCTTTTCAATGTTCCCTTCATTTTTGTTGTTTTTCTTGAACTTGTTTTAACTTTTTATTTTAACTATGTTTTAACTTTTTTTAACTTTTTGAAACTTTTTAAAGTCTTGTTTAAAAAAATATTTTTCAACCTTGTTAACTTTGGGTAACTTTCTACACCATTTTCTGAATTTGCTTAATTTTTCTGTAACTGCTTTTAACTGCTTTGTAACTTTCATAAGTCCGACAACTACTTATACCAAATTAAATCTTGGTATAACAAAGCCGCGCTCATAGTAGAATCTGGAAATAGTAGAGTCAAGTAATAGAATCAGTGAGTAATAGTAGAATCAAGTAAACGAATCGCTGTGAGTAATAGTAGAGTCAAGTAATAGAATCGCTGAATAGTAGTAGAGTCAAGCAATAGAATCGCGTCGTAATAGTAGACTCAAGTAATAGAATCGCGTCGTAATAGTAGAGTCAAGTAATAGAATCGCTGAGTAATACTGAATAATTTAGGATCAAGTAATCCGGGCGACGGCCACTCGCCCGTGTCCTTGCCGGAGGCCTTCGATTGGTAACCGAAGGTTTTTTGGGCTGCTGACCCCAGGTGGACAGGGGTCGGCGGCAGGGGCGGCGACCCAGGGGGTGGCCCTATGGCTAAGGGGGTCCAACATGGGAGCACGATAAGGCCAACTTAGGCCAACATACGGCTGACTTAGGCCAACCTAAGGCTAACTTAGGCCAACCTAACGCCAACATAGGCGAACATAGGGCCAACATAGCGCTAACATAGGGCCACCATAGGGCCAACCTGGGGCCACATACAGCCAACATAGGGCCAAAATAGGGCCAACTTAGGCCAACATAGCGCCAACCTAGGGCCGACAAGGGCCAACCTACGGCTAACATAGGTCTGACCCGGGGCAACATACGGCCAACGTAGGCGAACAGAAAGGGCCAACGTAGCCCCAAGATTTTGCAAGAAACTTCCGGATCAAATCCAAGATTTTCCTGCAATGCTTTTTCATGCGCATGTTTGCAACAAATTGTCGGATCAAATGGAAAATATTCAGGTTATTTTTTTGAACCCTGGGATTTTGCAAGAAACTTCCAGATCAAATCCCATGTTTTCCTGGTATTTTTGTCTGATGCGCAATTTTGCAGCAAATTGTCGGATCAAATAGAAGATATTCATGTTTTTTTGGGCCCCAGGATTTTGCAAGAAACTTCCTGATCAAATCCCATGTTTTCCTGGCATGCGCAATTTTGCAGCAAATCGTCGGATCAAATAGAAGATATGCCGGATAATTTTTGAGCACCAGGATTTTGCAAGAAACTTTTAGATCAAATCCTACGTTTTCCTGGTATTCTTGTCTGATACGCAATTTTGCAGCAAATTGGCGGATCAAATAGAAGATATTCCTGTTCACCGGTCCTTGGGCCAATGGGGGTGGTGTTGTTGCGAAGCATATTCCAATAAAACAACGGCCAGCAATCACAAGAGAAATCACGGAAGCGCATTCTTTTTGCCAGGTGTGGTGGTCAAACGTCACTGTATTTCTCAAACACG
>Ga0126337_10003608_pt1 | contig 10175 bp, 3 predicted proteins | sample DipCmetagenome_FD_92527 | JGI IMG/M metagenome (GOLD analysis project Ga0126337, IMG submission 92527) | Coral microbial communities from La Bocana,Puerto Morelos, Mexico - Diploria C A metagenome | ecosystem: Host-associated > Invertebrates > Cnidaria > Coral | place: La Bocana,Puerto Morelos... | reverse complement strand
TCAGCCGAAAAAACATCCCATAATATACTAGAAACACAACAAAGTTCAGGGAGGGGTGGTTAAATTATATGTCCAGTCTCTTAGGGGTTCTTACGGCCCTTCCACTGCGGGTTCGGGCCTGAACACACCACCGATATGTTGTCCTTTCAATTTTGCACAAAGAATACTGCAAAACTACGATAGCAAAACGTTTTCTCTCTTGTTTCATGAGCACATGGGATTTTTAACCTGATCTATAATATATATGCAACCTGGGACTCGACCCATTCGCTCTCATCCTATTTACTACAGTACAAATACACTTACAGAAATCTCAACTTCCGTTTTTTTTTGCGCTGTCACGTAAGTGTGAAACAACAAAACAAAAAGGCTATCCAACTCCTTCCACATTTAAGTGAAATCCTGACCTGCAACCTGCAGTTCACACCGTCTGTCCATTGAGCCACATGGCCACTTCATGCAGTTATTTTTTTTCTTTACAATTACACCCATTAGTCAAGTGAATACAATTCATATTTCTGTTGATTCCACTTTTGAAAGCTACAACTTCCAATTTCTCTTATCAAGGTTTCTTTTCTGCAGAGGTTTGAGATCTTTAGATCTCACTGTATGCCTACAACAGTGGATTACCTTGCATGGTGAATTGATCATATGGAATCCTTCTTTCCATAAACAAACACCTATTTTCAGCTGTCTTTATTGCATCAGTTAAAAATAACTACTTTCACTGGTTGTTGTGAATTTACACTGGCGATTGGGCTGAGTGCACCATTTTGTTTACCCTCATATTCTGATGTTGTCCAAATTTGACTTTTTTCAAATCAACCATTCAGGTGGTTTGCATCGGATTGAGACAGTCTTAGAGAGCCCCACCCAACTACTCCTAATGGACTTTTATTTTGTCCTGTCTTACAGATTAAGACTAACAGTAAAACCCAATTCTACATTGAATTTCACTCCACGTGTTTGGAAGGTAAGTGAAGCTCCAAACTGCTATAAATAATAATTCTTTGTTGAGCTTGTTGATACAATTAGTCTTGACTCTCTACTGGAAAATGGTAAGCTATGATAATATAATAGAATACCAACCTATAAAGGGGCACAAGCAATGATTATGCTTGCCACATCATGCTTTGTATATTTTGTAGTTACCAGAGTTGTTAGTATTGGGTGTCAGTTCACCATGGGTTAGGAATAGCTATATTTAACACCTGTGATTTTTGGTTTCTTTTTCTTTCTTTGTTTGTTTGTGCCCTTTTTAAGATATGGTGAAGACAGAAAAGAACAGCATTGTTGAATCTGGTAAAAAGCACTTCAGTGATAACAAGTCAAGTAGAGACTATTCATATCCTGAGTGGAGTAAGACAGTTATTCCTCCAGTAAGTAAGAAACTCACAGCTTTCCATTAATCTCTATCTTGAAACTGATATAATGGCAGACATCTGAAATCTCTGATTTCACTTTGTGATAATCCAAACTTTTACACCATGTAGTTTCTTTATACACAGACCATTACATCCTTGTGAAACGTTCTCAAATTTAAATGTGTACATGTATTCTTCCTTAATCTGGATATAGTGAATATTTTTACTTCTTGTGTTTTCCAAATGAACTGAGCCCAGATTAAGCAGACACACTTTTCTAATTAAAACAAAACTCAAAAAATTCTGCAAATTCAGTGATGAAAAAAGTTGATTAGTATGCTTCAAACTGTCTAATATTCTTATAATTACCAAAGACAGGTCAGTCAATGAATCTTAGGTTTAGAGCTTTTTATTTTTGTGGGGCAACTGGCAAAGGAAGAAAACAAAATTGAATTGCATTGACAAGGCTTGGCTGGGGTTAAGAAGAAACTCCTGATATAAGGTGTCTCTTTACAAACCAAATTTGTGACGCCACAGTTGGTTTTCATTGCTATTAGCGCGGAAGGAGGATGGATAAAGCTGAGAGAGGGACCCTCTCTCCCAATGCTGAGTGATGTGGAGAGGGCCAGAACCGGACAATCTTACTTATTTTGTTACTTGGGGAACGGGGCTGGTGCAATATTGATGACGCTAGCCTCCCACCAATGCGGCCCAGGTTAAAATCCTAGACCCATGCAGTGTCATAAGAGGGTTGAGTTTGTTGTCGGTTCTCATCCGTGCTCTGAGAGGTTTTCTCTGGGTTCTTTGTTTTCCCACCCTCCACAAAAATCAACATTGCTAAATTTCAATTTGATTGGTAATTTGAGGCCACAGGCTTATCAGTCGTGTGACTGTTATGTGCTACCCTCGCTAAACAAAAAGTTGATTTAATTTAATTTAATTTAATACTTAAATTTATTTCTGGCTAGTCACTGGAAGGTGTGACTATAAACCCTACAAACATTAATAAAAACAGAAGGAAAAGTTTTGGAGTTGTACAAAATAAAATCATTGTGAAAGGCTGATTGCCATGAAACATGTCCGGGATGTGTGAGAAAAAACACCAGCCCCCCTATACATGTATGATATTTATGTTTTCCAACATTAATAGCGTAGTTTCTTTCATCAATGAGAACTTTTAACACAAGACCTGCTTCTGTTTGGTCAGACTGATTTTGAAGTTCAAGTCAGCAAGTGCGAGTCATGGAATAGATTTTATCATTGGGCACCATTAGAGAGAGCTTCTGGTTCTCGGTTCATTAAACACTTTGTCACTTACCTGATCCCAGGCACAGGGACAAACTGTTCTGAATCTTCTAGTAAATTTATGGACTTAATGGATTAATTTCCATATGCTGTGTGGGTACTTTCCAGACTCTTGAGGGACATGAAACGACATCTGGACATGTGGGTCATGGGCTTCTGACCTAATCAATAAGCAGAAAGTATTTCTCAAGATAACCGCATATCCAAAAATATTCTTCACTATTGCGTCAATGCAAAAAAAAATCTGAAGGAACTTTTGTGGGTTTGGATATTCTTGTTACATTCTATAGTAGGAGTGGTACGTGAATACCTGCGTGGTTTATGCCACAAATCCTACTGTTTTGAAGAACAAACTTACATGGCATCGTCTCATGTGCGTGGAATATTGATGCAACATTTACTTTTCATGGGAACAAATGAACCTCCTACGGGCTAGTAAAGGACCTTAAGAAAGAGGCTTCAGGCAATTTGGAAATGGCCTAATATTTTGAGCTCCTGTTACCAAAATTGTAGAAGTTGCTCTCTAATGGTCCAATCCTTTCTCTCACAGAATAAAACCTGAACAATCAGAAGAAGAGCAATTGTCAATTTTAGCATTCATAACTCGGATTTTGAAGGAAATGGATCCATTATTTTGTTCTTTTATTGTTCTGGTAGTGCATTGTAATGTTTGGGTTTTTTTTTCAAAACCATAACTTTTTTAGGTTAAACAAATTATTTTTTTCAGACCATAACCAGAAAGTTACTCCACCTTTCTCACATTTATGTTGGTCTACTTTGTGATTATAATAGCTAAATCATTTTTTGCTTTATTAATTTTCCTTCTCTCTTACTTTCATTTATCAGCTTCATCCCATGATATCAGATTACAGATTCCTTGAGGAACAGCATCTGCTACTGGTCATCAAGTCTGTGGACAACGATGAGTCTTATGGTAAACATTATTCTGTATGTTAAAATGTTATGTTGAGATATGTGCCAAAACTGTGTTAAGTGTACCACTTTCAAGTCATTTGTTTTTCTTTCTGTTGGAACCATGCTGAGGAGACCTAACAAGACTTAAACATCTCTCCATTGCTGCTGGTGCACTGAGCTCAACGTTTTCCATATGCTTACTGTTCCTGTTTGTACCCTTTGCGTGGCAAGAGTGGGACTGCCACTCACATTTCCAACATTAAATCTTTTGTTGAATGCCTTAGAAAAATCCATTGTACCATTGGTGGGCACCAACTAAAAATAAGGCAAAAGTCTTTAAGATAAGACTATTTATACAACATGTACGTTCATTTCTTTTCAAAACACTGTAAAATTGTTGGTACAAAAACTGCTCTCTATAACATTGAAAAAGTTCAGAGCAAGGAGAATGAAATTAAAGCTTTGAAGTGCTTTTTGCTATTACAACAACAGTTTTGAAAATCTCAACTTTTGATTTTCATATTTTAATTAACTGTTTCATCATCAGATAACAACCACCCAGAGAAATACTGGGACAACTTTCACAGAAGAAAGACTTTTGTCGGTAAATTCGAGGAAAAGTTAGTAAATACACTTTTCATGTGCTGAAAACAGACATCATTTGTTTATCAAACATGGGTCAGCCATTTTCACCTTCAAATCATGCATTTCTATATTAACATACCAATTTATGACATGAAAACGAGGCTTTATCTTTTGTAACATCACCAAACGCTCTAAAACAGTTTTTCCTTGAAAATTCACGGAAATTAGTAGGTGGAAGATGAAGTACCAGTAGGTTTTTATAGGATTTTCATTTGAATTTTAGTGATGGGACTTTTGAATGAAGCATGAGGCTCTATACTTTGTTTTGGTGGAGAGAGATATCCACAACTTCTTGAAATAAAAATACATCTGGCTGAAGCCTACCTATCTTGAACGGTCATTCAAGTGAAAATATGCTGAGTTTGGCATGGTAGGGCATTAGAAATAGTTATGTTCTACTCTAGCAGTAGAAAAAGTGTGTCATAATTTAAGAAAAATGTGAATTTTTTTATAAAATGTATAATATATATAAAAAAAAAACCTATAAAATTTGTAAAAGAAAATTGTAAAAAATTGATACAAAATCTCTAAAACAAGTGTAAAAATCTATAAAAATGTGACATATATATAAAAATCTATAAAAAGTTATTTAAACTGTATTGAATTTTTTTTCAAACGTAATGTACAACATCTATAAAAAAAATTGTAAGGATGTTTAAAAAAGATTTATGAAATATTTCAAACCTGTATAAAAATTTATACAATATTTGTCAAAATTTGTAAAACATTGCTCCTTGTACAACTGATGATAGATGCTGTTTCATCAGAAAAATGTATTGTTATCTAATATATGGTTCAAATACATCATGTGGTTGTGAAAGCACTATCATACTTTGTACTGCTAAGAAGCCTTGGTATAAAATGTAATAAAATAAGGTGTAACAATTTATAAAAAGATGTATAAAAATTTATTAAGAAAGTGTATTACTAAAACTTTTATCAAAAATGTCTAAAAAATGTATGAAAAGTGTCCTTCTGAAGCTTTTGTTTTCAATCTTTTTGTAATTTGTTTGTTATTGCTCTCGGCTCCATTATTTTCAATCGAGTAATTATGTAATTAACATTCATCTAACCACAGTAAACTATACTGTGGGCAAACAATCTTCACTGAACATATGTTATGGACATAGTACTATAAATGACCATATGTTATAAATATGTTTTGTTCAAGCACCGCTCATCAAGTTTAATGTTTTTTGATAATGAGAAAATTAGAGTTGACTAATCATCAGTTTGATGGAAAATTTTGGTTCTCAATGGGCGAAACTTTCAGCTTTGTTTCCATGCCCAGTATTTGAGACCGTTTTTACGACTATTTTGCATAATGCAAAATAGGAGTTAAGTGAGCGAGCGCGAATTCACTCGATATGTCGATCGGTCTCTCCTTCCTTTCTTGGGTCGTAAACTTTTGTTTGTATTTCCGCTGACCAATGCCCAACTTGACGTGACGAAGAGAAAAATGTCGTCGAATGGTTCGGCAAATGTGAAACATAGTGAAATAATAATTAGATAGATTTTAGCTATGTATGTCAACAGCTTGTGGTGCGAGCATTTTCTTATTTAAATTGTTTTAAAAAACCTAGAAAGCATTTGTCGTCCTAGTTACGAAATGAACACAGGCTCCTGGGTTTATTATAAATGGGAACTTCTTGAGGGAAAAAGAAAGAAAAAACACGTCCGAGGGAAAAAAGAAAAGAATAAAAAAAGATAGTGCGTTTGCCCGCCTGTGTGTTGAACTCTCGCCCTTCATGCTTTCCAATACAGTATACCAAGTCAACGCATAAATAACACATAGGGTCCGCAAAGCGTGTATGTGTCTAGAGCGTTATGCATTATTGTCTTGCGGAGTCAGGGCAGTGATTAAAGCGTGATTTTAAAAATAAGGGACAGAAGAAAGAAATTTATTTTTGGAACAAAGCCAAAACATTTTCATCTTTTCTGCCTATACTGATGCAGGTACTTCATCATGCAAAATAGTCGTAGCCTCAAAGAGGACTTTGATTAATGGTTAAAAGCTTAAAATCCAGCCTGGTAAATAATTTCGTGTTCTGTGCATAATTCCATCTAAAAAAGTGTATTTACTCGAGTTGGCCGATAGAAGTTTAAAATATTTCCCAGTCTATATGTTGCATCATATTTTGACTGACAGTTGTTCAATCATTGTCCAGGGGAGTGCTGTATAGCATTGAGGACCATGGTCAATGTCCTTCCACAGGAATGCCATGGCATCATTCTGTCACATCACGGCGAAAAAACTGGAGAAATGATGTAAGTTTTGATAGTTACTTGTGTATTGGCTTTCTTCAGAAAACAGCCCTGGTTTTTTTGTATCACATCATGACCGGTTTGTTGCTTGTGGTGGTCTTGTACTGTTTCTTTGTTTTACAGACTATAAAGAAGTAAAGTCCCTAATTTTTCTTTTCTTCTTCTAACTCCATGACTGTGCAAAACATGCTAAACCACTTCTACTCGATACAAAAGATTGCATGTCGAACAAAACTTGAGTATAGCAAAATATCACAGACAGAAATACCTCTTACCATGCTTGTTTACAAACCAATTGCAGTTAAAGTGAATTCATCATTGTTTACGCTTATATGACTTGTAATCTTTACATATGCATTAACATGAATCATTACTAGGATTGAGATGCATGTGAAGCTTCCAGACAACAACAATGTGACGAGATCCTCACAGTCACTTGGTAATGACTAACTGGGACTTTATGTCATTTTGTGTGTCTTTTTCTCTTTTTACTCCAGAGAGCATTACTTTTGTTTGACTTTGTTGTCCTTCCTTGTGTTCCCTGTGGTGCATCTCTGTCATGTTCTTCAGGTTCTGGAAAAACGTCTTGAATATGTCAGAGGCAAATATTCTAGTTGTTACGTGTATGAAAGCTGCATGGAATTGCCACCTCAGCATTAACGATTTTACTCCATTTGTGGCTTTATGTTTTCTGTGGAGTTTGCCCTCTTTGCTTCAATATTTTAATTTAATGTCAAGGAAAATATTCAACTGACTCACCAGCTGCGTGTCGTCGTAGTTGCTGTATCCGAAATGGGATCACAAATGCAATACTGGTTGGTGTAGTTAATCATAGTTACATGTAATTTCTATTTTAACTGTACGTAGTTGTTTTTGTTCTTTTCTACCCTAGTCATAATTGACTAGGGATGAATTTAGAACTATTCAAAATAACAGTTCAGAAAAAGAAATGAAGTACTGATATTGCTTTTTTTATTTTAGATCTCATCAGCACAGATGACCTAGAGAGTGAGTGTATTTCGAATTTGTTAGTTTTGTTACTAACATGCATACATGACATACACATCTTGCATCACCTCATTCCTTCCAAATCTGGGACCTGTTTCTGTAAAGTGAAGTGAGAAATCTATCTGGCAAGTAGTTTTTAATTTTTACCAGTGGATCCTTGGTAAGATCCCTTTGGTTTGATATTTTGAACCCTAATCACGCATTCGCAACAGGCTTAATCAATAATACAAGATCTCAGAAGGATAATATCTAGGCTAATATGATTTGTCCTTGTTTTTGTCTTAAGAAGATATCTAAATTCAACAGTTCACTGCGAGGCACAATGTTTCGTGTTTTCAGGTTTCACACAGCAGAATGAAAATATGAATTTGACAATAGAGCGTTTATTTTTAGTTGAATCTTCGCTTGCCTGACAAAACACACAAAATCTGACTTTACGAGAAAAAGTTGGTTTGCTTCACGAGCTGGCTTCTGCCGTCAGGTTTTTTTCATATTTTTTTGCCATTTATTTTAGTGACCAGAAAAGCATCAGTTAAAATGCCTCAAGTACCGCAACGCAGAAGTCATGTTCCACAGGGTTGGTAGCACTATTTATATAATAGCCCAAGTTATTCTCGCCTATGATCTATTAGAGGGCAGACGCACGATTGACGTCTTCATTACAAAGTTCTTCTCTTCTCTGTTTTAAAATGGCGGAAAGTTTGAGAATTAAGATAATATTTTACGTGACTGGACGAAGTTAAAGTTCTAAAAAGTCTTGTCGGGGCATTGAACAGGTACGAGAAGCAGGAAGAAGTAAAGAAAATTACTCAGAAAAATATTCGAGCAGTCTCAGTCGGCAGTTGAGGGAGAATAAACCAAAACAAAATTGGTCCAGCTTTGTCTCCAATATAACAAACCCAATAAACAAAATGTTTATTACATGTCAGTGTATTTAAAAAAAATCATCTTTTTTCAGTCTCAAAATAATTTTTGACACAGATTAATGTCAGGAATGAAACATCACATCATCACAGTTGTTACGTGTATGACTGCTGCATGGGATTGCCACATCGGCACTAGCGATTTTACTCCATTTATGGTTTTAAGTTTTCTTTGGAGTTTGCCCTCTTTGCTTCAATATTTTAACATATTTAACGTCAAGGAAAATATTTAATCACCAATTGCTTTTTTTATTTTAGGTATCATCAGCACAGATGACCTAGAGAGTGAGTGTATTTCGAATTTGTTAGTTTTGTTACTAACATGCATACATGACATACACATCTTGCATCACCTCATTTTTTCAGTTTTCAGTTTTCACACAGCGGAATGAAAGTTTGAATTTGACAATAGAACGTTTATTTTCAGTTTGAATCTTTGCATGCCTGACAAAAGACACAAAAACTGGCTTAACGAGAAAAAATTAGTTTTGCTTCCCGGGCTGGCTTCTGCTGTCAGGTATATTTCATGTTTTTTTGCTTTTTGTTTTAGTGACCAGAAAAGCATCAGTTAAAATGCCTCAAGTACCACAACGCAGAAGTCATGTTCCACAGGGTTGGTAGCACTATTTAGATAAAGCGAACAAACCAATGAACTACTGTATAGTATCAACTGCTGTCGTAATGAAGGGGAGAGAAAACAAATAAGCAAGTTTAATAGTAAGTGATAACTGTTGCTCGGTCCGTTAATTGGTTGTTACAGAGGAAAGCCAAGGAGTTGATAACTTTTCAACATTGAGATGCAGCCAGCTCTGTATATATTTACACACTGAATATATAGTTAAAAGCCTGCCTAAGCTTTTAAGTAAACCGGCAAAAGATTCATGTATCATAGAGGACATTCGATGGTTGAAATTTTAAACTAGCATGTAAAACGATTGGTTAATTTTTTGACTTGAAAAATGTTACAAAGGCGAGAACCAAATAGTTTATCCAATACGGTCCAGCACACCTTTAGATACCAAAGTAGAGAGAGACACTGCAAGAATTAAGTGCTATACCCAGGACCATAACACTAGCTGTGACCCAGCCTGGGCTCGAACCTTGACCGCTGGATCCAAATTCCGCATACTAACCATGAGGCCACTGGGCCTCCCACTGATAGCACACTGCACAATGTCCATTAGACCTTTGGCTTCCTCAAACAATGACAGCCATCACCTCATAGAATGCGATCGAGTAAATAATCAAATTGGTAATTAGTAACAGTATTTGTTACTAAGTTAGTATCTATATAATAAATTCACCGAGGTCCTTTCCCTGTTTATTGGAGAATAGTAATAAAAATAATGATGTCAGTGAGTAATTAGTGACCGGTTGGTAAATCAGTCCCTCAACGGTTCGTTCAGTTAGACAGACCAGGAAAAGCCAGACACCTGTTCAGCTTTTTGGACAAGCAATCAATAAGTCCTTTAGCGATAAAAATAGCAACCCTGACTCCCAAAGTCAGGTTATGTGATATTGATCGATGTATCTTTTGTTTGCAGCCTCACCTGTTTTGCCTGAAAAGTAAGTTTTTAAACCAGACCGAATTATAAACTATGTAATTATTTCTACACCGTTTTCAGGCTCGTAAAAGTGCCTGTGGTTTTAAGTTTTTGTGACTCAGGAATAGATGTCCAAAATAGTTTTTCCGTTTGTTAGAAAATCTCTTTATAATTCATTAGCAGAGTCATATTTATCAGTTGAAATT
>Ga0126337_10003607_pt1 | contig 10176 bp, 7 predicted proteins | sample DipCmetagenome_FD_92527 | JGI IMG/M metagenome (GOLD analysis project Ga0126337, IMG submission 92527) | Coral microbial communities from La Bocana,Puerto Morelos, Mexico - Diploria C A metagenome | ecosystem: Host-associated > Invertebrates > Cnidaria > Coral | place: La Bocana,Puerto Morelos... | reverse complement strand
TAGGATAAAGGAAAGTTGGGGAAATGGGTGGGTGTGAAAAAAAGGGCGGGTGGGGAAAAAAAGCAAGCCGGGGGGGGGGGGGGGGGGTACTCCCCTATATCAGGTATATTGGGATGTGCCGCCATAAAGGGTATGGTTTTTGAGCCGTTTTGGTCTGAAAACGGGTATAGATTTGGAACATTTTGGTCTGAAATTGGGTATGGTTATCGGGGGAACGTTCACGAAAGCTTATAAACTTATTTTTCTTCCCAGCAACCGGGCCAAGTAACTGGTGAGAGAGAAAGAGAAATAGATAAAATATATCATTCCAGCTAAATTTTACCTATTCACCTTTGTTACGTTGACTTCCGTTCAGCACAGATGCATATGCTATGCTTAATCACGTGCAAGGTGAGGTCTGAGATGTGGGTGGCAGATTCCCACCAAAAATTCCAAGGAGTACCCCCCCCCCCTCCCCCGGGGCAACAGTGACATCAGTGGCAAATTTGGACCCGCCAGTTTCAAACACAAGGAAGAAAGACACAGGTCACCAACTTGTTTTTGTTCCCTTATTTCAATAGGTCGATGGAACCTTTGAAGTGATGGACAGATTTTTTGCCCTCAATAAAAGCAGCAAGTCAAAGTATGGGAAAAAGAGCGAATTAGATGCGAATGGATGGGAAGCTTTGGAAAGAGAAATGTAAGATGATCTGTGACATCTGCATGCAAACTTTCCCTGCCTTCCCAGTACAGAAGTATTTTATCACACAAACCCCCTTCCCCACCCCCACTTTATTTCTTACTTTAGAACTTTGTTTTGTTCCTCATGTTGTAAAATGGTATTGCCTCTGATTCTAATATTTTCGGTGTAAACACAAGTGGCCCAAGCACGAGCAAAATGAGAGAAAATAACGAATGTGACTCTTACCCACAAGCAGTGTTGTGTTACAAATATGCGATTTACGAGGGTTTGTATGGGAACTTTACGAATTTGCTTTAAATACCTAAATTTTAATGTTTTGCAAATAAAACTGACTTGTCTTGGTTTCCTATCGTATTCTTTGTTGTTTCACTGTATAACATAACATATTGCCAGGCCCTTTGCGCAGATCGTTGAACCAAATGCTAGTAGGTGTGGGTACTTATATTTAGTTTGCTGATAACTGAATTATTAAGTTCCTTATTTTGATCTACAGAACTGATCCAACAAAGCCAGGTGACCTAAAGGAGTCCTTTGATATTGGAGCTTTTGATGACAAGAAATTTGTGAGCAATTTCTCTAAAACCTGTCAGCTATACTAATAACCCTGAAGTATCCAATCGATACTCGATACCAATCAATATGAATTAATCGATTGATATTGATAATCAATGAGCAATTGATAGCAAAGATTTATGTGGTTATCGATTGGTATCAATCATCAATACCAATCAATAGGTAAGTTGGTATCGATTGGTTGCAGATGGACAGAAAAAGAAAAAACAATCAAAAAACACAATTGTGTTAACACAATCTATCTTAATGTTAACAGGAGAACAATACTCTCTTCTTTCTCTTTAATGTTCAACGCCCCGTCCACAGGAGTCCATTTTTGACAAATTAAAAGTTTGTTCCATGGGCCAATCTATGTTCAAAAAATGAAGTGGTCTCATTGTCTTCACAGAAAAATTCTTTGAACAGAAGTCGTAATTTTGCAAACAATGAAATTCTCAACAGCAGCAGCATGAATTGTTGCAAAATAATGATGCACCTTATATAATTTCAAGCCTCTACCCGGATGTCTTGCGTAAACATTATGACACAGAAAGGCAATGACGGGCAAGTGGATAATTCAAGTACATGTGCAACAGGGTATATTCTTTGGATTGAGAAGCTTGTGTTACCAATTTCATCCCCAGGGCTTCATAAAAATGTCAGATTGGACAGGTAGTGTGCATGTCTGTTGAAGGTTGCATAACCAATCGACAGCAATTGATGAACGGTTTGTGTGTAGTTATCGATTGGTCATTGATTGGCCTATACCAATCGATACCAGTTAACTAATTTTATATTGATTGATCGATTAATTTCCGATCATCCATTGGACACCCCGGGTAATACATTTGCTAATGAACATCTATTTTGAAAGTTATTTTAACTTTTTCTCTTCCAGCGCTGGCCTACAGAAGTCCCTGAACTTCATAAAGCAGTAAAAAGCCTCTTTGATCTGTTAAAGAGTCTTGGAGATAGAGTTTTATGTGCAATGGCTGTTGGTTTAGGACTGGTGAGTATATATACAAGGTTACACATGTACTTACTTTGAAAAATCAAGACAAAAAACTCTGGTTTTTTTTTTCACAAAACGTACATTAATTATTTCTATACATAACACAAGACCTCTTTAAATTTTATTCCACAGGCTGCAGATGTCTTTAAGAGTTACTATCAAGATGCAGGTACTCAAAATGGCACAGCACTTCTGCGCTTCAACTATTACCCAAGAATAACTGACATTGAAAACATCAAGCCAGGGCAGATACGATGTGGAGAACACACAGATTATGGTGGAATAACTCTCCTCTTTCAAGACGATGCTGGAGGTCTGGAGGTGACTAGTGTAATTTAATTTGGTATTAAGTCATTTTTAGCTACTTTCTCACTTTTAGTAAGGATAAATAGTACATTTTTTTAATCAATTCAGGTGGTCAATAGGGAGAATAAATTTGTTCCTGCAACTCCAGTCCAGGGAACAATACTGGTCAACATTGCTGACTTGATGCAAAGATGGACTGCAGATAAATATGTTTCTACGGTAAATATACATATATATATATATATATATATATATATATATATATATCCAGATGGCAAATGTAATTTTCAGCAAATGAATTCTACATCATCACACATACAAACAGGTTCTCAGGGCTTGTACTAATCCCGCTCTAAGTAACATGTACAAAGAGAACTTTCCAGTGTCCAGCCCTATTGCAGGCTACATAGCTCTCTTCTAACATTCTTGCTTTTCTTACAGGTTCATAGAGTCATCATTCCTGAAGAGGAACTCAAGCGCTGTACACCAAGACGTTCTGTTGCATTTTTTTACGATCCTGATTGGAAGGCAAAGATTACATGCCTGGATGGCTCAAACAAATATCCGCCAATCAAGTGTGGCAAATATGTAACACAAGTCATGAGCGGCTCATTTAGCTTCTAAATATTTGGAGGAATTTACAATCTGTACAACAACATCCTGTCGTTATAAAACAGGCTATGATTCATATTGACTGGAACCGTTTTAAAGAGAAAATGTTTCCCTATAATATTTATGACATCAAATTGAATCAAAATGCATGTGTTGGAAAATAATAAGCATATGAGAGGAAAGGCTAGTACTTCCAAGAAATACACCATGCATCTATGTAATAAACCTTTGGCAAACATTTATTGCTTTAAGTGTTCGTAAATATATTTTTCAATCTTCATGGCATTGTTTGCATACTCATAAAACTTATTTTAAACGTCAATAACATTTTTCTATCCATTAGAATTTAGTTTGACTATTACACCAATCACTAAGAAATGGTAGGAAGTATTTTAACTACCAAAAATGGCCACTCTTACAATTTCCAACTTGGGTGAATTTTCGGTTTCAGCTTACTTTCATTTACTCAACTGGCAAACTTAAAAATTTCCTACATCGTCAAACAGGGAAATCCCTAAAAAAAAAAATAAAATAAAAATAAACAAGAACACGCCACACACTTACACCTCCACAATAATTAATGTCTTAATTCGTCCAGGAAATTAAAATTCAAACGTTCTTAAAAATTAGCACCCCTGTTCCTAATTTCTAACACTCAGTAAAAGATCTTCGTAAACAAATCATAATGTGCAACTGTGTTCGACTTTCTTTGTTCGTCACCACTATGTACACGTATTGTTATTACAGCCTGCCGAAGACTCGCTGCATGGAAGCCATCATTTGCCTCTCCATCTGATCGAAGATCCTATCAAAGTCGCCAAAGTTGGTATAAAGATCGTAAAAGTTGTTCTGAGGAGGCATCTCAGAGTTACGGTCTTGTCGACGATGTCGTTGTCTTCTGTGCCTTGGGACATGCACATTTCGATCGTCGTGAAGGAGATCATCAGTAAATCTGTTATCGAAAGGGAAAACATCGGAGTCTCTGAATGGATCTTCGCTAAAAGAATCCGCAAAGAAATCCGTATTTCGTCCTCTGTTAGGCCTTCTCGATGTGTTTTCTGTGTTAGTAAAATCGTGAAAGCTGGCAAAGGTTTGGAAAGCTATGTTGAAAATATCATCAAAAGAAGTTGTGCCAAAGAATTCCCTGAAAACCTCTTCCGGGTTGCGGAAGACACGCGAAGAAAACGTTTCGAAGTTTGCCGCAAATTCTCCATCCTCCATTCTCGGACTAGCCGAGAGGCCTTCTTTGCCATACCTGTCGTATATGTTACGTTTATCCTTGTTGGACAGAACCTCGTATGCCTCAGAAACAAGCTTGAACCTTTCCTCGGCCGCCTCTTTGTTGTCGGGATTTTTGTCCGGGTGCCATCGCAACGCTTGCCTTCGATAACCTTTCCTAATGTCGTCTTCTGTCGCCGTTCTTGGAACCCCTAATATTTCATAGTAGTCGTCCGACATTTTTGTAAGCAACTACGTGACAAAACTCACTTTATGTTGGGAATTACGGGCGCCAGCTGTAAACAAAATAGCGACGAAGGCAGATATCGTTTATCCCCCAACGGAAAACTTCGAGGGCGCAATCCTGAAGGTGACGTCACTTTCGTTTTGTGCCCTGATGCAATCTCACTCCCAAGGTCCTCTCTCTGGTGACCCTCTGGTGACAAGCAGCTGATTGCCCGTGTTTTGCCCATGTTGTCTTAAAAGAATATCTCCAAAGTACAATACTTTTGATTTGTTTTGATGGGAATTTTTTTTCTGCATGATAATTTTTTGGTATTCAAGGATCCTATTGTTATCTAAAGTTTATTGCCCGTTAAGTCCATGATAATTCCATTCCCTTGTTTATTTCAATGGTCGCCCCCATATGAAAAAAAACCTCTCTTTTTCATTAGAAAAACTCACTTATCAATGGGGATTCAATGCAATCTGAATCAGATATTACGACCCATTTTTCACTGGTTCTTCTCCCACTCCTCCCCACAAACGAAACTGTTTAGGTACATTATTTTGCATCAATGAAAAATGACCCAAAAATAGGAGCCCTCTCAAAGTACGGTACATTATAGCACGTCGCATTTCATGGTTTTAGAAGCTGATACATTGTAGATATCAGAAGCATTTTTTGTCCTATTTTCCACTCATGAAACGCAGAGTATTTTGTTTATATACTCTGTGGCACTTGGGTGTTATCTAATGAAAGTCGTTCGCTTTCAAATCGATGGAAAACAGCAACCTGGAGGAAAATGTTGATGATCGTGGAGTCGAGCAAGAAGACTCCACAGACAGTGAGTTAGAAGAGTTGAACGCGTACGTGCCTTTGGATATACCACCTCGAGACTTTCCTAGGCATCTTGCAAGAGGTTATTCAGAACCACAGAGGGCTACAACGAGAAGCAGAATGGAACATACTTTGCGAAAAGGGGCTCACTCGCCTCCCATCATTCAAAAGCAACGAAACAAAGTTGTCACTCAAGTCCTGCCAAGAAATGCTCAAGTCGGTGACTATGCTGATAAAATTACACTAGTAGTTGATGATACACGTTTTGTTGTTGAAAGATCGCTGTTTACCGCTCATCCAAACACTATGCTAGGAAGGTAGGTTACTTTGCTTCTATCTGTTTCTATTCAAGTCCTTTGAAGCAGTATTTCGAGGTTCGTGATAAGTCACGACCGTTTTGCATTGTAAGCTTATCACTCCCTCGATACAACACTTACTTTTGCTGATACTTAGATTTTTATTGTGGAGATCAAGATGCAGTAAGCTTAAAAGGGACTTTTGATGTTTTGTGGGTAGAATACGTAGTCATTGCGTCAGTCAGGTGTGTCTCAAATATGAGCTGAAAAAAATTGAATTTAACTTAATAGAGTTTTTGAATAATCCAGGGCGTTACAAATCGATAATTTCGATACTCAATAAAATCAATTGTAATTGATATTTTTCATACTAATTGATCGACTAATATCGAAATCGATAATAATCGATAGCACAGTTTTTTGTCATTATTGCTTTTAATAGATTTTATGGATTTTGGTAATTACAGTTCAACTTAAATCAATTTCCATCAAGTTACCGGTCGTTTCACCAACGTGTCAGTTTACCAATGACCATTTCACCAATGTACATGTATGAAGTCGATTCAATGTCTAATGTCAGTTCGCCAACGCTGATATGTCAGCTCTCCAACATCCAAACTACTTTTTGAAAAAGTTCTGGTTTTTTTACAAACACTGATGTTACCTTTGATGTAATATGAATAATTATTGTTTGATGGCCACTTAACTCTCCCCAATCTCTCTCTCCCAACGCCATGTTTATTATGTGGCTAATCGTACAATGTATTTGGAAATGTTATGGACCATGTTATAATGATATTGTTATAATTTGACAATTATTATAAACTAAAAACATTCTATGACTTGAGGACGTTGACAAACTGACATAATAAGCAAACAGATGAAAGCTAAGTTAATAGGTTCTCAACAAACACTTCTATGGATGTTATCAAACAAAGTTAATTGGGCTCAGTGGGCTCTTAAACTACGCAACTGTTAAATAAAAAGATTTTATAGGTGGTTCATACTCTACAGATAAAAGCTGTGTGATAAAGTTTTCAAATACAATCAGCGATCGATCGAGACTCCGTAAAACTTCAATGGTTGCTACATGTATATGCCATTGATCATTGGTTCAACCAACTTTGTTTGACTTTGTTGCTATGTGAGTGAATGCAATGAGCAACACTTATATGCGCGCACATGGGCAAACAAATACATATATTTGGACTCAGTGGCTCTTTAAACTACACAACTGTTAAATAAGAAGATTTTACAGGTGGTTCATACTCAACAGATGAAAGCAGTGGATGGTTTATGATATTTGAAATATGATCAGCCATATCATCAACATGGCATAGAGAGGAAGAGATTGGGGAGAGTGAAACAAACATTTTCAAACTAAAACGAACAATTCATCTTACATCAAAGGTGACAATTTCTTCCTCCGGTATTAATTTGTAAGCAGATTTCAGAATGTTTTTAAAAAGTATTTTAAACATCGGTAAATGGTCAAATCAGCATTGGCAAACTGACATTTGACATTGGCAAATCAACTATCTGTTGACAAACTGGTCGTTGGCGAACTGATGCAATGCAGTGTTCTCCATAAACTTTGAAGTAGTCAGCTAAAAATTAAAAGTAGCCAGCACTTGCAAATCAGGTGTCTGAACACCTGAGCTTCTAAATCTAAATTTACTCGTTGGGGTATGTCACATTGTTCACACCACATGCTCTTTGAAAGACTTACGACATGATGGAATATGCGAAATACGCGGACAGAATTGAACAGAATTGTGACGAGAGTTGTAGTCTACATTGACAGCCTTCAGCCAATGCAGTTTTAACAATGCTACATGTCTGTCTTTCAGTAACTAGACGAACATTTTTCTCAGATGTCAGCTGTACGCACAGGCGTACGTGCGTATATGGATGCTATGCCCCTGGTTCCCCAGCAAACTTTGACAAAGTTGATGTGAATTTGTTTTTGACAATAACAAGACCCAAAACCTGGTCAAATGCTAGGAATAAATAAAGTTTTTGAAAGGGAAGTCTCATGCATACAAGTAGCTCATTTGCATAATGCAGCATGTTCAAGTTCAAGTTTTCAATTTTATCTATCTGTACTCTTATTGGGATTGATGATAAAAATGAGCTGGGCCCTTTTTTCTCTCAAGACTGTCTTTAACTTTTGTAAATCATCTTGTGTGGAGCATGTAATACTGATATTTCCTTCACAACCTTGTTAAAGTAGCTGTGAACAATGACACAATTCCCAGCACCACCATAGCCTTTCTTACTGTTAGTCATCTAGGTACTTTATGTTGTGTCTGACAATAACATGCACATTTACATTCCAGAATGTTCGGCTCAACAATGGAGTACACAACAAGAAATGAAAAAGGCGAATATGAAGTAGCAAGGGGCATCTCTGCAAATGTGTTCAAGTGCATACTGGTGAGATTTATGTGTTGTTATTATCGGTTTTAACAGCATGATTCCTGTGGCTCCTGCAGGTACAATTTTATAGAGAAAGATTGTGTTGGTCTAGAAAACATTATGTATACCTCCCTCTCCCCCTCTCCCTTTGATTGTTTTGTAGACCCCTTTGCTCCCCACTCCTTGAAACCACTCTGGAAATTCCATTTTAGCTTCATAGTCTCCCTTTAAATACTTCGTTTTCCAGTAATTTTCAGTAGCTTTCGTTGTGGTGAGAAAGAATATTGTTGCTGACTGCATTCATGATTGAATAATGTTACGTGTATGTGTTGCAATGAGATAAGAGTAGACGAGGTTTCTAGCCACTAGGCTCGAAATTGGGACGGATATGGCCCCATTTGCAACTAATTTTTTTTTAAAAATTTTTTGTTAATTATCTTTTTTAAACAGTGGTTGCAAACTGCAACCAATCTTTATCTCTCACAGCTACATGTAATAAAGTAAAACGAAAATTATCCCACCTAAAGTTGCTTCTTTGGCACTAGCTTTCAACTAAATAAATTCAGGCAGGAAAACAACAGTACCACTCAAAAGTAAGTTACCACTCTCTCGCATTCTTGTCTCACGAAATAATACTCTCACCTTCAGTGGTTCTTGTGAGACAAGACTCTTATCTTGCAAGGCAAGATTCGCATCTCGCGAAAACATGAGACGAGAGAGTGGTAACTTACTTTTGAGTGGTACTGTAATACAGTTGTTTGTCCTAAGTTTTGAGTAAATTTAAAATCTTGGTGGAAGATCATGGTTATTATTTTACCTTCCGTGTTCATTTGTAACTTGTGCACAGCATCACACCTTGGTCAGCTGTATTGCAGGCTGTCACTATTTTGTGGAGACAAATGAATTTAAACAAACACGGCAGGTAGTTGTCAAATCTGTGCAAAGCATGTGTTAAACTTGAAGTTCATAGCCTTTCACTCTGAAGCTGAACTTTACTGCCTTCCGGATATGAAACCATCAACAATGGTACCAATGTCCATTCAGGCAGTGTTCTCCAGAAGCGCCGGCAGCCGGCGTTTTTGCCAGCTACTAAAGTATCAAGCGCCAGCTACTTCTGTTAGACAGAAGCACAGAAAATTATGCTTTAGTTTCCCTAAATTAAATAATTTTGCCTGTTGCGTGATTTTGGATTAAAATCTTGGGTACCAAAAACAGTGTGTGGTCATGTTACATGTATTTCCGAATGAAACGAGAAACAATAGTACTGTAGTACGCTTCAGAAAGATACGAACTGTAATGTTGTTTCATGTACTTGAAGGCTGACATACTTACCAAGAATAATTGTAATTGTATTGGCAGGGAGCTGTCAATTAAATGTCAACTTTTGCCTCGATTCTGTCAAAATTTTTCATGATTTCCAGTGTATGAGTTCGTCTTCTCAAAGAGCACATGGATGCGAACTCGACATCACGATCCTAGGATTACAACAAGAAAATTTACATCAAGTCTTTAGAAGATACCAAAACGAAAATCTGTGGAAAATCAAAAAGATGGAAAGAGAGGAAAAATAATGAATTTCCTTATTCCCAAGGAACGAACAGAAATCAGTACATTACCACGTCCCATCCGATCAGCTGTTCAATCACGCAATGTAAAACTTGTAGATTTGTTTGAGATAACTTCATCCCGAGGTGGTTTCCAAGCATGTGACTAGACTTATAGGTTTAGAAACACGACATTCTAGAAAAATGATGGTAGATATTCACAAGTTTACATTTTATTTCTTGTCGTTTAAGAGTACAATGTAAACACACCATCAAGAAAATTAATGGCAGCCATGTTGGAAGTCGGGCCTAGTCTCTTCGCATCTAGTTCTGGTTTTCACACCTGACTAAAGAATTTAAGAGCATGTCCACCAGAGGACCAGGCAGAGGTGATACATGCTATCTCACCGATTTCAGTGAAACTTGGCCAGATTGAAGGACATACCCAATAACTCAAGGAGCCAAAACTGTATTGC
>Ga0126337_10003606_pt1 | contig 10176 bp, 7 predicted proteins | sample DipCmetagenome_FD_92527 | JGI IMG/M metagenome (GOLD analysis project Ga0126337, IMG submission 92527) | Coral microbial communities from La Bocana,Puerto Morelos, Mexico - Diploria C A metagenome | ecosystem: Host-associated > Invertebrates > Cnidaria > Coral | place: La Bocana,Puerto Morelos... | reverse complement strand
GGTGAATCCTAACTACTTACGATACCCGGGATGATCCTCCAAGTATTGGGGGAGTCAAAGCATGTAAATCCCAAGCAATCCATGTATGGTATATACATTTACCTACATGTACCATAAAAATCAAGCAAATGTAGGTAAAGATACCTGACATGGATGATCTGGGTATGGTAATTTTGGAGGAGTTTGACCCCCTAAGAAATCTATTCTTTGACTTTGGCACAATGTAGGGCTCGCCCTGACGAACCGGGCCAACTCCAGAGTCGACTGCTAAGAGTTGGGTTCAGAAATCCGGAAAACTCACCAGTTGAGGCTGGTAGTTTACCCCATTACACGTGTTTTCTCCTGACCTTTTTAGGTTGTTCACTTATGATGATCTGACCCGGGAAAAAACCACGGGCTCAAGATTCTGTCGAAGGGATTTTTGTGGTTGCTTCCCATGGGTGATATCTACGCTGTTTACTGGAATCTTTTGAACTCAGTTTCGCATTTACTCCTTTGGACAAGGGGCAATCCTCCTGTGAATTGTGAGTGTGGCTGTGGTGTTACCATAGCCGTGGATTCCTGTAGTCAGTTGGTAAAAGACGTGATCACCCATTGTGTTGAGACCACTGTGTTCACCTCGCAAACCACTACCACTACGACATCCAATTCTCAATACTGGGAGCTGAGCTGGCTTTGGCTGTTGGTTTTGGTCTTTTGTGGAGGGTTGGTGATTGGTAAAGTGACCCCAACATTTCGGATTTTTCGTTCACAGCCTCAGCACCAATTGGCATTGCCAAGCAGTGACTCCTCTCCGAGTCGGGTTGAACCCTCGGTTCGGCCTCGTCGTGGGCTAGCAGCCTGAAGTGAGGATGGCTGGTGTAGCGAGAACTCTAGATGTGCCGGAAATGCAGATGCTAGTTGAGTTTCCCGGAGATGCAAATGGCCTGGATTTTCATCACCGAATTTTTTGGTTTAGGGTTGATCGATCAATATGGATCATCTCAACTCCAGATCTGGATGTGTATGAGGAAGACTATGATGGGATGACAGTAGTTCCACTTAGTCGCAACTCTGACTATCCCCCAGGCTATGCTGGTCAGCTGTATATTCCACAGAATGATGTAGTCATGAGAGCCTATCTGGATTTAAAGAGACAGGCTGAATCACTGGCAATAGTTCGTGGGTGCACAGACAGACCCGGTGTCCCGACAGGAGGAGACGCGAGTGGAGCAGGTTTTTGGCGCATTGCAGATGTTGACTCTAAGCGTTTTGGGGACATAATCCCATCCTCTGACCTCAGTGATGCCAACAAGAATGTGCTGTTGGAGACTGGTGATCAAAGGAAGAGGTTGCATGCTGTTGGGAGTGACATTTTCACTCTCGAGTATGTTACTGATTTTGAGTCATGGTCAAATCAGAAACGGCCTGGGCTTCCTGGTGGCGATGCAGGTGATCTCAGACTGTTGGGGTGCAATCGGCTTTCTTCGGGGCGGAGACAGCTCTCCCTTGAAAAGGCCTTGGAGCACATGACAGACAAAAAGTTTGATGATTGGCCGCATCGTGGGCCAAAGGCAGTCAAAGATTTTCTAGAGAGTGTTTTGCAGAATGGTGGTGATATCACAACATACCACAGCTCTTTCATGAGAAAATCAGGGCTTGCTGAGAACAGCGCTGCCTCCCATGAGTACAAGAATCTTCTGAGTGTCCTACGCCTCAGCATTGCTTATGATCAGATCGATCCTACAAATCTGGCCTGCATCGAGCAAGTAGTGCGCCGAGTGCTTGAGATTCAGACTGCAGTGCGACGCAACCCAAAGCATCCCACCTTCGATTCCTTTGACTACAACCTACGTGGTACAGTTGATGAAGTTGGTGGTGCTAGGGCATCTCAATATGCCGAATGGATTGCTGAACAACAGAAGTCAGAAGCCAAGGCACTCAAGGGCAACAGAGAGTGGAGGGAGGAGCAAGCAGCAGATCGTCGGCGAGCGGGTCGTGTTCCCGAGAAGGACGACTCCGATGACGATGAGGGAGGAGGAGGAGCGCCACGTGGAAAGAAGAAGAAGAAGAAGCAGAAAGCCAAGGGCGCCGATGGTGGCGCCCAGGGATCATGAGTGAGCCTTCTTGTCGCCATCATGGGGGCGACGCATCAAATTCTCATGGTTGCAAGTTTTCGAATTCAATAGGTGGAGGAAATCACTCCGATATTTTTCCGCTGCCGGTTCCTTCATGGTCCTCGCGGCGGGTTCGATCTTCTACCATCCTGTCTGATGATGTGGGTGCTTCTGGGGAGTTTGGCAAGCGTCGAGTTGGTCGTATAGCAGAGTCAGTTCGAGCTTTGAACACCCTCGGTTGCACTTCAGCAGTGGATATCAGACGAGGCAGTTTTCACCTAGATGGGCACCTACCGAGTGACAAGCCGACCGTCTTGCAGTCAGCAGTTTTGAGAAGACTGTCATCCAGAGTGGTGGCATCAGGCACTTGTCCAAAAGGTATGACACCGAAGTCTTGCTTTAGGAGGTGATCAAGTCGAAAGACATGTATTCGCTTTCACAATGCAGTGTAGCACCCTTCAATATCGACTTGCTAAAGGTCACCAAGTCAGCTACGGTGCCAAAGCCTGCTACTCAACTTCTTCCTGAGACCGAAGCCAGATATCTTCTCGAACCTGAGAAGTACTTGGTTCGGAGCCCTGAAGAGATTTCAAGGTGGTCTGAAATGCATGCTGATTTTCAACCCTACTGGGACGAGACATTGAGAAAGAGCAAGTCTGCTCGATATGATTTATACCGCAGGTTGATTGACAAGTCCTTGCTTGGATTCAGACGGAGGATTCGTTCAAGAGTTGGGCTGTTCTTTGTCTGGAAAGCGAACAAAAAGGGCATTAGAATGATTGGCCATCCTCGGATGCCAAATGGTTGCCATAAGTTGCCACCCAAGACAAAGCTGGGGGGTGCTGCAGCTCTTGGTGAGCTTGACGCCTATATTGATGAGGATGATTTGCCGGTGCTGGAAAGTGGATATGGTGGTCCTGTTGAACTCCCTTGCTCCCTTTTTGGCAATACGGGCGATGTCAGTGATGCCTTCTATCAATTTTCTGTTGAGAGTTTGGCTGATTGGTTTGGTCTTGATGACCCTGTTGCTGCGAAAGATTTTGGACTTCAGACTGTTTGGGATCCTGACTTGGGTCAACATGTCCCTCTTCAACCTGATGACAAGGTGTTTCCAGTTTTTCTTGGAATGCCTCAGGGTTGGGCTTAGGCGCTTCATTTCTGCAACACCGCCGTGGAATATGGAATGTCGAAGGCCTTGCCGGCCACTCAATTTGTGAAAGAAGGCATGCCTCCGCCCGATCTTCGGCTCGGTCCAGTGGGCAGCGTTTATGTGGACAACATTGGCACTTTTGGGTTTGTTGAAAGACTTGTGAATCAGTGCTTTGATGACTCGGTTGCATGTTTAGAATCAGCAGGCTTTGTCTTACATGAGTTGGACAGAGGCTCAGTAGAAGTTGTAAATGTTGGCATTGTCATCCATCAGAATGAGCTAAAAATCAGACACACTCGGAAGAGAAGCTGGAGGCTGTACTTGGCTCTCAAATATGTCCTCCGGTTGAAGAAGATTACTTCAGAGGCTCTTCGAGTTTTAACTGGTCACATTGTGCACTTTTTCTCTTTGCAACGGCCTGGTTTGAGCACTTTGCATCATACCTACAAGTTCATTTACAGGTGGCCTGATGGCAGATCTCATGTGCTCCCATCACCAGTTAAGAGGGAACTTCGTACAGTGGTAGGTATTATTTTTCAGGTAGAAAAAGACCTCGCTGCTCCATATGCTGATAAGGTGTACTGTGGTGACTCAAGTTCTTATGGATTTTGTTTCCAATGGACACCCTCCACAGCTGAAGAGCAGAGAGAGCTGTTTCGTTTCCATGAGCGGTGGAGATTCATTGAAGTTGAGGAAGGGATAGGCATGGGGTTGGGGACCCACCATTCTTGGTCTGCAGACATCGATGAGCCCGACATTGCCTACGTGCGGTGGCTTCGGCAGAGACTCGGTTTACCTGCACTTGACAGTGGAGTGTTGGAACGTGGTAGCAAAGGAACTCCCTCTTGCAACAACAACCGACATTTTAGACACTTTGACCTTGTTGGGATGGTTCCAAAACTTCCTGACTCTCTGGTTGTCCCTGAGCGGTGGCGAACAGTCGTCCAGCGAAAGTGGAAGCATGATGAACCGATTCATATGAAAGAAGGCAGGGTTGCTCTTATGTCATTGAGGCGTGAGAGTAGATCACTGTCAAGTCATGGAAAGAGGCTTCTTACTCTGTGTGACAACCTGTCTGCCGTGTGTGCTTTTGACAGAGGCAGATGTAAGGACCTTTCTTTACTTTCACTTTGCCGGCGATCTTTGGCGCTCCAGTTGGCTACTGGCATACAGTGGCATTTGAGATATGTAGAGACGGCTAGGAATCCTTCAGATGAGGGTTCTAGGTCCTTTCCACCTTCGAAACACAAACCTCTTGGGATCAAGACACCAAATGTTGCCGGCTCGACTCCCTTGCCGAGTTCTTCTTGCACAGCGCGGCTGCTTCGGCAGACTGCGGATTTCGGTCGGGGAGGGAAAAGCTTAGGCAAAAGGTTGAGAAGAGTTGGAGGTGTCGACATGATGAGTGAAGTGAATGAGACTTCACCCGTTGCAGGTGATGCTGCAAGTCCGGAGGAGGGCCCACGGTTCTCTAAGGCTTCAAGTTCGAAGCCACCTATCACCCGACTTGTGATGCAGACTAGTGCTGAGAGGTCTGCAAAAACACGTAGCAGCATGCCGCAGATTGCACCAAGTTTTCTAGAGCTTTTCAGTGGTTCATCTCGACTGACTTCAGCAATCTCCATGAAAGGGCTAAGGGTTGCGGTCCCCTTTGAACTGACCAATGGAAGATGCTATGATTTATCTAGGAGAACTGTTCAGAACCTCATCAAGGAATGGATCTGTTCTGGCCGAATTTGGTATGTTCATTTGGGCACCCCCTGCACTTGTTTTAGTATTGCACGCAGTCGAGAGGCCTCTGGGAAGAAATACAAAGATGCCATGAGATGTGTACATTTTACGGCTGAGATCATTCGACTTTGTGTGGTCCATGGTGTCTATTTTTCCCTTGAAAACCCGAAGACCTCGAAGATGTTTCAGATTGGTTGCATACGTAAAGCATTACGTCAAGCTGATGCTGAGTTTGTGGAATATCATTGTTGTCGGTATGGGTGCCCCTATAAGAAGCCAACTATCCTTGCCACAAACTGCCTTGCCCTTGTTCCACTTGGTAAGCAGTGTTCTTGTGGAAAAAGGGGTCATGAACATCTTAGAGGAAGAGTTAGGCTTTTGCAAGCAGATGGAAAGTTCAGATGGTTTTGGAAGACATCTCTTGCTGGGGAATACCCTGGGGAACTATGTCACTATTGGGCTTCTCTACTTTGCAACATTGCTTCCCCCTCAAGCTTTCGGACGCGTAGGGAGCCACAATTTTTGAGTGGGTGGCAAGATGAAATTTGTCAAGTCACTAGCTCAATCCTCCCGGGGAGCATCAAGATCCAGCCATGCCCCTCGAAGTTCGTCAGCCCTTGGGAAGCCGCAGTCAGCACATGGGGCACGGGATCGAATAGCAGCAGCGAAGTCAAGACTCAAGAAGGTACCGGACACTGACTCTGGATTTCTCAGACGGGCTCGCATTAGAAGTCATCAACTCGGCGTACTTATGCTGAGGCCTGGAAACAGTTCATTGCGTTTTGTACCTCATCGAATTTTCTGGCTGCGCCATCCTGCAAGTTTGTTTCCATGCAACAGTTAGACAGAGCAATGGAGGCCTTTGGGGAGCACTTGTTTCTTTCTGGAGACTCTAAATATTTGCTGACTTGTGCTTTGCAAAATTGTAACATAGAGCATCCACAATGGCCTACACCATCCCGCACCAACTACCCTCTTTCGAAAGCTGCCAAGAAGGGTTGGAGTAATATGGAGCCGGGCGCTTCAAGAGATCCTTGCCCCTTCGAAGTTGCTTGTTGGATTTCTATGGATATGTTGGTTCGGGGGTTGGTGTATCATGCAGCCGCTGTGATGCTATGTTTCGACACATATGTTAGGCCTGGGAAGGTATGCGAGCTCAAACATCACAACATTGTACCCCCATCACGTGGCATCAACACCATGTATAAACAGTGGACTTTGTTGTTGAATCCACAAGAGCTTTTGACGCTCTCAAAAACTGGCGAATACAATGATAGCTTGCATGTTGGTTACAAAGGAAGGGAATGGATAGGCACTCTTCTTGGAAAGTTGTATGCATGACATTCTGGCAAGACGGATGGTGCTTTGTTTCCTTTCAGTTTGAACAATTTCGAGACAGAATTTCGCAATTCAGTTTCTTCTTTGAAGCTTCAAAAACTGCGGTTGAGTCCTCACTGCCTTCGTCATGGTGGTGCCTCGCATGATTACTTGAAGGGTCATAGTTCTTTGCAAGATATTCAGCAGCGGGGTTGTTGGGCTACTTTTGCTTCGGTCCAGCGATATTCCAAACATGGACATCTTACCAAGCAACTAGCACTTCTAACCGCCAAGCAACAAGCTGCAGCAAGACAAGCTTCCCTGCAACTTCCTTCAATGTTAGTGCGAAGTTTCTGAAGCCTACCAAAAGAACGGGTGCCCTTTTGCTTCCTTTTTCGGACCAATTTTAAAGAAAAAAGGGCGCCCATTCAACCTATAGGTGGTTCTGAATTGTTCTTTATTTTCCGCTATGCAGACTCCCAATTTTGGAGAATGTTGGGAAGTGTTTCGAAATTTCACAGTGGCCACTTAATTTGCAAGTTGTTTCATGACTGTCACAACAGATGTGATAGTTGAAGGATGCTGGCTTCGAGGTCCAGCCCCTTTTCACTACAGCTAAGTTCCAGGCCCTTTTGACAAAAAGTGCCATGCAGTGAACTGGTGCGCTGCACCATCATCACGAATGGGTTGAGTGATAGCTGCTGGGTTAGATGTGTGAAGTTGTGGTGGACAATTATTATACATCCCAGGTTGGTTAGCCTTGGGATTCCTGAACCATACAACAGTATTTATCACTCCTGGAAAGGTCAAAGCCGAGGCCAAGGCCATCACAGTTTATCACCGTCAAAAACCTGCAGGCTGCCAGGGGCAGAAGTGGCTAGAAGTGGCCCGCATGGACCTCGGCGACGCAAATTACCGAAGGTGAAGACAAAGATTTGGAACCAGGAACCGCCCCGGGATGTGCCAAGCGGAGGGATTTTTCTTCTTGTGCCTTTCGTCGCTGGAAAGCGCTTGGCCACGAGTTGTGGCGGGATCGCATCGCGAGCAGTGGCCCGGAGAGAATCCAATTTAAGACCTTTTTCCTGGCTTATAAATTTGCAACCACCAACCCAGAACCACTCAGCTTATCAGCCGCTTTGGTCAGAATGAAAAATTCACGCTGAAGCATATTCTGCCCAAAATAGTGTCTGTGAATGTGTCTCCATTTATCTCTTTGGCATTTTGGGCAAATCATTACTGATCTACCCTTCTGGGAACTACCATATCCCTTACCAGCCGGCACTTTTCAATCGATGACTTGCCCCAGGTGATGCTGTTGATCCAAGAAATCCTACCGTACACCACCTGGGATGTATAAAACCTTGTAAATAATGGGATACACTACCAGCCTCAACTGGTGCAGGATTTCTGAACCATCCACAGTCTATCGATTCCCTGGAGGGTACTGATCTAAGCTGGATCTTATATCCCCCGAGTCTCCCACCTGGTTCAGGCGGAGTTTACTCACAACCAAGTGCCCAAGAACGTGAATCTGGTGAGGGATCTCAGGTTAAAAATATGGCACCACTTGGAGGATGGCCGGGGACCCATGACTTGTTAATCTTGTAAGTGGAAGTAGCGCAATTTTGCGGGGTTTTGGGAACCCGTCCAAGCCTATTTTTGGCTTATAAATGGGGGTGATCCTAACTACTTACTAACTGGGGATCATCCTCGAAGCAGGTGTTTTTGGCGTTTTAAAAAGGCAAAATCGTTATAAATCGAGTTATGGTGCCCCTATAATTGGTAACTGGGTTATGACCATCCTTACTTATAGGGACTGTAACTTCATGTCTTTATGGATAACTGGACAACTGCCCATCTTGTATCCACGGAGTCAAGAAAAGTGAAGAAAAAAATCTACTTCAAGGAAAAATCATCATGAGTTTGGGAGAGTTATCACATTTTGGGAGTTTTGGGGCCAGTTGCTTATGTGCTGGTTCTTAAAAGAAAGACAGTGGGTTCTTTGAATCATGGCTAGTCAACCTACCCCCCCCCCAAACGTACCCCTCCCCCAGAAATAAGGGTTTAATAAGGCCTTAAGGGAAACGATTCTTTGAGCAAAGACAAAAACACACGAAAACTGACATGACAATGGAAAATACACAGTTTGAAGATGTATTTCCTATTGAACATGGGGATTTTCCAATGTCATGGTTAGTTTTCAGGGGTGTATAGTTTTTCTATTCAGTTTTTGGTTGAAGGAGCCAGGACCAAGAATTGATTGCCAGCATTGGAAAAACAGGTCCACAGTACGAACACCAGAGCAGTGATGAAAACCCCGGTGGCTTGTTTTACATTAGGGATTCTACTGCCCAGCTATATATGGGGATGATAATAAGCCATTATCGGGATCCCTATTAACCAACCAGTATAGTGGAATGTCACAAGGGCTTTGAACGCTGCTCATCAGACGGGCCCCTCGTATTTTTTTTCCAGAACAAACTGCTATCCTGCACCCAGGGTTCTTAGAATTTCAGTTTGGGAAAAAGGTGAAGTTGAGAATCAATACTGGGATGTCTTGCTGGTACTTAGTAAATGGATTACTTCACCCTAGTAAGTTGGTCTATTTCCCCTACTTAGGGGGGAAATAGACCAACTTACTAACTAGTTTCGATCACTTCCACGGGTCCACCCTAGTAGAAATCCATGTTTCCATTGGTAACTAGAACGGCCCTTTGTAAGATTCACATCTGAAGTTGACAATTCATCAAAAAGATCATATGCAATTTCCAGCATCCATGGGACTGGAATGACATTTACCTACATAACATCCATTAACGTAACATACACGTCTAGTTTCAAAAAAAAATCACCCTTACCCGGGGAGATGATCCAATTTCACTCATATTTTTCAGATGGCATTGAAACCAACAACTAGACGTACATGGATGGTATGTTTTGTTTTTTTTTCGGACTCCCCATATTTCCATGATGATTTCCAATAGTATGGACGTCCCAAAAAAGTTGGGACCCAGGCGGCCGAGTTCTCCAAGAAACGCTTCCAGAGTCCTCCAACCACCATGATGATTCGACACTTTTCGGAAATGTTTGTTTACAAAAAAAGATGGGGGAAACTGGGGAACTTGAAAGATTCTGAACTGTTAAACGTTAATATACCTAGAAGTGATATATTATGAGTCCATTCGTTTTTGTTGTTGTTCTTTTGCTTAAAGAGCAGAGATTCCAATAATGTTTGTGGGGAGCAATTGTGTGAAATGATATTTTTTCACCACACAAACAGACAGAGAGTCTCAGTTCCATCATTATGACCTAGCAGATTTCCAGCGGAAGGTTGGAAGTCCACCAAAAAAGTCCAAGAGGGAACTACGATTTGAAATACCCTCCTTGAAACTAACGTTTTTCGCACCTGAAAATGGTGGTTTCCAAGTTCGGAATCTCCAAACCTCCAGGGGTCTATTTTCAGGTGCTACGTTAGTTTCAGGGAGGGTATAACGATGGAATTTTCAATGGTGGTCTCAGCGTTTTTTTTCAACTACTTCGATGTTGAGAAGAATTTTTTATGACATAACTCTCGCAGTAGATGGGTTTTCTTGCATGTACCCCTTTCTGAACCACCATATATAACAGAATTGTTTCAGCAACCTAACTCACTCTGTTTTCTCGCTCGCCGATTAACTCGTCCTTCTGATTAAGATGGCTAGATTTTTCCTGCTTTCAGCGTTGGCTCCAGAGTCATAGCATGTTTCAGGTGTCCACTTCCCGTTCGAACCTCAACTTTACGTAACCTTTGCTACTAGCAATCTGTGGAAGGATGTCCCGCCCCGCCCCTGAAGCAAGCAGCAGTTGCTTCAAAATAATCTGTATGCTTTTGGTGTACCCTCC
>Ga0126337_10003605_pt1 | contig 10176 bp, 9 predicted proteins | sample DipCmetagenome_FD_92527 | JGI IMG/M metagenome (GOLD analysis project Ga0126337, IMG submission 92527) | Coral microbial communities from La Bocana,Puerto Morelos, Mexico - Diploria C A metagenome | ecosystem: Host-associated > Invertebrates > Cnidaria > Coral | place: La Bocana,Puerto Morelos... | reverse complement strand
ATGTTTTACGGTGCTGTGGCCTTCAACCAGCCGCTTGACAAATGGGACGTTGCCAGTGTACAAGACTTTTCTTCCATGTTCGCTCACACAAAGGCATTCAACCAACCCTTGATTTCTTGGAATTTTACTTCTTGGAATTTCAATCTGGGTGTGGACGTCGAGTTGAAGAACTTTGACAGTATGTTTGCGCATGCTAAGCCTGACGGGTGCATGTTACATCTCACCACACAAGCCTTGGGTCTTTGGCACAGCCGTGATCTGCAGTTATTTTTTCCAGAGGCCAAGTGTCTATCTTGCCGAAATCAACAATGTGGACGTAGCAGCTTGGCATGTGTTCCAATGAGTGTTGGCAGGATATGTCGACCAGTGACTTCTGGCTACGTCGCCCTTGGCCGGGGTGACTGGCATTTGGATGATGCTCAGGTTGCAGCAGCCACAACTTTTCGCCAGTGCAGCGAAACCTGCAGAGCAGCAAACTGCTCAGTTTTTTTCTGGGAAGACACTCGGCGCTGTTTTCTTACGCATCATATACCCAACCGTTCATTCAACTACTTCGGTATGGGGATGGGATTGGAACAAATTCATGGAAGTTCGCTTGCTTTCATAAAAGAAAGATGTGAGACCTTTTCCTGTCCTGAAGGAAGTACCCGAAAATGGAATGTTTTGGATTCCGTCCCTGTGAGAGCTGACACCTGCTGTGACTGTCCTACGAATGAAATGTGGAACAGCACCGGATCTGAAAGTCACTGCCAGAAATGTGAAGAAGGATTTAAATCTCCAGGAGGCAGTGAGCCTTGTCTTCCCTGTGGACCGGATTTCTATGCTTCGAAGCTTGGCAAATGTGAAAAATGTCCTTGGGGAGAGATTCCAAATCAGCAGCGCAGCGGCTGTGATTGCCACATACCATGGATGGTGCCGGTGGGTAAAACCGGTAAAACCTGTATTTGGGCGCATTGGCTCAGCATACTAGTTATTCCAATGGTTTCAGCACTCACCGTTCTCCCAAAATCGGTGATCAAGAGAAGGAGGCATCAGATTCAGAAATTTATTGATGAGGAGATGGAAATCTTAACTCATTTGGCAGAGGAACTGTGGGACGAGAGAGTTGACACTGTTGAACATTTTACTCTGACCCTGCGGCCTTTCGGCTGGACTCCAAGTGAGGTGGAATCGAAGGCTCAACAGATTCGTGCGGATCATAGTCGTTGTGCCGGTGTGAGCCTGCGATACCTCCTGGGGGATTTTGCAGCATTGGCACAATCGAGAGCTGGAAAAGATGACCCAACCTTCATTAACTTGAAGGAAAGTTTCTGGGAATGTGAGGATAAGATCGGACAATATACCATTTGCCCGCGTGATGGCAAGCTGGGTTGCGCTTTGGTTGACTGGATCCCAAAGAAGGAGCGACGAGAGCAGACTTTTTTTTATGTCTCTCGGCTGAAGACGCGTAAACTTTAAGCTTTTGTTTGGGCGTTTGGGGAATCTTTGCAAAACATGAACAAGGCCAAACAGTTTCCCGTTGGAAACTTGGAAACGTCCTCTTCCCAACCCATCATGAATTTGGGTACCATGTAATTGAATTCTTGAGGGTGATTCCGAACTTTTTTTTTGAGGGGAGGAGGAACAGGACGGGGTACGAACCGGGTTTGACAGGTCTTGGACATGGCAATACTCGCTTCAGCAGCTGCAGAGTGCTTTGGTGACCTGGCAGACCTCGCATGCCATTGAAGCTCAACAAGTCTGGAGCTCAACGGGACAAATTGGAGATCGCCTCCCAGGGAGAAGAGTTCCATTGGAAAGGTGTTTCCAAAAAGCCAATAAAAAACCACGAGAACGTAATTTTGGTGATAGTTTTTGATTGGAACACTTATTACATATTATTATATTATTACTAATTATTACATACATTTACTGCCTCCTGTTTTGGACTCAAGCCGAGAGATTTCCCATGGCTGGCTGGTTGTATGAATCATCCATCCCTGAGTTTAAGGGTATCCAAAACAACAATGCCTTGCGTCGATGCTGTACTCCGCCTTGTCCTGGCGCTTGTGATTTTCGTTACTTCTGTGACGCGACTTTCTACCTTTGCTCTAGGTCATTGAACACTTGAACACGCACTGAATCAAATAGCTCCGAGAGCGGTATCTGTTTTACGTCACGTTGTGACGTGTGAGTGTGTGCACTCTGATCCAGCTAGCTACCAAACAACGGAAAAGGAAAGGGATGAACAATGGTTCTAACAAATAACAACCGTCGATTCCATTGAAAAAGTGCAGGTACGTGTGGATGATCAGTCCACATATCCCCACCACATGTCAGCCGGGTTTGTTAGCAGAGGTGTTGACATGGGTGCCTCTGCCCCCTGCTTGTGAGATGCTTGATGGTTAACCTGTTTTCGAAAACCAACTGAAATCTTGTAGATGACTAGCGTAAACATGATCTAGTCACTAGTCCTAACGCATTTATTGACTTATTGGTACGTCCCACCCCCCCTTCTTCCAGAGCCTCACATTCTCATGTTCCAAAACAGTTGACCATGGGTTTTCCTTTCTTGTATCAGTCTCATATACCAAAAAAACTCATCTCTTCTGCCATGATGCTTAACAAAATCTTGCTCTGAAGATCATGGCACTGACTTGTAGTACGTTACGTAGCATAGTCTGCTGACTATGGGTCTTGGGAACAGACAACATAAGAATGCTTACCAGCTGCTTCTTTAACATATTCAGCCAGTCCTGTTTGGCTGGCCGTGCAAACCCGTTGCTTTAGACGGAGTCCTCCCATTCTTGCGCACGGCAATTCCCTGTCATGCAAGAATGACGCAAGATATTGAAAGATGTACGGACGACGGCATTTTGCGGAACTTCAACATGTTTCGAACGAGTAGCACTGGGGAGCAGATGCTTTGAAACCACTTTATACATGTGTCTGGTAACAAAGCCAGCTTGGCCAAACCCAACACTTCCATCGCAGGAATCTCAGTAGCAAATCTGACTTCATGTGTAGTCTGGTGCAAGATCTAGTTCTCAAACTTGTGAACTCGAATGTTTAGAGATTCATCAGCTTGTTGATTCCAAATCCAGGATTTCGTTTTATTTCGTTACTGTACCCTCTTCAATTGTTGGTGCAGTGATTGATGGATGTCGGGCACCTTTTCTTTTTTTGTCGGAGGTCTTCTTCTTCATGTGCTTCTTTTTCAACAACCAGTTCCGGATCATCGTGGAGCAGGTCAGTTTTGGCAGCGACAACTTGGAAGAGGTCTTTTCCAGCAACTTGCGACGGATTGGCCGGGTGTTGGCCGTTTTGGACACTTGGGATCAGCCAAGATATCTCAAGAGAATCTGGACCATCTACGAACAATACGTCGCTTGTAGCATGCAGGTGTGCGGGGTCAAACATTTCACAAAACTGTTTGTTTATAGTAGCAACACTGGTTATATATGCCCCAGATACCCCCAATGATAGGTGATCTATCACTCTTGTAGATTAACACATGAGCGGTTGATACACCATGATACACCCATCCAAGCGAATTCTCAGAATGGTAAGAGGGTCAGATACGAACACCACCCAGGCGTTCACCTGTGGGCCTGTTCAGGTGCCAGTGACCTTCACAATGCCCAGAGATGCCAAGATTTCATTGATTCAACAAATTGCGCGTGGCGATGCTGGCATCGAGCAAGTGACCGAATCTCTCTCTCATGTTGACTCAGCCACCGCAGATGCATGGAATCCAAAAGACAAGGAGAGAGTGAAGGAAGCCATCCGAACATCTGTGGGTTTTCAACAAGTGAATCGACATGTGAAGACAGCCATGGTCCAGTGGATTGGCTCCAGCGTCAAAGACCACTTTCAGACATGTTTGGATGCCGCTGAGAATAGCATCTCAGCCATCTCATGTGAAGTCATCAGCACTGCCCTATGAGCTCATGACGATCTCATTGTCCATTCTTCTTGGGCCAGTCCACTGAAGCTCTGATCCGATGTGGCCAGGGCTATGGGAAAAGTGAAGATGTGGAGTCGTTTGTATGGTACCTCTTGGTGCTATCAACATTACTTACTGTAAATGTCCCATTGTTGCAGCCTTACATAATTCGTTGAAGTCTTTCAATGCCAGAAGATCATTTGCAGGTCGATGTCCACACAAGATGGACTCCAATGCAAGCTATAGATTTGCCAATGTCTAGTCTTCTAGTCCGCATGCAGCAGTCATGCAGCTGTCAATGCTTTCGGTCCGAGGTTGATGATCAAGTAGCCTAGCATGCAAAATGTCCGAGATTTCCGTGGATTTCTGCAGATTTCCACGTGGGAAGATTGGTAAGAGGAACTTTTGCTGGTGAATCACCCGGGTTGGAGTCCCGCAAGGTGAGGAGTAGACACCTTGTTTTTTTCATGTTTTTTCAGCTCTGGAGATAAGTTGAAATCCTACTGTTCCATCGAGGAGATTCGGCGATTCCGGCGATTTTTTCCATCAGGGTTGGCTGTTTTGAAATCCGATCGTTTTGTGTCATACAGAGTCAACATCATTTTTTTTTAGGGATGTACAAGTAAAGCCGGGCAAGCCGAGGGCAGAAGTTTCAAGAGGCAAATCATTTCATGTCATTTCACATTGCATATCATTTCATGATTTCATCATGTCTATGGATGAGTGCAATCCCATTTTCAGTGCATCATGACATGTCCCAAGGCTTTGTCCCCTTCCGGCACGAGGCCAGTGACCCATGCTGCTTCGAAGCCACGGCGTTGCGCCGAGCCAACGAGCTGTGGTAGGGAAACTCGGTCGGTGAGTCACTGGAGCAGGGATCAAAAACCATGGCATGACATACGCGATGATAAGGGGTTATGTCGGCTATGTGGACAGGTTGTTAGTTTAGGGTTAGTTTAGTTGAGATATTTTTTTTTGTAGTACTGGTATTGTAGGGGGATAAAACGCCAAAAGGTTATAGTACCCTGCAGCTATATAACCATGGCTGTTTATAGTAGGTTTCTATAGGCCTATGTCGTCGGGGTAACTTTTTTCCGCTTCACGGGACTTGAGGCCTGGAAACATTCGAAAAACGATTCGGTACAGAGAGGTGTAATGTGTAGTACGTACTTTGTATATATACCTTGTATATACCCTCCAGGGAATTAACATATCCCATCAAAAAGGCACTTTTGAAGATGATTTTCCTTTTCCCCAGGTGGGATATGTTAATTTCCTGGAGGGTATACCTTGTCATCCATCTTCAAACTTTTAAGCCCAGTTTGTATACTCTGTAAGAGCCAGTGACTTTTTGAAGCTTTTTGTGGATATTGTGGATGCACTCTACGAATTCGGGAGAGGGCTTGAAGTCTTGACGAATCCCCTGTAGAAATTCTCATCCAAATCCCCAAGCAGCCACGTTATTTGATATTTGTTACCTGGGCATTCATGAAGCTGTTGCAAGACAAAACGTGATCTATGTGACACAAACATGTGAGACTAAATGGTAGCAAGCTGGCAAAATTGACCCCTTAAAAGTCCTTAAAGCAAAGGGGTCTTGAGCAACATCCCATTTGCTTGAGAGGTTTTAGATATCCATCCTTGGACCTGGCCGTCAAGCGTGAGTCTGACAGTTTGGGCCTCGCAACCTTGGGACTTGGGACAAGGTGAAGTGGGATGAAACATGATGAACAACATGATGGAACATGATGAAACCCAAGAATCTGTTGAAAAACACCCAGAACCAACAGATGACAAGACTTGGGAATCAACAGATGTTCTCATTGTGTAGCTTGGTGTAGCTTGGTGTAGCTTGGTGTGGTTCTATTGTGCTAGCAAATTCCATTGGTAGAGGTCCAGGAATAGAGGTCCAAGGAACTGAACTTGAAAGCACATCCAAGTTGCTTTGGGTCCTGTTCGCGCTAGTGCTTATGGGTATCAACGTAGCCCGTCCCCTAGCATCACACGGGTTGCACAACTCAAGGCTTTTTCGAGTTGTTCATGATCTCACCATGAACCATAGGTGATCCATCGACAACTGGACCTCCATACGCTCCATCGCCTCTGACAGAATTACAGGCGATCCGGTATAGCCTCCAATCCTTTTCACACCTTTCACCCCTCTCAGGAATTTTGAGGTCATTCCAGTGTGAAGATACCCTTATATCCAAATTAATGTTGGATAAAATGTACAGGTATTCAGCTTCTTCCGCTTATGGAATTTGGTGTTGCAGTGAAGGTGTTGTTAAAAAAGATCCTGGTGAAAGTTGCATGGGAAAATGTGTTCCAATCCAGGCCTTGGAGTCATTTCTATCTTCATTTTGAACCCAAAGTGTCAGAGTCAAACACGCTTCTGCCGAAGCATGTGTAGATTCAGATTTTTTCAAGCATGCTTGGGCAGAACTGTCAACATATGTTGAAGTGAATCCTTGTAGAGATTGGTTTCTTGCAAAGAAAATTTCAGCTCTTAAAGGGGAAGACGTCTTTGCAGTGTCCTTTGATCCACCTCTCCTTTGCAGGCAGTTGTGCATCGAGTGGACTCGGGCGATGCCCAAGTCTTGAAGAATGTTATTGAGAATGCGAAGTTGCATAGAGTCAGTCAAGAGGCGGGAAATTCTGACAGAAATTCTTCTAGACATACTGGTGATAGACACTTCTGAGCTCCAGTTAGCTAGTGGCAAACGGCCAGTAGTTGGTATTGTTTTGCAGGATGTCATGAAAGCTCTGGAGAAATACATTGTCTTGTCCTCAGAAGTGCCCACCCATCATGTTCTTTGAATTATTTGCTGAATTTTGGTCAACCTTGGTTTCAAAAGCCTGTTGTATGAGTATCTTCCAAGATGCTGGCATATTTTGTAGAATTCTTGAGGCCTTACAAGAAGCAGTGAGGGACTGAGCAACAGAGTGACAATTTGGTGCAATTTGGTGTCAGTTTCGCATGAAAATTTGTAGAACATGAGAAGCTTTGAGGCAAGCCAGAGTGCCACTTCGCCAGTGACTCAGAAAGATCCGGCTCTCAAAATTTGCAATATTATTCAATGGATTTGTTTGCTTTCGCCACCAACATTAGATAGATGCTGATAGAAATACTGCTGATAGATGCTTCCATTCTGAGCTCCCATGGCTAGCATCTCGTGCCTAGTCACCAGTGGTTGAAGTTGGTGTTGTTCCTTGCAGGATGTGATGAAAGTTCTCGAAAGATACATGGTGACATGGTGTTGGCCTCAGAAGTGTTTTTGACCCTTTGTTTCAGGAGTTTGTTGCGGTGTCAGCGGTATTTTTCTAAAATGCTTAAGTATGTTGGATTGATTGAGGTACAAGAAGCAGCGCCGGACTGAGCAGGAGAAACACCTCTGCCTCCAAAGTTTTCTTCATATGATTTTGCCACATAAGAAAATCTCTGGCACCTCAGACTTTTGCTTAGCCCACAAATCAAGTTCCAAATCAATCTCCATGCATTCTGATGCAACTTAGCAAAGATGGTTTGCTTCCTAGGCCTCTGCATGAAAGAGGCGCGTTCCATCTATTTTCATGCTTTTGGTCCCCAGTCAGCCTTTTCCATAAGCATGACATGTGCAGCTAATGGATGCGGAGATTCCCTTGAACAACCCTATATACCTCAAATCTCCATTGCCCTCGTGTCCCAACTGGGAGCTAAAAGGCGACAAATTTGTGAGCTTTAGCAAAAATCCCAAACAGCTTGAGAATTTGAGACTTGAGGTGGTCATGCCATTTTTCTAATGATTGGATCCTTGCAACGTTCCAATTGCCATCACACAGTCACCAGGCCACAACTTCCAAAGCTGAAAGCTCTGCTCAGCCCCGGAGGCTTTACATTCTTTTTTCTTCGGAGTCTTGAACACAACTGGAGTACGCTCACATGTTTGGATATGTTTTGATATGTATTGAAGGCATGGCCTCATCCGTTTTGATAATTTAGGATGAGATTATTTCAACGAGTCTCTGAGTCTCTAGCTAGTGAGATATTTGAGGGTTCAACCATAGTGGTGTAGAGAGACGAGAGATTCCACCATCTCAGGGATGTCCAGCTTGTTGAAGCATTTTCAAGATTGTTTCCTCGCAATTTCTGGTTGGAGAATTATCCCTGGAAATGAGGAGGGGAAGATCGCCTGGAGCGCTTGGAGGCAATGCGCATCATCCCATCATCCCCCTGGAAAAATCATCATTGAAATAAGAAAAGCACCCCCCAAAAACTGCCCCAAAAAATTGTAAGCTGGGAGGCTCAAGGTGGAAAAGTCAATGGAAAAACCCAATGCATTGAACATCATAACCCCAAAGACTTGCCACATCATGCCACATCACCTATGGGCAGAAGATGTATTGCCCAAGGATTCCCCCACACAAAAGATGTTCTGAAAACACCTCCCTAGATGTAAGTTACATTTTCTCACGTCCCCGCCCCTTAAAGGGGGTGGGGATGGAGAACTTACAAATGTCTGCAGATGGTCGATGCAACAGCACGAAGGTCATTGGTGCCCGACGTGCGATGTTTTCAGCTCGATTCAAGCAGAAAAACTCAGAAACTCGGCTTTGGAATTCTTTTTGAGCAATTTTGTGTTCCCTTCTTAACGCTACCGGAATCTTCCAAGAATAGAGTTGTGCTTTCAATGAAATGCTGAAATCCAAGTGCTTTCTGTTGGCACTGCTGTTAGCTGAGGACACCGAGGCCAAATTTCGGGCTGTTCACAAGCTTCTGGTGGGGAACTACGACAACTATGAGGGTTTGATTGCCAGAAAAATATGTACCCCGCACCTCAAATCTTTGTTGTTGGACAGTCACAAATGTGTTCTTTACAATTTGCATCTCATTCTCAGAATTGAATATTGAATATTGACTCTCTTATCACATCATCAGTCCTTGCTTGTGTATGTACAAGGTTGCCTCCTGGTCTGTGACTTCTTTTGCGATCTTTGTAGCCTGTTTGCCTGAGAGTTGTCCGAGAATCTCTTGTCAGCATGAGTGAACTCTTCGTCTTACTCCCTTCGAGCTTTCAAGAAGATGATGCTAAATAGACAGATATTGAATCTTTACGAGATTGGAATCCAGTCAAGCCAGATGTCCAGCCTGAATCCAGCTTTCAATAGAAAGCTCTCTGTGAAATTCCTCAAGGTTTATCTTACCAGAAGGAACAACGTGCCTCAGTCGGCTCTCTCTCCACATGTCTCGTAATTGGTAGCGTTGGAATATGTTTATGTTCGAATGTGTTGATGCAATTCCCGGAAATGCTGCTAGCCTACTTTAGGATGATCTAGGAAACTGCCAAACAGTTTTTGAGTGGCAGTTGTGTGAACGAAGATGGTCCTGAGTCAAAATAGTTGCACCTTGGCCAATTTTTGCAGGTGCAGGCGAGAGTTTTGGCGACATGACCGCTTAATGTTTGCACCGACTCGAAAATGAGAATGGCATCATGTTGGCCGTTTGCACGAGTGATTAGTGTGAGATGACTGGCTCACTGTTTTGTACATACTACGAATTGAAATATGCCACAGAGTATCGTTTATGATGTTTCTAAATCGGTGCTTCATGAATCAATTACCCGCTTCAAAACATGTCGTGAAGAATCATGCCAACCCCAAAAATGCAAACCTGCTTTTCGAATGAAGAGACGGCCAAGTGCCAAGTGCCTTGACAATTCATATTTTCCAGATTGAAACTGAGATGTGTTTGGGTGCTATGGACCATCGTTCCACGGATGATGATCTCATATGCTCGGAAAAGACCTGAACATCTAGGACGTAGAGAATAGAATAGAGTAGTATGGTTGTCTGTGTGCACCTTAGTGATTCAATTTCAAGTACCTCTTTATCCATGTTTGACCAATGTCGGTCAGAAAGCTTTTTGGCCGTCAACCTTTTCATCTCCGAAAATCTCTGACTTCAAGGGACTTGGTTCTGTTTTTTTTGGAACCGAGCTGGAACCTGCCCAGCAATCATTTGTGTGTACCATCGATGGGACATCGTGCAAATAGTTGTTGCATAGGATTTCGGCCGAAACTTTGGGACAAAAAATCAACATAATTTTGATTATGCAGACTTTTCTTAATTACACTGTTTGTTGACAGCTTGGAGTTGTTTTGGTGTTCTTGCCCTGCCATGCGAGTACCACAATTCAGATGCCGTGCGCTGTCAAGGCTCAAGGAACTGCAGTGAGAAGTCGGCAAGAACATATCAAGCTCTCGCAAGCCTTGCAT
>Ga0126337_10003604_pt1 | contig 10177 bp, 7 predicted proteins | sample DipCmetagenome_FD_92527 | JGI IMG/M metagenome (GOLD analysis project Ga0126337, IMG submission 92527) | Coral microbial communities from La Bocana,Puerto Morelos, Mexico - Diploria C A metagenome | ecosystem: Host-associated > Invertebrates > Cnidaria > Coral | place: La Bocana,Puerto Morelos... | reverse complement strand
GAGTTGAGCCCGCGTATCCCTGAGAACAGCAGTTTCCCAAGACAAAGAATTCTGCGCATGTCTCAAAAAAATGGGCATCAGGGGTCCAAGAGGGAGGATACCGTTCCGTGAGGCCTAAAATTCAGAAATAAGCGCACACTCCTTACCCAATTTCGAAACAAAACTCCTGAAAACCATTTTGATACTTATATAGCTTGTCAACTTCGCATTTTCTAGTCAGATGACTATGAAATATATATAAAAGATCATATACTTGAACTACGGAGAAAAATATGAATTTAAGATTGATCATCGCAGTTATACATCGCCTGAAAAAAAAAAATCAGGCCTGAACCGGATTCGAACCCAAGAACTATGCGATATGGAATTTGACCACTAACACATCACATCACAGTCTCGTTCTTTCAGTTAATTCTGCTCTCACCGAGATTAACGAACGCATTCTTATTGCTATCATTTTAAATGAAGATGATACAGTTTTACAATTTTTTGCTTCCATCCTGACATTCTGCTCTGGTATTACAGATTTTGGCAGTCAGACTGTACAGGTCCACCGTACAAGACTGAAGGACGACCTTACCCAGTTATTCTCTTGTCCAAAGATAACAAGTCAAGCACAAAAAGTGAGAGTCATTGACTAGCATCATGATGGTCGTTTGGAGAAGGGAGGCCCCGGCGTACTAAGAGATGTATAATTTATTTTTTGGCAAAACATCTTTGTTTCGCTGACGTTGGAGCACGTTCAAAAGGTACCTTCCATTAGGCATGATCCTCAAAAACATGAATGGGAAGCGATTGGGCGTGTGTTGCTGTATGGTTTTAAAGAAGCAGTTTATGTGCCCGTATGCGTATCATCAGTATTCCTGGCATCCTGTCTACACGGCGAGGAGACAATTACTGAGGCATACCTTCTTCTGTCATTTAAATCATGCGTCACTCCTGACGAAAGACAAGTGTTGGAAAGAATCTTTGAATCTCATGACGAAGATCTCTCTTTCTGTCCAGTTACAAGTGCTTTCGAATACGTAAGCCCCAAAATATCAAGTCTATTTGCAGAACTTGCGCCCCGGGAAATAATTCAAAAGCCAAGGTACATCACCAACTGATGGGCCCCTATGCAGGAAGTCCTGAAGGGACATGCCGACTTTGCTAACGTAGAGAGTCTGAGGCAATTGTTCTTGGATAACAAGTCAACTGCCAAGAAAGTTATCAAAGCTGTAGATGCCAAGCCAACTTCAGATGCAGAAAAAGAGTCCTTCGGCTTTCTAAAACAGTTCATTAAATCTCTTGATGTAGTTTCTCTGAAGGTCTTTCTGAAGTTTCTAACTGGCCTTGACGTGATGGTACTACAAACAATTTCTGTGTCATTCAACTCAGTGGAAAAGATAGGGAGAACCCCTATCACACACACGTGTGGACCAACCCTCGAGTTGCCCTCTACGTACCCGTCTTATAATGCGTTGGCTGATGAATTCACAAATATCCTAAGAGAAAAGGCATCTGGACTTTCAATATTGCTTAATGCTATAGACAATAGAGTGCCATACAGTGATGAGATCTGTCAGGCTTTATATCAATTCTAAAAATAATAATAATTAGTATCAGGTCCACGCGAAGTGCGCGCAAAAAGCATGACAGCGTCGACAAAGCGTGCTTCAAAACATGATTGGGGACCGGGAATGGCCATGAACAAAGGGTGTTTCCGATAAATGTAGAGAGAGGACTGATTGCTAAAATATGGCAATTTTAATGCTTTATTGCCGATAGCCGTATTTTCGAAGTATCGTGTCTACTATCTCTTTTTCAATCATAAATCTCTGGCATTAACCAAGCTAAACGTCATCTATCAGACCGAGTAAAGCTATGTACACATGGGTATTTGGCATCTCTAGTCCTTTACCTTCCATAATCATTTTGGCTAACTCGTTAAATATGGTGAACAACCCCGTTAAGATGGCTCTTGATACAACGCTCCTCGGCGACATCAACATCGTCAACGCCCACTTGTGTTAGATAATCAAGGGTATGGGTTGACTGAGGGATAAAGTACAAGTAATCAGGACGACCGGCCGGAGACATGGGTTTGCAGTGTAAGGTAAATCTCGATTGCATCGTTACGGCCAACTGCTCGATTTACAGACAAGTACTCGGGCATGACAGCTTACGCAGAAGAACTTTCAACAAAAATGACGCTGAATACAAAGAAAATCATCATGATCGGCTCTTCCGGTTTCAACCACGTGCACGATTTTCAACTTACCAGTCAGCCACAATGTGCAACTTGACCCCGCTAAAAAGTCGCTAAAAAGTCGCTGAAAACGTTACTGAAAATCCCGTTGAAAAACTCGTTGAAAAAGTCATTGAAAAAGTCGCTGAAAAACTCGCTAAAAAGTCGCTAAAACGATAAAAAATCACAATTTTTGCATGGCACTTATGAGCCACCGTAATAATATCATTAACACCTTGGCTTTTTTAATGAAAGTTCATTTGCCAATTGACGATTGAAAGATCGTTTAAATTCAAATACAGTCGAACTCGTCTACAACAGCCACATTGGGGACAGAGGAAAGTGGCTTTATATAGAGGTGGCTGTTGTGGGGAGGTAGGGGTGTAATATAAGTTTTTTTCGGGAAAAAACCATATTTTTGCTTCAAAAATACTTACTTTAGCATCTATAAATCAAAAAGTATCAATAAAACAGAAACTTAATTAATAGAAAGAGAGACAACGACGCGCGGTACGGATCACGTTTGGCATGTTTGGTGACCTTTTACAGTAAAAAAAAATAGGGTTTTGTATACATCCTTCGTCAGTTAGTACTTAGAACTAGCTGTTGTCAAGAGATTATTTCGGCAGTCGGGACGCGTTTTCGTGGCCACTTCCGTTATTAAGGGTGACCGGTGTTGTTAAAATAAGAGTGAGTGGATGGACTCAGAATGGACTGTCCGCCAGACCAAAAGGGGTGGCCATTGTAGAGAGGTCCCCGTCAGTCAGTGGAGGTTCGACTGTAGATCTGAGTTGACTACAAGCTCTAATCGTAAGAACTTTGTGCAAAAAGCAGATCCCCATCGCAGTAGCAGTTACATGTTTCAACTCCCCTTAGGTCTACTTTCTTCTCATTTCAGAACGAGACGTTCGCGATCTATAATGAATCCGAGCCTTGCGGAGATTTTCAATATATAGTAAGTATTAAGTATTATGTTTTGATAGCCATGGTACATATATCTATATATGTATAAAATATGTATACGCATGGTTGAAAATAAACAACATGAAGGTACAAATCACTCTTTGTCTCAGATCAGAGAGACAAATTGAAACTTCTATAGAATAGCAATAGTATAAATTTATGGTTGATCATCGCAGTTATACACACAACTTGAGCAGTTGTGAAACTGAAGCCTGAAAAAAATTCAGGCCTGAACGGGATTCGAACCCATGACCTCTGCAATACCAGTGCAGTACTCTACCGACTGAGCTATCAAGCCATCTGGGAGCTGGTCGCATTGTGAGTTCGTAATATACTCGTAGAAAGTGAAGAATGCAAATGAATATATGAAAGATCATATATTTGAACTGCGGAGAAAGATATAAATTTATGGTTGATCATCGCAGTTATACACACAACTTGAGCAGTTGTGAAACTAAAGCCTGAAAAAAAAAAAAATCAGGCCTGAATGGGATGCGAAAGCATGACCTCTGCGATACCGATGCAGTGCTCTACCGACTGAGCTATCAAGCAATCTGGGAGCTGGTCACAATGAACTCAGTGATAGCTCAGTCGGTAGACGACGATCTGAACTATTTCGATTTGAAAGGCACCAACATCAAAAACAGCGAACCGTATTATGACGGGCTTTACGGTGACGACGATCTTATTTCCAAGAAACATGGCCATGAACAAAATGGAAAACAAGACATTGCTCAAAAGAAGCTAAAAAAAAGATCAGATCGGATGGACGCTGATCAGGACATGAACAACAAGAAGATCGTCAATGTAGGATATACAACATGGAATCAAGATGGTGACGCGATCAATTACCGCATTTTTCATCAAATGATCGAAAATGAGGGGTGATTTGAAAAGACAAATCAATGGGGTCAGCGCACAAGCTGACGATGCTTTGTCACTTGACGACGGAACAAAGCCAATGGCTGGAAATCTTGATGTGAACAACAAAAAATTGCCAACTTCTTCACTGGTGGCTCGGACGTCCTCTCTGCCGCAAATGCTCCTTACGTGAACGTCTCCAGTGCAGCTTTGAGTGTGAGGCTGACTGATTGAATTGACAAAAGGATAAATGAGTCACATATCAGCAGCTCAACAAACAAGATGTTTTCCGATACATCATGGAGGAGGTCGATGAGTCGTCAAGCGAAAATAACATCAGTGTTGATGGCATATCATTCACCTCATGACGTGAACAAAAAAAGCTTACAGCTTGAGAACGGGAAATTGGGTAGAAAACTGGTATTCATCCCGGCTGAGTTTGGACGGACATATTCAAACTTCCAGATGGCGGGTTCACTTTGGCAATTCAATTTTTCCACCAGCCATGGATGAGATCAGAGTGACTGTCGGCCAACAGTCAACTTAGCTGTTCCCGAAATACAGCCGATGCATCGTCCACCTGCATAAGTGGGATATTACTCCTTCCGAACGCTTCTTAATCGACATGAGATATCAGGGCGTTGGTAATTTGATTGTTTATGGAGTTGAGTGATGTGGCTCTAGATGTTTTTGATGCGCTGTTTGTCATCACATCAGATTCAGTGAAAGCATCGACATGCAAAACAAAGCAATCAAGTTATGGAAAGACCGATGATGGCAATTCGGCCAATTTCAAAGAACTGAAGTTATACATTGACTACCTCAAGATCACTCTTCGAATTCGAATATGCTCACAACAACAAAAAAGGAGCTACTACAATGAAATTTTCGAAAATTATTTTGACATGCTTGACCCCAACAGTTGAAATGGATGGGGGATGTTGTGAGGAGCGCTGGCGGTAAATTGATGATAGACCCAGACAACCGCATTTAGCTTTCAGATTTTAACAGAAAAGAGGGCTTGGTATTTTTCGGTTCTTAAATTGTTTGGGATGAAACATATGATCAAGACTCGAATTACACGATGTTTGTTTCATTCAAGCATGACGCAAAGTTCGCACATAATTTGTTTTGTAGAGTTGGTTTCACTTCTATAAGAAAAGGAGAGACAACAGACAGCTTAGTGAAAGACATTTTTTCAATAAATAACACAGCTTTTGTTCAAGAAGGCATGCTGAGATTTTGGTATGGAGATATAACAACATCATACCAAAACAAACGTCTCTCACTTTGGTACACCAAGAGAGGAAATAATTACAGACTTGCTCTTTGCAATAGTGGAAAAGCACTTTCTAAAACTATTGAGCCATATGAATTACACATCGAATAAAATTCATATTATTCTTCCTTATTTTGTTCAAAGGTTTGGTTTCAGCAAAAATACTTATAGCGTGACTGACAAAGAACTTCGCAAGAAAATGTTTCTTGAAAAATCTAATGGCACATATTTCGAATAATGAGAACAACTTCAATGGAAATCAAAGGTCTCTTTGAGACAACGACTATTTTGCATAGATTCTAATTGTTCAAAATGTGTTAGTTCTGGGTTGGGGAATGAATGTGTATAAAATGGTGAAATTCACTCCAGTGGACCGTAGATTATTTGTAAGCTGTGTCGTTTTCCTTTTGAACTACGTCAACTAGGAAATTCGTAAAAAAGAAAGCTTCAAAGAAGAAAAGCGAACGCAAAACCTTTACTGACTGATGTTATTTCTATCTATTCGAATATCAACTGTCTTGATTTGATTGCACAGCAAAACATGAGCTTTTTCCCTGAATATGTTTTCCGGCGAAATAGTCGATAGTTGCTCGCGTTGTCGCTTGCGGTGTGTTCGCAGTGTGATTGTTATTTGAGCCTACAGTGGTCGTACCAAATATCAGCGGCCTGTCACGCTCTCCGTCACTATTATCCATCAATTCAACCGTTGTAGCAACAAGTCGGTCAGCTATGTCTGTCTGTATGCTTACTTTTAAGCTGTTTCTTCTAAAGTCTGGCCGCGGAAAAACTGAAATCCTTGAACCTCTTTCTGACCACCTTCCGAATTATAACCTCCAAAAACCCGCCGTCGCACGAAAGAAAAGTTTGATGAATGTCCGAAAATTTCAAAAACTCATCAACGCGCGAAAAAAAGGTTGAATGAGGGGTGTCAGAAATAACTGTGGTGAAACGTTTGCTGTATTTCACTTTTCCATGCAGTGGTCGCTGATAATGTCGTCAACCATTTTCAGCCTGTCGAGGAAGTATTTCTCGTTGAAAGGCTCGCCTCTGAGATAAAAACAAATCGCATCAAGGATTTTCTTTTACTCGATCCTTGAAGTTGGCTTTCTCGGATTTTTTTTGTCATACTTTTTGAGGCTTGCCACCGTTGGCGTGGTCGCGCTCCCAACGTACGTTGAACTCCCACCCTCCCGCCTTTAATTACAGAAACCCAACGCATTGAGCTAACTTGCATTTACCGTAAACTATCGTTAAAAACAAAATATAACGTTTGCCAAGAAGTGATACTTTTTTAAGTCGTTTACTTCTCGCCGTCTGATTTGATGGTATTGACGGCGTCAAAGATTTTGCATTTTTTGAGAGATGAGTGACAGATTCGGCAGAAGGTTTTGGCTGCCAAGTTCGGCTTCCCTGGCGAAACTGGGCTTCGGCTGATTCCTCTGTCCTTCGACATGATCGATAAACCGGTTCAGAAGTTTCAGCATTCACGTCCATCTTCTCAGCGCAGGTCGAGCAGATTCATCTTTGGTCGGCGTTCTTGGTTGTAGAACTGGGCTTGGGCTTCGGATGCCACGTTGATCAACCTCTTCGACCTTCCACATGATCGACAAATCAGTGCAAAAGTTTCAGCATCCACGGTCATCTTCTCATCGCAGTCCGAGCAGATTTGATTCATCTTTTCATGGAAAAACAGGCTCTCTAGCAGATCGCTGGGCGCTGTTACTTAAGAGATAGAAAACCACAAAACAGCCATTAGCCGCGGGCGCGTTGAAATTCACAGACACCAATCGTTGAACGTTTCAACCACACGCTGTTCGACCGCCTGTTCGGCCACCAGTAGGCCGTGGAGACGCGACTCCCCGAGAGCCAGCGGTCCACTGCGTGGGTGAATAGGGCTGCCTAAAGTTGTTGCCGCTCTGAGCAACGAGGCGATACGCCCCACCGGCAAGAAACCTGCTGATGCAATCAAAGACAAGGCTATTTCAGCAAGACTTTTCTCAAGGCCTGTTGGTGTGAGCGTAAAGAAGCTCCCCTTCAGCGTGAATGTTCGCTACTGGGATTTTCTTCCAGCCAAAGGTGCTCAGTTGGCTCAGTGTGTACCCCCGTGTGGCAGCACCCAGCGTTTGTCGTTCAACCCCCAGCTTCTGCTGCTTATAGGTGACTATCCGTGCGCCCCGCATCCTGAAACCTATGTTAGTTGCCATGTCCTTGCTGCCTTCCAATGCTGCCTTGAAACGCTGCCAACGTTTTTCTTTCGGCTGCCTTCACACTCGAGCTTGAAAAGCCCCGGGGTTCGATCGCTCCACTTGCCCTAAGCCAGCCATTCCTTCTCTTCTGCCTCGAATTCCGATCGTAACTCAGGCCTTAGAGCCGTCCAGAAACAGCCATGTAGTTGCTATCTGTGTCCATCTGGATGAGCTCGAAATCCCTCCGGTCGAAATACCTGTCGAGAATGTCGTAGTAAAATTCTAGCGTCCATAGCTTCGCCAGCTGGGCTAGTTTGCGTACAATGAGGCAAGTTTCAGATAACGCTTGGCAAGCTCTCTTGCGGCTTCTGTGCTTCGATGAGGGAGGGCACCCTAATAAACAGCAATGCAGCACCATAGGCACAGGTTGTCGTTGAATGTATCCAGCGCCACCATCCATCCACTGTGGGCAAGATTACGTAGCCAATCTGTCATTCGCTCTGACGAAGGGCTAACCCTCGAAACGTCAGCTTTATAACTCGTTACGGTGGGCAATTTATATTTTCAACTTAGTTGATATAACCAATCTGTCAAGGGCCTATTCCCAATAACGACTGCCTCTCATAAACAACCTTCAACAACAAACAACCATTTTGTGCTGGTTTTTTTGAGATTGTCAGTGTCCAAGCGAAGCTTTTCCTGTCGTCCTAACCATTTTTTTCGCTTCATCTTTTGATTGAGCCAAGGTGAGCCGCTTTTTGAAAAGAACACAATTGTAGTATTATCTTCGATGTTTCGCAGCCTAACGGAGGATACAAGCCTTAAGTAAAAACTCGTCCTGACGTTCCGCTCGATAATCTCCAGCGAGGTGAGGTCATTTTCCAGGTCTCGAATAAAGCGCTATCTAATAAAACGTCGCCCTTCCTCCTCCCCCTCATGTCTTGCGGCCTCGTACAGATCAACAATCGCATTCAGGTAGTTTGTTGCTCCACGAACCCTTTGTGGTTGAACAGGGTCAAAGCGTCTCAATTTTTCTTGCCTTTGCCGGCCACGTCTTGGACGAGGCGTAGGCTGTGGTTGAAAACCTTTTGGAGGAAAAAGTTTGCGCAAACGCTTTTTCACTTCTTCAGGAATAGGACCAGTCCATATTTCTTTGGCTAGACTCTGGTTTCATGGCCGCATCTTCTTCTTTTTCTTTCGAAAGAAGCTGATATTCTTTTTCAAGAATGACTTCTTCATCATATAACTGCTCCAGCCATTGTAGTATGTCAGACATGACTGCTGTTTTCATATAATGCGCGCCTTAAATGATACTTCAGCAAGAGTTAATATACCAAGAAACACTTTAGTTCAATTGGTGAGTAATTCCACTGCTTTCAAGCTAACTTAAAAGCAAAATTGTGGTTTGCTGTTGCCTCTGATATTTTCTTGCCCATATTCAAGATGAAATCTGTGCGTTGTCTTGTTTGCAGCGCATAAGCCAATGAAGATAGCGCCCATCATGCAATCATTGTTGGCCCGTTTTAATGCTCCAGTTTCAACACAACGCTTGGCCTATATTTGTGACTTCCATGGTCATTGACTTCAAGAAGCTTGTGCATTCCCTGGCTAATATCGCGCCACCTACTTATTTTTTTCTCGTTCTTGAAAGCGTCTGCTTAAAGGTGGTGTGTCAACAACATCGTTTGTTTGCCTGCGTTCCATTGTGATATACACAAGAACCACTTTTGTTCAATTGGGAATCTTCCACGGGGGTCCGAGTAGTAAAGAGTGAGGAAAACACTCAACTTCCCAAGTGGAGGGAGGAAAGTTGAGTGTGGGAAGCCCTTTGTTGTCCGTTCTCTTTTCCCATGTATCTGCCGTTATTTGATTCCCCCACTCTGAAGGTCTCTTTACTAATAGCGACCTCAAGATATTAAATGCACAATAGTCTTGCACTTAAGCAATCCAGCTCAGATCGTAACGTTGTACGAGATCTAACAATTTTGTTTTAGAGCAATTAACAAATACCCTACCGTTTAATAATCCAGAAAAAAAATAATGTTTTCTTTCGGGTCATCTGGTATTCTTTCCAACTAATTTCTATGGATGACTCTAATATTCAAGAGTACCAACATATGGAACCTACACGCTTGTTTTTGAACTGAATATACTCATATTGCCGGTAATCTAAAACATCGGAAATTAAAAGAGTAGGACAAATAACAAAGAATGCATTAGGCGGAAAGCGCTTAAAGAAGCCCTGTATTCACCCACTGACAGTGCATAGGAATGTATAGGCATGCAGTTTTAATAACAATCATACAGTCACACTGTTCTTAAAATGTGACTTGTCTCATATATATGTTGGAATTATTTGATTACTTCATTTGAGTTGGTTTGATATCTTGTTCTGGTAACAATGATTATTTATTATATTATTATATAGATACTGATGAAATACCAGGATCTTTCCATTTACGAAAAAATCATATCCTCACCGCGCGCAGTGAAGATACTATTTTTATCTTTCACGTGTGAGGATATTGCGATAAGTGGCATTTTGCGATAAGTGACTATTTTGGCTGTTTCGAAAATGAATAAAAAAAGTTGTGTTTTATGTGGAAATTTCATCAGTATCTATAAAATAAACAGAACATTACATGGCCGCGCGGGGATACG
>Ga0126337_10003602_pt1 | contig 10181 bp, 5 predicted proteins | sample DipCmetagenome_FD_92527 | JGI IMG/M metagenome (GOLD analysis project Ga0126337, IMG submission 92527) | Coral microbial communities from La Bocana,Puerto Morelos, Mexico - Diploria C A metagenome | ecosystem: Host-associated > Invertebrates > Cnidaria > Coral | place: La Bocana,Puerto Morelos... | reverse complement strand
TACTCATAATAGCATTTACTCATAATAGCATTTACTCATAATAGCATTTACTCATAATAGCATTTACTCATAATAGCATTTACTCATAATAGCATTTACTCATAATAGCATTTACTCATAATATTTTGCCCCCAACTCACAATGTAATGCCATATACAGAGATTTTAATGACGGAAAGTTTTATAAACAAATGCATGGGAACAAATTAACTCATCGTGGATGCAGCTTCTGAGAGATCCCCAATAAAAATAAAAATATTACACTGCACATACATGTTGAAGAGTTCAATTGTTTATTACTTAAGATTGTAATGCTTTGATTGGCTTCTCTGTTTTGACAAACATCGCGATGCTTTATAATTTATGTATATGGCGTGATTGCGAGTGAAACTAAGGTAACAGTAAGCTGTGCTGGAGTGTTCTTCTCGTTACATTTTAAGCCTGCTATCAAGTGCAGCTTTTCCAGTAAACGAGCTGAAGGAAAAGTCATCTTGCTCACATTGTGTGACGTGGAGTACATGGATCTGTCAGCGGCATTTGAGTGTTCTTTTCCAAACAAATAAAACCTGGTTGATATCAAGTTTATACTGTGGGGACTTACGTCGGCAATCAAGCGTCGCTATTTTAACTGAATAGTTGAGATTATAAGCAGCCTGGTTCATATTGTGAGACGCTGAGTAAATACTAACTGTCAGCTACGCACGAGAAGTTCTTCCCTAAACAGTTTAAGCCTGATAAAAAGGAAACGCTTGTAACCATCAGCTGTGCCTAAGTGTTTTTCTTCAAACAGTTAAAGCTTGGTATCAAAAGCAAGCTCTTTAGACTGAAGAAATTAGGAGAGGTCGCCTTGTGCATGTGTGTCCGCAGATGAATCGTAACCTTTGCCCTTGCTTGAGTGTTCTTCTCCAGACAGTTTGAGCCAGTTATCAATAGCATGCGGTGCAGACTGAGAAGCTGAACATAAGTCATCTTTTTCAAGTTTTGTGTCCCCGAGAGAATAATATGTGTCAGCTGTGATGGAATGTTCTTCTTTGTCTCGTGTAAGCCTGATATCACGCGGACGCTGTGTAGGATGAGGAGTTGAGGAAAAGTCGCCTAGCCTACATTCTGTGGCCTTGAGTAAACGGTCACTTTCGACTGTGCTTGAGTCATCTTCTCCAAACAGTTTACGCCTGATATCAAGAGCACGCTGTGCAGAATGACGAGCTGTGGAAACGTCGCCTAGTTCATGTTGTGTGACACCGAGTGAGTGGTAACTGTCAGCAGTGCTTGGATGTTCTTTTCCACAAACGTCAATTCTAATTTGAAGCGCGCTTTGTGCAGACTGAAGCGCTGAGGAATAGTCGCGTTGTTTATGCTGTGTGACCCAAAGTGAATAGTAACTGTCAGCAGTGCTTGGATGTTGTTGTCCAAATATTTTAAGTCTGATTTGAAGCGCACTCTGTGCAGACTGAAGCGCTGAGGAAAAGTCGTTTTGTGCATGTTGTGTGGCCCCGAGTAATTGGTAACTCTCTGCTGTGCTTGCATTTTCTTCTCCAAACAATTTAAGCCTGATATCAAGTGCACGCTGGGCAGACTGACGAGCTGAGGAAAAGTCGTTTAGTGCAAGTTGTGTACGCCCGATGGAGTGGTAACTGTCGGCTGTCTTTGAATTTTCTTCTCCAAACCGTTTACGCCTGATATCAAGCGCACGCTGTTTAGACTGAAGAGCTGAAGTGAATTCCCCTTTTCTATGCTGAGTGCGCCCGAGTGAATGGTAACTGTCAGCTGTACTTTGATGTTCTTTTCCAAACCGTTCTAACCTGATTTCGAGCGCACGCTGATCAGACTTTAGAGCTTCTGAATAATTATGAATCTTGTAGTGAATGCTGGCATCTGCTGAGTAGCTCTTCGCCAGTTCCTCTTGTTTTAGCGTAGGACTTGTAACGCTTTCCTCCCGCCCTGTATACTGCGTTTTGCTGCCGTGGCTTTTCTCGAGTGTCGTTTCGTGAAAACTAATCCTCGAGACAGATAACTCTGCAGCGTCTTCATATTTTCTCAACTGGCGCAATGACGTCATAACATTGTTCTGGAAATTGAATAGGCCAAGCGAACTTTGGACCGTCGGCTCTTTGATTTGCTCAGCTATATTTAGCACTGCGTTTGTTAGCGCCTCCTTGGTATCATTGTCACATAACTGTTTTGTTGCTCCGTTAACAAAAGAAATAATGTCATTTTTTAATGGCTGATTATTTGAAGTATCAGAGTTTTTTGGGTTTAAATCTTCTTTGTCACACCTTCCTGCACCTTCTGGGATAACAAGTAGTTGGGTATCTCCCAATTCTTTGCATTCCTGGAGTGCCTTGCTGTAGAACTGCGACATTTCTAACAAATTTACCTTGTAACGATGATAAATAGCAAGGATTTGACAAGCAATAATTCTAAGAATTTTTTTCTCGGGACTGCTGTTCATTGAGGAAACTGCGTCTTCTAAGCATTGAACTCCGTCGTCTGGTCTGCCATTAGCTAGATGATAGATGCCATTATAACACAAACGTTTTCCTCTATCACTATCTGAGACTGGGGTACATGACTCTTCAAGATCCTTTGCATCAGAAATCAGCTCCATTGGTCCACTTCTTGTTACCGAAGTTACTTGAGACAAAGCCCTAGAAATAAGTAATTGCCTGTAAAAGTTCTTGTTTTCCAGCATTTTAGCGGCCTTTTTCGCTGAATCGTAAATCTTGCAAAATGTGGATCTTTTCCCCCGATAAAGTGAGTATAGAAAGACGTCAGCGTTCACTAAGACTTCAAACACTTGTTTGGCTGTTTCAAAATCTGAACTGCCCTCTATTAAACTTTGCGTGATGCTTTGTTCATCCTTGTAGAAGTCAATGAATGCAGACATTGAATGGCCTGTCAAGAACTGTTCATTTAGACTCTCGAATCGGGAGATGTAGAATGCACATAAGCGGACTTTTGATTTGAGAATCACTTCTTTCATTTCATTTTCTCCCCTTTGTTTCGCAAATGATAGAATTAGCTGATGCATTAAGAATGTCTCCGGCTTGGAACTTGATTCAAGTAGAGACTTTCTCCGAAGGGTCTGCAATACTCTCCTTGCCTCTCCTTGTGATGTACCCAGAACAGCAGCAGCAACTGTCAGATCGAAACTCTCTGGAAGAACACACAAGGACACAAGAGCTTCTTTTTCTTGACCAGAGAGCCTCTGAAAAGAAGAGTCAAACAGGAGTTTTAATCTGAGATCGCTGGGATAATCCGGGTTGTCCAACATCTCCACAATGTTATGATTTTGCAAAGACAACACGAAGTCATCTAGAACTCTACAATGTTCAGCATCATCTTCAGAAATAAAGGAACACAATAACTTCATGGCCAAAGGTAAATGGCCGCAAATGTTCGTGACCCGTTGGCAGTCAGAGACAGTTGCCTTTGGGAGTAATTCGCTGACAAGGGTTTGAGAGGAGGTCTCATCTAATCGACTTATTCTCACAGCCTTGTGGCCTTGAAATTGTACATTTAAAAATTCTAAACATTCTCTTCTGGTTATAACGATTGTTAACTTTTCAGTTCGTCTGAGAATTTCTGCAAGGAAATGTGTGAAATCCTCTTTCATTTCTGATCCTCCACTCAATAAATCATCGGCATCATCAAGGATTATTGTAAAAGGATGCGAAATGTCGCTTAAAACCTTGAAAAGCTCATCGTCAAATGAAAGAGGATTTTGTTGACCAGTCGTTGCATGTCGTCCGAAAAAACTGAGAAGCTGGGATGCCAGATCAGCTTTTGACTGAAGTCCTCGTAGGGAGAAATAGTAGACCGGCCATCCTTGAGAATGGAGTTGATGTCCCACGGCGATTGAGACAGATGTTTTTCCAAATCCAGGCGAACCCCAGATGGACACGATTCGGGTAGATCCAGACGCCAGGTGACCAGTGATTTCATCACACTCCCTCTTGCGGCCAGTAAAGTGTGGAACCTTTGGTGGAAGACATGGCTGCGGTTTTAAATCTTTAGAAAGACCAAAACAAAAATGCAGTAACAACCAAGAAAGCATTTATTACTATTACCAGGGCATAACAGATACTAACATATACTAACTTATATATGTGTGTGTTGCAATACTGCGACGACCAGGGATTAATATGGCAAAGATATAAGTCTCAAAAGAACTCACTTTCTGTGACATTGGGCAAGCGAGACACCTGTCTATTTATTAATCAAGTTCAAGTTGATAAAGTAATGGTGGCGGAACACAATGTTCGCGGCGCTCTTGCAAATGCGATTCAGCCCGAGTACAAGGATTACAATCAAAGGAGACCTATGGTCAAACTCGTGGATTAATTAACAGTTCGCAGAAACAGTTCACTTGTTTTTACAAGATGTTTTGCTGTTTCCAACACTTTTCTTGGCCTATTATTGTGAAACTGATAATGGTACTTCTAACTTCATTTGCTTTTCAATTTTATAGGAATGGTCTGTGATTCATTTATAGGTTTTGGCAGAGTGTTTACAACAGATTTCACATCAGCTGTTACATTAACAACACTGCCATGAATAGAGAATTGTCCACCTCTGTTCAAAGAATATTGTTTGCATGAATGGGATACATAGGGATGTTAATCTTTCTTTGGCTAAAGGTGTAAAGTTTAGGCATTCTACTTTCACAGGAAAATTCATTTTGTTAGCCTTTAAGCAGACTGGTAACTTCTCATCACTTAATTTTGAATGGCAGGTTGAGCTAACCCATTCCGTATTGTCTACACTAGCTGTACCAGTTTTATAAATTAGATTTTTGTACACTTGGTGTACAGTACTTTATAACATCGCACTTTGTAACTGATGATCAGTACCACAACTGATCACAGCAAGTGCATATATATTCAGAGCCACATTTAATACATGCAAAGCTATCATGAAAAGACTTAATCACATTTGCCATACTCATTTCATGTGTTCCATCTGTTACAGTGAAATTTTGTTTTTTCCTAGCTGGCAATAATAGCTCATGGTCAGTTGTGTGTAGCATTTTTGTTCAGCTCTCTGACATTCTCAAGGTTGTTTTCTTTTGTTTTCAAAAATTCCTTCCTATTTAAACTTCTTATTTGAGAGGGATTTGGGTTGTAACGCAACATATCTTATTTTCATTTAACATACTTTAGTTTTCCACTTTTATTGTTTATTTATTACTAAATCATAAACGATTTGGTTTCTTTGGATTTTCTGCGATCCGATCCGTGATCCGATCCGATCCGTGATCCAGGCCTTGAAAAACAATACTTTTTCTTGTTGTTTTTTACACTTCATTGAATAACAGTTATTCAAGCCACAACCATCATTGACATAAAGTAGTGAATCTGTTTGTTTATGCTTATTTGTTCTTGTCTTTACAATATAAATATCATGAGTCATACAACGGTAATTAGCTGGACAAGAATTTTTTACAACGGGTCTCCTTCTACACAATCTCATGGCAAGGTAAATTAAAAAATCAGTGATAGGACGTTTTTCATTCCAGACGAATGTGGTTACATGTCACGAGTTGCGGTACTTGAACAGATAAATGTTTTGCGACACTAGGTATTTGTTGTACTGAATAGCCACAAAAGTTCTTTGTTTTTGTGTGATCTCGCCAATTGTACTGATGTGCGGTTTCTATTTCAAAATGGCGTCGGGCTCGGACTGCGCGGTTGCTATTCCAGCTTCAGGCTCGGGCGGTCTCGTTCGACCCAACTAATTACGAACATGTCTCATTCTACACCTGAGTAAGTGAGTGAATGAGGGAGTGAGTGAGTAAGTGATACATTTGCATATCGGAGTTCCCGCAAGAAACACGTTTCAACGCTTCGCGTTTCCACGAGTTTAAAAAACAAACTCATTTCATTTCCCAATCTTTTTCCCAGCGTCGCCTTGACCAGCGGAACGGTAAAAGAAGGACTTTGGGAATGAGTGTTTATTGTTCTTCAGGTTAAACTGCGCAGGTGTGAGGATGCGTCTCCTCGGCTGACTTGAATTACAGACTTTTCACGAAGCTATGAAGTTTTCCTTGGAGAAACTAGGTAACCCCGAAAGAAAATTGAGGAGAGAATACTGCGACGCCATTAGTGGAAGGACGGTGCTAGCGGTAATCTTACTGGTTTTGGCAAGTCCTTTATTTATCAAACAAGTACAACTAGAAATTTTTGGACTCCGCCCCAAGCGGCTTCGATCCTGTACGTCAAGAGTCTGTTGTGCTTTATGTGTCTCCTCTAAATGCAGTAAATTAACGTCTGCAAAGTATCGTAGAGAATGAAGGTAAACAATAAGTAACCATTCCGAAAATTGTTTTGCTCGCCCAGAGGTCTACGTTGATATCAATGGTGTGGCAAAACTGCTTAAAAGAAAGCGGTCTACAAGACAGTCCAAGCCGTACTTCATTTTGTTCTCCAATGGTAATTTGTTATTGCTATTTCCAATAGCTATGTCAGTCTATTCCCTTTAATAAATGCATAGGTTTTTAGTTACTGTTTAATGGATTTCACTTCATTACCCTGCTAGTTTTATGTATTTTACTAAGATTTCAAGTTGTGATTGAACAAAAGGCAATCGCGTCAGAAGATAATACTCTGCATTAACCCATTGGAAATTAATGAAATATCCAGAAATTTCCTTACGCTAAACTCTTGCTCGCTTATAATTATGCTCACATTTAAAACTGGAAGACTAACGGCTCAGGTCACGAAGTTGATGTTCATCAGAGAAGACTGAAAACGAATTAAGGGTGAACTGTCACTGATAAGCCATATTAAAGGTGAACGGTCTTACAGTAAGGAGCGTTCAGTAACTGTTCATTCATCCGTCGCGGAAATTTTGACAATTGTTAATTAGCTTTAATTGTATGTCTATCACGTTTGACGTTCCCACGGAAGCCGCAGATTTCATTTACATTTGGCCAAAAATCAACTTTTTGACATAATTATGTCCTTTTTCCTGTTTTCATCAATAGCAGAAATTCACGTATTTGTACAATGCATCGGAATCCTGGTTTGATTTTGCATTTTTGAGCCGTTCTTTTGACGCTACACAGAACTCACAGGTTTCCTCGTTTCTCTTGGTTTATTCACAGTGAAAACAACTCACTAAAACTCACAGTCAACTCGCTGATCTCGTCTCTTCAGTTTTTTCTCGTGGCTCTTGCACAATGTCCTTACCTTATTTGGTAATAGTCTCAAATGTCACAAAACTAAGGGGGTAGTGGTCGGTGAAAAGTCTCGTACATTAATTAACGTGACTTTTTAAGAAAATAGCGAAATCCAAGATTTCGGATCCTAGATGACAGATCAATAACGTTATTTGACGTCATAGTCAACCAAAATAGTGTTATAGAGCAAGCTCGGACTGTATCATCAATGAAAATTTATGTCAGTGTGCCTTGACAGAACGAAAACTCAAAGGGGCAATACATCAAGTTAGTTTGTACGTCCGAGGGTTAAACATTAAGGTAAGGGTAAACTGTCATTTTAGGTCCAGTTTTAGAAGAGTGAACTGTCGCTTAAAAACTTTTCATTTCATTTCGTTCGTTTGCTTTGTGTTGCCAACTTTGGTGGCAGTAGAAAGTCTCTTCTACCTTTTTCCCCCGCCTGAGTTTTCTTGTTCAGTGACAAGACCTCTGACACAAGTTCTTCAACTCTGAAAATTGCTTTACGTCGAGAGAGACAATTTCAGCAAATTTTCCTAAATGAAGCATAGAGTTAGGAGTGAGAGAAGTCCTGCTTCTATTTACTGTTCGATGGTGCATCGGAGCGCGGCAGTAACCTCCTGCCCCAGACCGTCTCGGGGTGTGATATTTCTGGAGCTTGGCCCGAAAGGTCTTTTTATGCACTTTGTTAAGTCACGAATGACGAACTCCAACCGGATTAGGCTCAAACTCCAATAGGGGAGATGAAGAAGTTCCCCCACCAACCATTCCCCCCCCCCCCGAAGAGAGGGTCCCTCCGAGGACGCGCCGGTTGATGAAAGGGGTTGTTCACGATCCAAGATGACGTCGATCTCAGTATCGAAGATCCAGGAGACATTGTCGTCATCGTCAAAGAAGGCTTCGTCGAAGGCTTATTTGATGCCTACGGGAGCCGACTGACGCCTTAGGGAACTGTTTTGACGGGGGTACGACGACTTCACAGGACATAGCAATCGACTGCGATGAGACTCTGCAAGAAGCATGATTGTTACACACAACTGAAAGCGGAAAATATGACTGTACTGGACACTCACAGTACGGATCAAGTTTATGTGATCAGTAGTAAATTAAACCCATTTATTGAGCAATCGGAAAAAAATGCACGACCGTTAAATTAGGGTTGGTTTAGACTGATCATATGTAAATTTCCTTCAGGTTGTAATTTAACGTTTTATTGATTTTGTGATTGTTGTTTGATTGAAGGAAGTTTTGAGTTTAGGCTGTTGTTGAATAATGTGAGTCAACAAAAACTTGAAATACGCTCTTTTAAGACCGACTTTCAACCATCTGTGAGTCATTGTATCGATAGTTTGCTAACTCTATCGTCTACTTTTTTGGCGGTTTCCAGCACAATAGGAGATGCACGAGGCTTGTAAAAGTTATGATCAGATAATTGTTTTAAGCCATCTTCTATTTTGTGCCGTGTCCATAGTGACTGTTGTCGTTCCTTTGTCAGCTTTTTTGAGGTTGATTTCGTTTTTGAGTTTAAGTTCGTTCGCTAAGACTGTCTTTTTGTCTGTAACATGTATTTTAAACGCATTGTTCGAGCGAAATTATTTAAATCTTAAGATTTAAGAATTAATTACAGCTGGAAACCGGAGGGATTGGTATAAATTTGAGACCTCCGGAAAGTAGCTTTATTAGAGAAGTTTTTATGTATTTCCCGTTCTTAGCTCTTGTGCTGTAGGTTAAAGAAGTTTTGAGGTGTTTGCGTCTTTGGGAGCGTATTCTTATCACCCTTTGCAATATTTCGCGCGGGAGCCTTAGAGTCAGAGAGATTTGACACACCAGTATTCTGTTCAACTCTGCCATTATTTATATTGGATACCTCACTTATTTTACATAACATTTTCTGTAGCTCAGAAAGCTGAGCCTGCATAGAAGTGAGAATACAACTTGTTTGCTGAACAATATTTTGTGTTGACTTAGACTTCGGCCTGGGTCTAGGTCTGGCTCTGGCAGCATCGCTTCTGTTGGCCTCGGAACTTTTTGGCTGGTCTGGACACAGGTTTTGAGCAGTTGCTGCTGTTTTAGGATAGCATGGTTGTCTGCAGCTAGGATCGTTACCTGCTGTTTTTTATCATCAGCGCGAGTAGTTCCGCCTGGGCATTTAGGCTGATCTGACTGGTGATATTGCAGCCCGGGGTAGAACTCCTTGGAATTTTGTGTGGTGGTGTGCCGCCCGCATCCGCAAATCCATACCCAATTTCAGACCAAAAAATGCCATTTTCTACACCCGTTTTCAGACCTGACATCAAAAAACCATACCCATTTTCAGACCTGACCTTGAAAATATACACCGGCTTTAGAAAGTCGTTGCATTATTAACAACTCGACATTAAATTATAAAGTAAGTTAAGTATGTTTTGTTTAAGCATTAATTTTTTATTAGGTAGTATAGAATACAGAGAATTGTCTCAGGCACAATATTCTAGAGTAATTCTAGCTTCATATTGTGCCCTCATGAAAACAGTATGCACATACACTTTAATGTCGATCCGCATATGGTGGGGATTTGACAAACAGACTATTGCATTTGATCGCCAAATGTTTGTAGTTTTTTTGTGCAAACAGAAAACTCTTTTTTGTAGATTTGTAATTAAATCTACCACAAGTTGTAACAAATAAAGCGTTACGGTTACAAATTTTCACACTGGCTTTGTAGTACGTGATTAAGCATAGCATATGCATCAGCGCAGAACGGAAGTCAACGTAACAAAGATGAAGAGGTAAAATTTAGCTGGAATGATGTATTTTATCTATTTCTCTTTCTCTCTCACCAGTTACTCGCCCCCGGTTGCTGGGAAGAAAATTAAGCTCATAAGCTTTCGTGAACGTACCCTCGATAACCATACCCAATTTCAGACCAAAATGTTCAAAATCTATACCCGTTTTCAGACCAAAAGGGCTCAAAAACCATACCCTTTGGGGCGGCACATACCTATATACCTTATATAGGGGATTAC
>Ga0126337_10003601_pt1 | contig 10182 bp, 6 predicted proteins | sample DipCmetagenome_FD_92527 | JGI IMG/M metagenome (GOLD analysis project Ga0126337, IMG submission 92527) | Coral microbial communities from La Bocana,Puerto Morelos, Mexico - Diploria C A metagenome | ecosystem: Host-associated > Invertebrates > Cnidaria > Coral | place: La Bocana,Puerto Morelos... | reverse complement strand
TTATTGAAGGAAAAATTGAAAAGGGGTCTTAACCTTGTTAGTTACCAGCTCTAACATAGCTCGTGACATTGATATGTAAACTGATAATGCGAGCGAAACATTCTCACGTATGTTTTTTCAGTTAATAATTTATGATATAACTAAGCATATCTTGGTTTGCTTCTGTAAAAACATGATTAGGAAGAGTTAATAATAGGTGAAACAAGGTCTCAAACTAGTTATAAATATTCAGGTGCTTGTGAGATTTTTAAAGTCAAGGCTGCATACAGGAAGAACAGAAAAATCGTAAGAAGAAAACTTGTGTACAGTGAGTATAAAGTATCAACACTGGTAAAACGAAATTTATCATTTTGACAATTTTCCTTGTTACTTGAGGGCTTTCAGTACTGCGTCGCTTGTGTCTTTCGTCCTACAACCCATGTACGTTAACTGGATATTTTCGTCATTGTAAATTCTTAGTGTACGGTTCTGTCTTTTAGTTGCTGAACTCACTTAGATATCAAGAAAGTTTAACACCTTTACAGTCAAAGTTACCGAAGAGAAAGGAAACAAGATGTTTCGCCGAAACGTCTCGCTTCCTTTCTCTTCGGTGCTGTGAACATCGCAGTTCTTTGTTCATTGTTCTTTGCCATCGGTAAGTTCAGTTGATGAGGACTCAACCCTTTTACCACTCTTACAAGCTCTGGTAATTCCTGTTTAAATCCCATCAAGTAAAACTTATATCTACCTATCATTGGTAGTTCTTCTCTATTTTATATGAGTAGAATTTTACTTGAACGCTAATGCAAATGCTGTAATCTGATTGGCTGAGCCATTTCACTCTATCGGCCATTAGTACAATTCCACTGGTATACTAATGCAAATGCGAAAATACCCGGATGGATAGTACTCGTCCGTGAATATTTTGCTGTAAACAAGCGGGTATATCGAAAATAAACAATTGAAATTGTATTTAGTGGGTTTTTAAAGTTTTCTTTTTCAAATTTTACATTTGGCTGTCACGACTTTGATCTTAAAAAGTTGAAAATAATTCGATATAATTTTTAAACTGGCGCGCGGAAGAAAATTTAGTGCTGAACAATAAAGACAATAGAGTGTTTATGTTTCGGAACTATCGGTCTGATAGTTGCCCCTTGGAAATTTGATGTTCTTAAAACTAGCATATTTGCCCTCGAAGCTTCGCTTCTCGGGCAAATATTTGTTTTAAGAACATCTCAAATTTCCGCGGGGAAACTATCAGCCGATAGTTCCTCGACAGAAACACTCTATTGTTTAAATAGAGAACGAGAGCGAATAAACTAATTGTTAATTAATTTCATTTCAAGCTGACCTAAGCCTCACTGTCATTGCGAGGCCGGGTGCACAACCATTCTTATGAAAACGAGCTCAATTTGCATGTGAATAAAATATAGAATCGCATAGCTTAAGGTAAAGACGCGGTCTGATTGGCTATCGAAGGGAGTGCATTTAGCGTGGAATTGCACTTGTGCATGAAAGGGATATTGCTGACGTGAGTCGCGAGCGAAAATTGCAGCTATCGGGAAAACAAAAATGCAACTCGTGCTAGGAAAAAAACAGCTTGGCAATAAACGAATACAAATGTCTGCAAAAATTTCGAATTCAAATTTGAATTTTTAGAAATTTGAGGAAACCACTCACACTCGAGAAAACGAGAAAACGCATTGATATTGACTTTGAAAGGGTTTCCAATGTTTGCGCACTGGAGGGGCTAAATAATTAGAAAACATTTGGTTCTGTTCCGGCGGCTTTAGCTATGCGATTTAGGAAAAATTCACTACCTGTCGAGTGAATTCCACGTTAAATTTCACTTGAAAAACCAACTGATCGCACTCATCGCTTCGCGATTCGTGTGATATCGGTTTTTCGCGTGAAATTTAACGTGTAATTCACTCGTCAGGCAGTGAATTTTTGTATAAAATGGGCACCAAGACTGTCTATGAGAAAGAGGTTAAAGGTAATTCTGAAATCGCATATTCCATCATCTGGCATCCGTACCATATTTTAAATCAAGGAAAGTTTATTAGCGTCGCAGAATGAGGACGAGAATCATAGTAAAATGTTACGTTGCGTTGCCTCGCAAGAGCAATATATATCATGAATACTCTAGTGGAGGTGGGTGGTATGGTGGAAAACAGGGAAGACGTTAACTGCGCTGCGTTGCGTTGCGTTGCGGACTTAGGCCAGTGAGCCTCCAAGTTTATTGACTGAATTTGCGTGAATTTGCTAGACTATAGAGCCTTATTTCTACCCCAAAATGCTTGCTTGTCATGCGACTGTCCGTACGTGCGTACGCCAAACCCTATACCTTGAAATATAAGAGAGTGGCACCATGACCATAGGTGCATCTTTGATATTGGACATCCATGTTATGATCAATTTACAGCTGTCGCAACAAGTTATCCGCCTACCATTATCATTCTACCATATCGCCGGCTCAGGTTTGGAGGTCACCGAGGTCAGCGTTGTTGGTTGGGCGCTGACCAGGCTATGATTTGCGATTTGATCTCATGTACGTGCAAAGGCCCAGGTTTTAACAATCGTCTCTTGGAAGGTCTCTGTTATATTGCGTAAGTTTTTACAATCCAGGGTAGTTTATTCAGTTTGAAAGGAAAACAAATTGTGAGACCACACGCTGAACAATTACATTCTCACAATTAATTTTCTTTTTTTTTCTTTCTTCGTGTTGCAATAGGGAGTTCCTCTTTTGGGCTTGGCCTAATCTCCAGCAGCTCAAGAGAGTACGAATTACCAGTTCAATAACTAATGTCAAGTACTTATTAACCAAGACTTCCCCTTGGTGGTGTGCCTTGTCGTGGCGGGGAGACTTGTGTGACCTTACGACCCCCAGGGCTATGCGTCCTATGCCGGCGGGAGCCTTGTGCTCCTGGCAGGTCTAACCATGCCGGATTGGCCTGCGCGGTGAGGGTCCAGACTAAAGCAGCACCGGATGGGGAGCCAAATAAACCCCTCTAAGGAAAGGAAAACCCTGACGTCAATGAGTAAAGCCTACGGGAAGCTCACAGACCGACAAGGTCATTGGAAACGCCAAAATCTAAAATGCGTGTTGTATGGTGGAACATACGAACAATGTGTACAGTTGGAAAAGCAGCCCAAGATGCTGATCGTGTTTAACGAGATAAGATGGACAGGAGCTGGACGAATTAAGATGAGAAAGGCCCTCACTTGGTGTAGAAGACACAGCTGGCGTAAAACAATAGAAAACAAAAGGACAAAATACGAGGAAACAATGAAAACAATAGGTTTGTGAGGCGGCGTCCTATTGTGACATGTACTGTGTCTTCTACACCAAGAAGGAGCCATGAGGAATGGTTATACAATGATATATGCTGAAGACGATAGTGAGCACCAGAGAAGGGTGGCAATTGTGATGAGCCAGGCCACACAGAAAAGTCTGGTTGAATGGAGGACAGTAAGCCGGTACATAATACCTGCACAATTTTATTCCTGCTTTAAAAATACAACAGTCATCCAAGTGTATGCTCCAACGAATGAATCAACACACGATGAGAAGGATGATTTCTACGATCAACTCCAGGACACTTGTGATACATGCAGCAGACATGACGTAGTCATTCTCATGGGAGACCTGAACGCAAAAGTTGGTGAGGATAACGAAGACATGGAAGGGATAATGATTGGTTAACATAAACGATAATGGTGAACGATTATCTGACTTCTACTCAATGAATGGTCTTGTCATCACAGGAACGTGCTTGCCACACCGAACAACCCATATACAAAATTGGGTGTCACCTAACGGAAGAATGCAAAATCAAATTGATCACATGATGATCCGTAAAGAATGGAGGAGATCCTTGGAAGACACCAGAGTGTACTGTGGTGCAGATGCAGCCAGTGACCACTACCTGCTAGTCCTGAAAATAAAGTTGAAATTACATAGAAACCCAGACCAACCAAAGACCAAAGCAAGAATTGACACACAAAAGCTCGAAAACGAAATGTTCAAATCAAGGATTAGCGTCCAACTGCGCAACAGATTTGCAGTATTAGAGGTCGAAGAACGATATTAACTCGTTACGGTGGCCAATTTACATTTTCAACTTAGTTGATATAACCAAATTACCTTGTTACCCCCATGGACGCAGCACCACAAGTTCTTTAGAAACTTTCACCCTTAATTCATGTGTCATGCCAGGCTTCCTTTTCCTGCCCACCGTTGACTGCACAATGCAAAGAACAACAGAAAGACATAGAAATGGCATCAGATGAAACTTCACAATTATGCTTGAAGACCTCGACTTTGCAGACGATATAGTCCTAGTTTCATAGAGATACAAGCACATACAGAACAAGACCAACCGACTAGTAGATAATGCAGGAAGGGTGGGGCTGAAACTGAATGCTCAAAAATGCAAAGTGAAGAGAATGAATACACAAAGTAACGATCAGAAGAGAGTAAGTCGAAGACGTCTGGCACCACTGCAGCGCACTTAGTAGAGATAAGCTTGAACAGCTAAATAAGCAGACGCTCAGAGTAGTTATAGACGATTAATCTAGTACCTATGATGAGTTACTACGCAAACTGCATATGGTTACATTGGAGCAAAGAAGAGTACAGAACATGTTAGTCATAGTCTCAGTAAATGCTTACACGGTGCCGCACCGTCCAATTTACGATCTTATCTACAGGTGCATGATGCTGGTTCCTATATTCTTAGAGGTTATGCCAAACTGAAACCGCCTGCTGTTAGGACAACAACATTTGGTCTTCACTCTTTCCGTCATCTGGCCCCCAATGTATGGAACAAACTACCGGACACTACTAGGAAGGCTGATACCCTTTCCATGTTTAAACGAAAAATTAGACAAATTAAAAACAAATAGAAGATCATTGCGCTTTTTTAGATTATAATGAATTAGTTTTTTATTATATATTTATTTATTTATATACTTAGTTTTTGTGTTAAGTATTTTCGGAGATACTAGCACAACTTACAGTGCTATTTAAAATCCGAATTTTATGTATTATGTATGTATGGGTGCGACTGTGACAAAAGAGGATGGTGACACAGAAGACATCAAGAAACACCTAAGTAAGGCACGATGAGCATTTTTCAACCTAAAGAAGATCTGGAACACACGGAGCATTGGTCGAAATACAAAAATCAAACTGTTTAAGACCTTGGTAAGACCAGTTCTATTGTATGGATGTGAAGCATGGAAACTAACAGCTGCTGAGAAGAAGAAACTGGTTGGATTTCAATTCACATGTCTGAGACGGATTCTAAGAATTCGATGGCCGCAAAGCGTCCGAAACTGTCGAAATTAATTTTCAATAACAGGACAGACTCATGAAAAACTGACGCCAGTTTGTTTTTTACGATAACAAAGTGTTAAATTGTCCGTTCTCGCTCGTTGACGCATTGCATAAAGCGGACAGACACATGATACGTCAACGAGCGAAAGTGGACAATTTGACATTTTTTTCTTGTAAAAAGCTACTTTGATAATATTGTAACAAATCTCATGATCAATAACAGGAGAGACGCATGAAAAACAGACGTCAACTTGTTAAATCAAGAGCCTGATTTAGTCCATAATCATCCTTGTCCACTTTTTTTGCAGTCCATTCCAGGTTCCAAGCAATCTTTGAAGGTAACATTGTAAATGGTTTGAACCCAGGAGCATCACTAATTCGTATAGTGTGATCGTTCGGGTGAGGGTAAGTCTGAAAAGAACTGTTGTTTGAATTAGTGTCTGAATTCAGAGTCGAGTGAATAGTGTTTGTCAGGCGATGATGTTATAAGTCTGGTCTGTTGAAACTGATTGGTCAGTTTAGCCATGATGGTATTGGCTGAAAGACTCCTGTAAAGTTTGTCATCAGTCATAGGTCGGTTTCGATCCGTCTATTGTAGTCGGTTGGAGGTCCGTGTATTGTTGTGCAGTATCGCATTCAATGTTGTGGTTAGTCAGTTGATGATGTAAAGCGATGTGTTAGCATCACCATTTCTCGTGGCTCGTTTGTGTTCAGTCAGTCTCGTGTTAAGGTTTCTGCCAGTCTCACCAATGTAAGAAACCTGGCAGTCGGAGCATTTGATCTTGTAAACTGCTCCCTGTCTGTTGTTGGGTTTGTCCCTGTCTTTAACGTTGGTCAGGAAGTGTCGTAACGTAGTTGTAGGTTTGTGGGCTACACGGATGTTGTAGGGCTGTAGGATCCATGAGGTGGTCTCAGAGATTCCCTTAATGTAAGGTATAGTCACTGTAATAACAGGCGTAGGGTTCTTGTTCGTTTCTTCAGCTTCGGAAGGTCGGTAAATGTTTCGTCTAAGTCAGCGTTGTAGATGTTCTTGTGAAAAACACGTTCGCGGCTTTCCAAACAGTCTATAAAAGGAAGTTTTCTATTTTCTTCGATTTCTTTGGTCAACTAGATGTCGGCGGTCTGTTCGGTAATGTGGTCGTGGAAAGCGTCAATTTCGTCTTTGTGAACGGCGGTAAAAGTGTCGTCGACGTAATGTAACCGAAGCGGTATCGTTTGTCGGCAGGTTGCAAGGGCGCGTTCCATCACAATTTCTGCGACAACAAAAGAAACAAGCGACCCCATGGCTGTTCCATACAACTGCTTGTAGTGTTCACCGTTGCTGACTGAAAGTAAGTCGATGTAAGGCAAAGGTTTAGTAAGTCCATGATGTCGTGTGTCGGTAACATGGATCCACAGCTACTTTGGCAATGTTATGACGAACTTCATGATCAATAAGAGGACAGTCACATGAAAATTGACATCAATTTGTTACATTTTATTTATGTCAGTAGAACATACAAAATAGGCTTGATCAGTTATCGATGATGATGTCCTTCTCCCCTGTTCGTCTTACATCTCCCGGAACTTAGATTTGCCTTTCAGAACCGCCTGGTCTTCTGCTATTCTGCTATTGAAAATATGCTAGTTAAAGGTAAAAACCTCCAACAGCCAACTTCAGTATCAAATGCTATCAACAAGTACTTCTGCAATGTTTCATCTGAACTTGCATCTGATCTGCCTAAAACAGGTCGCTGTGCTCCGTCTTATGTGAAAAGGAAAAAAATGCACGTTCCACTTCACTAAAGTAAGTGAAATGGGGGTCTTTTTACTATTAGATAGCATTCATTGTAAAAAGATCATTTGGTTCATCCCTTTTTATTGTTTTCTGCAGCGTTGGAAATTTCCACTGACATAGATTATAAACTTGACACTTGAACAAGGTTTATTTCCAGATAGTTTAAATATTGCCAAAGTTATCCCGATATTCAAACAAGGCTCCAGTTCCTCATGCAATAACTACCGGCCCATATCAGTCCTTTCTGCGTTAAGTAAAATTTTTGAGAAGTGTATTCTTAATCGATTAAAATTTTATTTTATGACTGAGAATATCTTGGTATCTAATCAATATGGCTATAGATCTGGGAGCACCACAAGTGATTGCTTGGTTATTAATGGTGATTAATGGATGAGATAACAAGAGCCCTTGACGACTATTTTTCTTGACCTAAGTAATGCATTCGATACGGTCAACCACTCTATTCTGTTATCCAAACTTGACTCATATGGTATTCGAAGCAATGAAAATCATTGGTTTAAGTCCTACTTGAGCAAAAGGAAGCAAAAGGTATTTGTTAATGGTATTGAGTCTAGTTCTCTTTTCATAAGCATAGGTGTACCGCAACGGTCGATCTTAGGTCCTTTTCTTTTTCTAATTTATATTAATGATATTGTTAAATCAACCAACTACTTCTCCGTAAGACTAACTGCGACTGATAAAGATTTAGACGTACTTTTACATAGAATAAACTCTGAATTGCCTGCTATTTATGAATGGTCATGCTCAAACAGATTAACCTTGAATTTAAGTAAGACAAAATATCTGGTTTTTCAACCACGACAAAAGAGAAATTATAATTTACATATCCCTCTTAAACTAGCAGACCAGTACCTAGAACAGTCTTCCAGTGTTAAATATTTAGGACTCATTATTGATTGCTCACTGTCTTGGCACGACCATATTGATTATATAAGTAATAAAATTAGCAAAAGTTTAAATGTTATTGCAAAACTAAATCCCTATGTGACATCCCAATCCTTAACAAGTATTTATTATGCACTTACATATCCCTATCTAACTTATGGTTGCGTACTGTGGGGCTCCATTGTCACAATTGGTGAGACTACAAAACAAAGCTATTAGAATAATGAACAATGTGCCACTTTGTGATCATATTACTCCCCATTATGTAAACCTTGATCTTATTAAGCTTCCTGACATTGTTAAATTGTATACCTGCCAGCTATTATATGACCACTAAAATGATGAAAAGCCATCAAATTACACCTTATCTCTGGTACCTGAGCAACATAACTACGCTACTCGAAGTGCACCTTTACAACACTTAAATCCCGGTTTCTCCAGAATAAATATAAGAAAATTTTGCCCCACCGTTATTGGATGTTACTATTGGAATGATTAAGCGGGTTGTTCAACGAAACTCGACTCAAATGGTCGCCTCGTTTCTTTGAAAAACCCCCGCTTAATCGGTTGTGCACAGAAGTTCAACCCTGGTCGTCCATGTGTGTCAATTAGATTGCGTGAATTCGCGGCTCAGTGAATCCGGATGTGCCACAGTCGCCATTGTAAAGTGGTCACTGAATCAGTTGTTTTCAATTGAAGAAACAAACCTGTAACACAAATGGGACGTGGAAGGAAAGGCCCACTAGAACAGAAAATTCGTAAAGGGAAAAGAAGGAATTCTTATAATGTCTGGAAGCGAGCTCCAAGGCGAAAAAACTAAAATCGTTTTGGACATAGAAACGGTTAATGTTATGAAAAAAAATGGACCCAAGGGTAGTTTTAGATATTTTATTGAACCGAAAGGTCTATCGAAGAAATATGCCTCATGTGTATAAGATGAATCAAGAACAAAAAACATTCGACACTGTTGACACGTGATCTAAAGATAACTGGTATTTTCCGTCAGAAGAAGACCGAGAAAAAATCGTCAAATGGCGGGAGATAGGGCTCGGAATATACAAGCTCCATGGAGTGCAAGACCGAGGCCAAAGAAAATACGATCCATCAGTTGTGCTGAAACTGGAGCATGCCTCAGGAAAAATATTTTTAGTGTGGGCGCCAGCTTCGCAAGCTTACGAGATACTATACCAGGAGCAAACAAGTTTCATAAACAACCTTGGAATGAAAAGATCAGAAGAAGGCAACATGTATTACGATTTCAAGTTGTTATAAACATGCAAATTGTGTGAGTCTATTTTAAGACAACAAAGTGTGGTAGACAAATCAGTTTTGATTAGATGATTGTCCAAAAAAAATAGGCTTCTACCAGGAAAACCCCTCGTTAAATTGTCCCATGAGTTTTGTTGTTCAGCTTGCGCGCCTAACAAAGGGTACAATTTGTTCGCCCCTGTAGGGAGTGGACGCCGCACCTGGCTGAAAAGGTTGGGTTCTGTCGACCTCATATTCATCATCATCGTGGTCAAGCTCATAGTCAAGGTCTGGGTCATCGTGCGTCAGTGAATTCACCGCCTTCTGCCATTGTAATATTTGATTTATATTTTAAATTAGAAAAATGTTCGACGTGTATAATATGTCAGTGCCAGAGAACCTTCACTCATCATTCACCGAAAAGACATTTTTCGCCATGAAGGCCGAGCGCGCGGTCAAGCGAATCACCTTTGACCGCACTGAAGCCAGCCCCGGCTAGACGCTATATGTTTCAGTGCCCAAGCTGAACCAGAACGAGGTTCTGGTGCCGGACTCGCTGGCGCTTCTCTTTGACATCGATCTTTCTGGAGGATACGCCAACAACTTCCTTGTCCAGAGCGTCACGCGGGCGCTCGTTGAAAAGCTGCTCGTGAAGTTTGCAGGCACTGTCTTGCAACAAACAGCCGAAATCACAAAACAGCCGAAATCAAACCTATTCCCAAACAAGGCAATCACGAACTTCCTAACAATAATAGACCAATTTCGCTACTACCTGTGTTGTCAAAGGTCTGCGAAAGAGTCGCTCATAATCAGTTAGTCACCTCTTTGACAACAAAGAAGAGGCTGACGACAAAACAAAATGGAAGCAAAAAATGGCACTCTACTGAAACATCATTACTTCGCACGACTGATGCATTTCTTAAAGGAATAG
>Ga0126337_10003600_pt1 | contig 10183 bp, 8 predicted proteins | sample DipCmetagenome_FD_92527 | JGI IMG/M metagenome (GOLD analysis project Ga0126337, IMG submission 92527) | Coral microbial communities from La Bocana,Puerto Morelos, Mexico - Diploria C A metagenome | ecosystem: Host-associated > Invertebrates > Cnidaria > Coral | place: La Bocana,Puerto Morelos... | reverse complement strand
TTTCTCTAGTTGTTCAGCGATCGTAGCCTGTCTGCGCAGTACTCTCGGGTCATCAGTCACAATTGTTGAGCTTTTATAAACTTTTAAAGCCTTTATCGTCTACCTAGTGTACGAACAAGCGTTGTGATTACAGGTTACCGCATTCTCCTAAACATTGCACCTTGGTCTCATCCACCTTCTTTGTTTTATGGCCGTGAATAGACGTTGGGCTAAGACGTTCAGCGAATGAGAGCAATTAACTGAACTCTCTCTGTTCTAGACTTACACATATCAAAGTAAATTTTGGATCGGTCTGTTCCACCAACCTTACCTGAGGAACACAACCCATGTTAACGTAACTAATCCAGTCGATAGTGATTCAGTCACTGCACTGCTCACGTCCTCTGTTTTACCTAATTAGTAGCTTTTTGTGTCATATAAGTCTTGACTCAATACTCTCTCCTCTTATATAAGTCCACCTATCCGTCGATCCATTTCTTAGACCATTAGCGAATCCGCCCATCCAGTCATCTGTGCATCCTGTATATCCGTTCGTGAGCTAATATACTTTTGAAATATAATGAGTATTCCCAACCGTCACGTCCAAACCAAGACTATAAAAATTAAACCTTGAAGCAAACAATTTTCTTCAGCAGAGAAACAAGTAGAATTTTATTGGCCTACTTCTCGACTCGCCCTAGTTTTCTTCGCGCTTCCGTTAGACCTATCCAGAAAGCAATGCGAGCTGATGAATTTCTCGTGAAAATGACGTAAGCTCAATTTTTGGTTGAGGCAAAGCTTTAGGCATAAACGTGCTTCTGCTTTCGCTTTTGTTTTCAAGTATTGTTTCAACTTCTTTGACAGCACATACTGGATCAAGGCTATCTTATCGGAAATTCAGATAAAGACGTCAGTACAGCATATATTATATAAGTCCATGGCAACTTCACTCGAAGTCCTGTTATGTCTACAAAACAGCGGGGTCTTTCGTACTGTTGATATTGACTCAATACACCTGAGTTTAAAACGAGTGTTTTTATCTTAAAAAAGTACTACTTAAACTAGCCGAAAAAAGTATTGAACTGTGCAAGTAAACTGGTGAAGATGTGGCAAATGACTGTGATATATAATCTCTTGGATAAAGCTATTACTAAGGGAATCTCCACTTAACAAATTACGGCGCATATCGATTACCCTCGGAAAAGAACATGCAAAATGGCTGACCTGACGTATGGCAGGCACTTCGGAAAAAATACAAGTAAATTCAAGAAATATCAGTGCAGCGTTTTAGCCTTATAGCTTTGTAGACGAGTGCACAAGCCTCCTAAGGTTTGATTCATGCTAACTTGCCAATTGTGGTATTTCGAAATATGAGCAAAAACCGAACTCGACAAACGAATGAAGTGGCAATTTTGGCTGATTTGCTTAGGAAACCTGCAATATCGGTTTGATTTGATACTGAACAGTACTTGACCAATAACAGGAAGCGAACAAAATCGGTATTGAACAAAATCAGAAAAAAAAATAAATGTTGATCAAGTTTCCAAGCTTAGGTCGGAACTACGCAAACATTTTTATTGTAAAATAAAGAAGAACTTCCTTTTCAAAGATAATCAGTGTTTGACGACAGAGAGAGCTGTGATTCTGACATTCTTAGGGGTAGAAGACCTCGGAAACTGAGGCAATACAATCCCTGAAATGTGGGCAAACTCATGATTAATTCGGAGGAAAGGTCAGACGGGGTGTAGGAGTCGGGGAGTAAGGACACAAGCTTTTTTCGCATGTTTTCACGCAACCCTTTCGGAAGTGGTATATTGTTCGTTAAAAATAACCCAATCAACACCTCTTACTTCGCATTTTAATTTTTTTCCTTTAAAGCTGTATTACTGTTATCTCGTTGTTAAGCTTTCCCTGATAGCAGCACATCCTCAGTTTTGAAAGCAAAGCTCCAAATGTGTTAACGTGTGATTGAAGTTTTTATAGCACATCTTTTATTCATTGGCGCAGGATAATTGGCGCACAGTCTCGAAACTGTCTGTCGACCGATGAAAATTGAAGTGTAAACAATTTCTGGCAGTAAAAGGCCAAAGTCACAGGAAGTTACTTAAAATCCTTAATCAGCGCATGCAATCATAGAGCAGTAATTATATGCATTCGTGAGTTAGAAGGGCGGTTTTAAGATATAATCGCGTGATGTTAGAACCGCTGTACGTGAAGAGATGAAAAAAAAACCCACGCGCTTTTGAGTGATAAGTTTCAAGTAATTTTGCTCACGATCAGCTTGACAGAAAGTTGCGTTAATCCTTCATCTTTGTTTGAAGTTTCAATCCATCTCAGTTTAAACTGTTTAATCGCGTTAACAGGAGGCGAAACAAACGGCACGCCTTTGCGATTGCCTGCAAAATTAGCCTGCCGGCCAACAACCTTCGATGGCGATTCGCGTGGAAATAGCTATTTGCTGTCAAGAAGAACATTGCAAAAAAAAACATCCACTACAACTTTGAAGTTGCTAGAATGTTTAACGTCTAAACTTCTGACAAAAAAAATGTGTAAGCACTATGAAAAAAATCCGTCCTTTTGCAATTGACCATGTCAGTGTAAATCGGATGTAGGTAAGTAATGCTAGGAATGCAGTATTCCTTTTACTCGAATACAAATAAATAAACAACTGTATTCTTTGAGCTCAATCAACAAGCTGTCTGTCTCTTTGCTTCATTTTTAAGAAAACTGACGCCTGAACAAAAACAAGTAAAGGAAAAAACTCTTGAAAAAGTTAAAATTAATTGCAAATGCTCTGTTGACGTCAACACTCTTCGAAAATAGAATGCAGAGACCTACAATGGTCGTTTTGTTTTAAAAAAACATTACATTGAAAAAATGTCTCAAACTCAGCTCTCCCTTGAAGGAAAGGACGCGATGGCAGATTTATAAGGTGTTTAGTTTCCCATATTTCAAGATTTGAAACTGGATACTACTTGCACAGCAAGACTCAAATTCTAGCTAATCAATATTTAGCTAAATTGTCAATGAGTTTTGACTTGGCATCCTTGAGACTTTCAATGCGCAATCCAGGCCGCCTCGCTTGCGTTAGCGCGTTATAAGTGGTTGTGTCGAGATCAAAGGTACACACAGCACTCTCGTCTCACTATCTTAAGGTCGAATCTGTGGAGCGTGGAGATTTTTTGGCTATATTTTGATAATGTGCTTAAGTGAAAGATAAGTGTCGGAAACAACAACACAAGGCCAGCCGAGTTGTCCGGACAAGCAAGTAGAGATCGGACCAGCCGCCTACGTGAAGCTACTTTGAAGACTAAACCGCATTCATTCCTCTAATTGACACTTGAGGTGCAAATAATGGCATAGTTTTGCGAAACGGTAAAGGAGACTCACTTCTGAGAGGCGCAGAGCGCGGTGGTTTAGAACTTACAGAAACCGTTTTATCTCTTCTTAGATAGCCGCGTATGGCAACAATGTTTTCAATCTGTACATTTGGAGTTCTCGCGGTTTTTGTCCAACTAGCCGGCACTTTAACCGTCGGAGACAAGCACCAAGGTAAACGAAAATATATAAGCAATCGTTTAACTCAAAGACTTTAATGAATGTTTTGAGACGCGCGCTTGCTGTTGACGGCATTACGGTATAATTTATCATTTCACGGCTAGCAGACTTTTAAGTAGTCTGTCTTCGACCGTCTCCTAATTGATTTTTTACTCGCTTTTTTTCAGGACATCTTGTGAGAAACCACAAGGAATACCAGATAACTATTCCTTCAGTGATCGATAGCAATGGTAACTTTGTATCGCACGTGGCTCGTAAATCATCTCTCAACTCGCGTCAAGAACAGCAAGGCGACAATACTAAACGAACTTCAAGCGACCACGAACTTCTACACCTCGAAATACCGACATCTGAGGGGAAAAAACTGCAGCTTCGTCTGTCCAAAAACACGAATTTCACAGCACCAGGGCTGCTGATCGAAGAGGGCGATGATGTTAGACAACACAATCTCGACTGTCATTACACAGGACACATAGCCGATCAGCCGAATTCTGCGGTATCGCTCAGCTATTGCCAAGGTTTGGTACGTTAAGCATTTTCCTTGAGTCTTTGCTTTCTGTGTTAAAATATTTTACCACCCCCCTAACCTGGACTTAATGTTACATTAAACCAGTGACAATAGACAAATGAGTCTTAATCAATGGTTTTATGGGTGATCCTCGCTTTATTTATTTCTTAATCTTTTTATTGTCTGAACGTCACGCAGAGTTAAGTCGTATTACTTCGCGAACCACCCCATGGTTCTTTTCTCATAATTCGCTGGGATTTTAGTTTCTCTGTCAGTCGGTTTATGAAACATCGAAACCAATACATATCTACTGAAAAAACCACCTGGCAGGATAGTAAAATGCCGGACAAAGTCTCGCCGATTTTCGTCTTTCAGTGCCACAATCGTAATTCTCAATATGGCGGAGAAAATCGGAAATTCGGTAGTTTATTTAAAAATTGCTCCGCGTTTTGAACTTTGTCAGTTTTGCGGCTATACAAGCCGCCCGCACCTGTCCTTTACATGTGGCTGTCTCAGCACACTTTTTTTTGATCCGGATGTTAGCTAAAAATACGTGCCACTCTAGGAAATTTAAGAACAACATAAGCGGCTTCTTTTGGTGTTACAAGTACAAACACCTCATGTGGTGGGAAGGAGTTTATTTGGGTGAAATACAAGAGAGTTTGTTGCAATTCAACAAGAAGTGTTGATTTCCGTGTCTGTTTGATGATAGATCCGGCCTCTTCATCAACAAACGGCGCTTTGTTTTGTTTCCCACGGTAAAACCTTGGTTTGTGCTTTGCTCTTGTCAGCGTGGGCTTAAATCCTTCCTTTTCCGTTTTTAGAATACATGTAACGGTATTTACTGTATCTTTATCGGTTTTGGGTTTTGTTTCAAAACACCACGCGGGAAAATTAAAAAAAAGGGGTTCCCACCGAAATCATGATATTTTTTAGTTCGGTTTCAGAAACAAGTATCAAACGAGTTGGTTCAAGGTCTCATAGTGACCTTCGAAGAAATTTTCGCCAAGGGTTTTGAAATGTTTAATGTTGGTGGGCCAGAGTAAGAGAGAGAGAGAGAAGAAGGAAAAATAAAAACAAAGCACCTGCGATTTTTTCCAGGTGCGTATTAAATGGAATGGAACTTAGCAATATACACACACTTTTTATTCGTGCAGTCATAAAACTCGGTTAATCCCTTTCAAATGCTTCCGTGCAGGCAAGTTCCTTTTGAGCTGCTGAAATTTCCTGTAGTCAAGTTGAGAGAAGATTCTTGAATTTCCAAGCGATTTGTCTAGGTTAGGTTAATGTTTTCACGGAATGCGAACTCACAAGACGTTTTCTGGGCCAGATCATTCACGCCAGCTTCCAATGACGAAACCAGTTATTTCGGAAGTGATTCGCTCGCGGTACTTCCAATTCGCACATTTACCCTTACCCAGGGTCAAAGATGCTTTCTCGTCTATCCAGAACTGTCATCTGGAAAAAGCGTATTTAGTCGCAAAAGAACTGGCGAAAACAACGCGAGCTGGCTTGTCAGCATCAAGCATAATGGAAGGATTTATGAGGCAACAACATCTGACATTCTGATGGAAGTAACAGTTGTTCGCATGTTTCGTCCTTTGCGCCATTCAGTAACAGAGTATTATTTTTACTGTCTGGAGCGTTTTGAATTTCTTATCCTAAACACTCAGACATTTCAAGATATAATAATGGTTAAAGCGCATGTACCTTCTAGCGAGGCTCTTCTTAAAACACCACAAAACTAGTGTACAACAAACAAATGCCCTTCTTTTGGAAAAGCTTTTTCAGTTCTGTTTTTACTAAGCCCGCGCAAATTATCCAAACTTTCGCAACCATAAAACTTGATCAACATGCTCATAGATGAAATCTGATATTATGGAGCGCTAAAATAGCATTTTAATCGTTCGACAGTTCTTGAAGCAAAGAAACAATTGTTTGTCTAAAAGATAGCGTGTTTCTAACACTGTTTACTCAATGCCAGACTCCCTCTTTGATCATGTGAAGAACACTATCACTAATGACATCTTTCCATATCTAAGAAAAACAAATCGTTGGTTCCACTTTGTAAACAGAATTTTGTCGGAAGTATAGAACGGCATAAAAGCAGTATTCTCAATCTGTCATTATTGATGTCAAAGGAGGTTTTTTACTATCTTCGAAAGCCGTCGACATATTTGACAAAAATCCCCTGCGCGCGCACGATTCCCCCGCAATCGTGCCAACAACTGATTATTTAAATACCCCGCACGTGATTAACTGCAAACACTAATTGATTTGACAAACTATGATAACTATTGATGATCAGATAATTTAATTAACTCGCGTCTTTATCATTTCATTAATCTATGATAAATGTTTTTCAAAGCTTTGCAAGCACGCATCACACTACAGTTCAAAACGGATTGCAGCCGGTTCTTATAGTTTGCTTAACCTTTTAATCCGTTCGGGGACGCATTCGTAACTTTACAACACTTTCAATACGAAAGGCGACGAGAAATATAGCCTGATTCAAACTTAAATTCTCTCAGGTAAATCTTTAGACACTTTGCCAAAAGAAGTAAGGAGAAAATATGGTTGACCTTGACATTATCATGAAAATGGCTGCATTGTCTAGAAAGTGAAAGCATTTCTCGACACCACAGAGTATGGAGGTCAATGATTTTTTACACAATTTCGGAGAGGTCAAGTTTATCCGCAACATGTACATATATGTGTTTAAGATACAATTTCTTGTTACATGAGAATTCAAAGTCGACGTACGAACAATATCACGAATTCGTTTGTTTTTCGCTTGCGTGCATTTCATTCCTTAACGACTGACACGACTCATGAAGAATATAACACTATGGTGAAGAAAACTATCTTTTGTTCATGAACTGAAGAAACACAGTCGTACCCTTTTTTTGCCTTAAAATCGAGTTAGAGGAGTTCTAAATTCATATCTTTTTTCATTTCTTTGAATAATTATCGCTTTCAGTTGAGACATGATACAGATACGCTTTGCCCTTTTGGTCAGTGGATGACTGTTGAAAAGAAAAGGCACTGTTGTTTGCAACGTTCGGTTCGTTTGGTTCAAATGTAAAGAGAGATATGAGGTTATTTTTCAAGTAACCAAAACACCATCTTGGGAGAATTAATATTCCCACTCGAGGACATCCGTGAAAAACTTGACCAATATATAGAAAAAAATACCGAAATGACATGCATTCCTATAATCAGCCAGCAGGTCAAGAATTTCGTCGCTCTTGTAGAACTGACCGTCGACCGCCTTTTACCACTGTCCGTGTTGGCCAAAAGGCAGCAGAATGCAAAACATTTCAAACTTTTTATCACCAAGTTAGAACATCTGTAACAAGTTTGCATCCCATGGGAAGGTCATTTCGTAAGAGACTAGCTTTCTAGTCGGGTTTGACTGAGAACTTCCTACTTAAAAGTGCCGGCAATTTCAAATGTGTTGTTGAATCTTATCAAGACATCGCCACAAATAACTTAATTTTTGTTAATTATCTTTCAATCGGTTGAAAATCACAATCACTTTGTATAAGAAAAGTTTGACTCACTGTTGTTGTGTCGATATTCCCTCCTCAACAGCAACAACAACAACAACAACGACAACAACAACAATAACAACAACAACAACAACAATAACAACAACAACAGCAACAACAACCATGTACTACAGAATTATAAGCAACAAGAATTTTCACTCCATTTGGGAGCTTATCGAATTCATCTTCCAGTGAAGAAATGCACCGACATGTGCAGTCCATGTGAACATTCTCGGTGATAACAAAAAACATCTGCAGTTGTTTAATTGTCATGTTGGTTATACCTGTTTGTCCTCTTCCTATCGCATATTTTTCTCATACAGTATATTCAAAGACAAACTCTCACGTGAACCATAACAGGCACGTGCGTAGAAATGCATCTGGATCAGTTTCGATTTTGGTGCCTGTTTCTCGAAAGCCCCGGAAACTTTTCGGGCCCGCAAAGCCAGTTTTAGTTCATCTGTATCTAATAACATAGAGGTTTATGCGCCTGAAACTTATCGTGTGAAGAGAATATCTCTTCATGAGAATACATGAATAAAACAGCTCTATAATCAGAAAGTTTGAGATTTTGCCATGGCTTTCCAGGTCGAAAAATTTTCGGGACCGTGTAGAAACGGGCGGCCCCTGCTGAGCTGACAATCGAAACGGCTTCTGTGAACGTATCTTAAGTTGCCATACGACTGTGACAGCCAGGTTTATTATGAACAACGTATCGATTCCTATGTCGTTTATCACAAACTAGTCTGTTAAGTCACACTTGTGATTTCATTATCGTTGTTGTTTTCAATAAATCTCAGGAAGCCACCTTTTACTGAATTATTTACTTTCCACGTTGAGGCGTCGGAGATCAAACGCTAGCAAGTGTACTTTCTGTAATGTTCTTGGGAGTGGATAAGGTCCAGCCAGGTGTGTGAAATATCACGAAAACCTCATAAAAATACTTTGAAGACGCTCCATGCTACCTAAATTGTAATGAAGAAATGACATTGATGATCAGTCCGTATGTAGGCTTCGGAAGGGTTTATAAACACTGAAGTAAAACCGATCTCTTAAATTTGTAGAGAGGACTTATCCAAACTGAAGATGGAGTCCATTATCTTATTGAGCCTGTACAAGAAAAAAATTCTTCAAACATGGACGATGAGCACTCTCATGTTGTATACAGGAGATCTTTTGAGGATTCCTTGTTACCATGGGAACAACAAAACAAGTTATGCTCTGACCAAGGTATAGTTCTGTTTTCTGATGAAGGCATCGCCCTTGATTTGACCCCTTATAGTATGCTGGAACCAGACCTTTTTCAGGCATTTTTTCAACACTAGTAGAATTTCATTTTAGCGGCAAAATTCTTGTGATCTTTGTTCTTGTAGAACCAATTACTTTGAAACGCCGGCTTCGCTCGCCTTACCTCGAGTTGAGAAATCGGCAGAAACGCCGTGAAAGACGTTCAGTTAGCACGGAGAAAAACGTGGAAATGTTGATGGTTGCTGACAAGACAATGTACGAGTTTTACAAGGGAGGATTACAGGAATATCTCCTCACTATAGCCAATATGGTATGTTCTTACTGTTACTGAGATTAGCCGTCTTGCCAAACTTACTTGTTTTACACATTTTTGTCAGGATTTTGCGAGATGCGTAGAGTACTCTTACGATCAGATTTTTCGTTTGACTTCATAATGTTCAATGACTAATATTCCCGGCCTAAACTCGTGTAAGAAGTACAGGGTAATTAAAGAAGTCTACCACGTGTATACAATCAATTGAAATAATGTTTAAAGCTCTCATTCAAAACTGTTGTACTTTTTTTCACAGGTGAGCAACATATTTCGGAACCCAAGTATCGGCACAGCAATCAACATTGTGCTCGTGCGAGTGATGATTTTAAAGGAAAATCCGGTAAGAATTCACCAGAGTTCAGTCAAAAATACAACATCATTTCGCTGACAATTAACTGGGTTAGCTTATTACGAGTGAGGCTATTTGCAAAAGCCAACGTTACTGACCAAATCTAAGGAGACGATACCAAAACTCATGTCGAACGTACCTGAAACATTTACGACTCTTACTGATCAATCCGATAGAGCCTGAAGTATGCCGGAAGTTAGTTATCCTTGTCGTGGGAGCTCGTCATTACGTTCCTTAGCAACCCATCTCGCTAAAACCGCGGGATTATTTTAGTCTTCTTGACAAGGTTTCGATCACGTACACTTGTCTGAATTATAACCGGAGTGCTTGATATCTAGGAGCTACATACACACACGAGCTCAAACGTGCACTTATACACAAATTTCTGAAGATTTTTACTCTATATAAATGCTTTTGTTTATCCTCAGAGCGCCCTAAAAGTCACACATCATGCTGGTCACACTCTCAAACACTTCTGTCGCTGGGCGACTCTCATTAATCCTAAATCGGAGGACCATCCTAATCATCATGACATCGCAGTCTTAATAACCAGGTTTGTGTTTAATAATGTCGTATAATTTCTCAGAAAGTTTTGCTATCAGTCTAAGTTCTTAAAATGCGGAGAACAGACCACACGCACGAGTAACTGTACGGGATGACACGCGGGATAAGGAGAT
>Ga0126337_10003599_pt1 | contig 10183 bp, 6 predicted proteins | sample DipCmetagenome_FD_92527 | JGI IMG/M metagenome (GOLD analysis project Ga0126337, IMG submission 92527) | Coral microbial communities from La Bocana,Puerto Morelos, Mexico - Diploria C A metagenome | ecosystem: Host-associated > Invertebrates > Cnidaria > Coral | place: La Bocana,Puerto Morelos... | reverse complement strand
TGGACAACCGCGGTTTCGGTAGAATGCTTCTTACGGAAGCCGGATTGATATACCGATAGAACTTTGTTAACCTCAAAAAATGCTAACAGTTGAACTTGGACCGCACGTTCCATGACCTTGGAAGACAGACAGACAGACAGACAGACAGACAGACAGAAAGACAGACAGGCAGGTAGGCAGACATAGAAAGGCAGAAAGGCAGACAGACAGACAGGCAGGTAGGCAGGTAGGCAGACAGGCAGACAGGCAGACAGGCAAACAGACAGACAGGCAGGCAGATAGGCAGATAGGCAGATAGATAGGCAGACAGGCGGACAGGCAAACAGACGGACAGAAAGACATAGAAAGGCAGAAAGGCAGACAGACAGACAGGCAGGTAGGCAGGTAGGCAGACAGGCAGACAGACAGACAGACAGACAGACAAACAGACAGACAGACAGACAGATAAAAAGGCAGACAAAACAAAACGACATAATAAATCTAAAACAATTTCAAAACACGTTCCTATCTACTGAGTAATCACATTCACGAAGTTCACATCAGGAACACGCGAGTTATAGTACACCCATCCACTAAAAATGGCCAGTAATACTTCTTCTTCAGTTTGTGGCTCAAGAAACTGTTTTTCATAAAAACTTCTACCTTATCTACATACCTCACAGACGTGAAAAAGGCCAAAGTAATGACCAATCTATAAAGAAAGATAATAATGACTGTGAGTAAAGGCTATGCTGAGGTAAGCAATGTCTAAAATTGACGTTTTTGTTGAAATATTTAGGACCTTTAGCAATCCTTATGACGGCCACGTCGCCGAAGACTACGTCGATGACATTTCACATGAGAATATTTTTTAATCATTTGTATTGTTCAGCTGATGAATATCTATGATCCTGATCTATTGGTTTAAGAACTGGCTCAGCCTTCATTTCCATTAAGAAATATCACGATTTATACCATACTTCAAAAAGATACAGCCAATCAGAATATGGAAAAGTAAGTATTTCAGGGGCGAAGCCGTGACAGATTTTAAGTACTTAATTTATAAAATAAAGTTCTGAACATGACCTGAAAGTAAACCATTTCTGACTTAATATATTGAATGCAACTGCAGCCCACGGGGACGGTCTTAGACGGGATTCGATTGGAGGACCATCAGTGTGAAGACTAGTGTCTTCTTCTATCAGTTTGAATGCTTTTATGCTTTTAGCGAAGGACAACGCATGGATTATGATCCTATAGTATTACATTTGTAATCTAATGTTTAAAACCTTGAATGTCCAATAGAATATTACCTCATGAACAGCATTATCTCCAAGGTTAAGTGTGACCATCCCTCCTCCTGGCAGTGTTCCGTGGTGTATCGCCACACCGTGCTTTAAACTGGACTCGCTGGCTTCCCAAGGCAGAGTAGCATAGCCGATGATGGGGGAACTTGAGAATTGACACGTGTATATATTTAGTGTCGTTGCTGGCGAAATGCCAAGAGTTTTCGTGATGGAACCCCGCTGTTCCAAGCACTTGTTGAACCACAAGTCGTTCTCTGTTCTGTCCACAGAACGCTGAAAAAATGAAAAGGGTCAATTACGCCTTTGAGGTTTGGGTTTGCGTTGTTTCAGTCTATAGAATCATCAGCCGATGCCTCGTTCGTTAAGGTTCCTTCATCTTGATTAGCCCCTTCCAGGCCTTTAGTTTGTTGGGGAGCATATTGAAAGAATGTTCAGTAATGGCGGTGGTAAAAATCGCTACTTTTCCCGTTCGAAAAACAAGACTTCCCTTGCTTGTATCAAACCCAAATTTTGGGAGGTAAGTGAAAACAGCATCTACTTTCAGAAAGCGTTCCAACATAAGAAACGGAAAATTTGATTTTAGGGGCACTTAAGCATGAACAAAAGATATTTTCGCCCAGTAGAACGACTCCACAACTCAACTCGTGACATTTGTACATTCGCTTTTTTATATATTTCGGTCTGCGGCCCTTTTCTGCTTCTCACTAGAGGAAACCATGCGCTATAGCGCATTAATACTTGAATGCCGGAACGACACCGGCGTTCGTTCGCTCCTCGCTTCAGGCCTCTCCCTCCTTTATTTCGCTCCGCCATTTTTTTCGCGCTGCACCCTGGAAGAGGCTTCAATAAAAACATTGCACGAGCACACCGGAAGTTACGTCAGTGTGTCACGCAAAAAATCTATGGTATAAACATTGCTCTCGAGTATCATTTGTTCTCTTTTCGTTTTTAAATTTTCTTAAACTTTTTATTTACGAGTCTGTTGTATGGCACATTGTGCAAAATGTATAATTTACTCACCGTTGCAAACCGGAATAGCGAATCTGAGAAAGCTTCTGAAATATCGAAAAAGAACAATCATAAAGATTATGTATATATCATAGAGATTAGTAGCAATCTCACTGGAGAATCTTTTGGCAGTTAATTTTTTCACCGCGATTCTCTTGTCGTGCGAGGCAGTAAGAAGCCAAACAATTCCTACTCCTAACCGGGTGGCATTGTTTCTTGTATGGAAAAGACATTATTACAGATCAATGAAAAGTCGATGTTAAGAGTAGCACAAAAACAGCTCTTAAATTTTGGAAATTGAAGGCTATGTGGTCACCACTTACTGTTCAACACTTTGACTTGTTCCTCCAGCATGGCGTCCGAGACGTTACCCCTTCCCTGTGGGTCATAGATAACGTGCCAGGCAATTGGGACAAGATACCGTTCTATGCATTGCATGTTGCGGTTGAACAAAGCGTTGTAAGCGTCTTTGTCTTCGCTCTGAATCGCGTTCTTCATAAGGTAGTCGTCGATCTGGGGAACATACGGGGATTCTGGAGATTTGGGACGATTTTCCCACCCATGCTCAACACCACATGTTCGCTTCATAATCGGCGGAGATTCACCATAACCGCGGATCATGACAAAGAATGTCGCCAGCAGAGTTCTGAAAATAATAAATAAGGTCCGTTTGATTTGTCGAGTCAATGAGATCAGTGTTAAGGTGTTTTCAATAATGGTTGGTCCTGGTATGAGAGCGATCATAGGCTGCTCCTAAAAATCTTGTGTTTCAGGCGATAACAAATTAATCGGTAACGTTCGAACAACATTCGTAGCACCTTCGGAAGTTTTCGGCAAACAATCGGAAAACTTAACTTTGAGCGATCTTCACAGTAACAAGAAACTTCAAGCAGTAAGCGCGCCGTTTTCTTATGTCGCCAAGTCGTTACAAATATTAATCATGGCAGGTTTGTGAACTATTTAAATCGTCTTTTCATCATGTTGTAGCCACATCAGAGCAATTTTTTTGTCTTGCTGCTAAACAAGACCAAAAAATTGTATTTCTTGGAGACATGCTGAATAAATAACAGCCAGGTTGCTATGAATAGAGAACTTTTATTAAGCTCTGAGCAATTTTGTGTAAAATTAAATAAGACAAAACGATGAAATTGCTTTCATTTCGTCTAACGTACAGTTCCAATTTTTTGAAAGGTGGCCTTTCTTGCGAAACTCGGACTCGGGAAGAATCAGTTCTTATTGACAATAAAAAATCGGACTACATACCTTAAATTAAGAATCTTCGGAAACTTCATAGCAGTACGCTCACAAATCGCAGAGAAAAAGAAATTTTCATTGAGGTAGTGGCGACAAACAAGCATCAAATGCACTTCCCTTTCCTGAGTTATGTTGCGGCCAAAATTACCTCAGTTGTCTTTTGGTAAAACAAACTCCTGGGTTGCACGTCTTTGCCTCGCCCCGATATCTTACCCCAAAATATATACTGACAAGACTTATATCTCTATTTATACATCGCAAATGTACTGGAAATTGTCCTGTTAATGAAAATGTTCCTTATATAAATTCATTTTGTGTGAATTGTCTTTAATTAATATTTGTATCAAGTGCGACCTTGTTAAACTTGTCAATCATCTTTGGAAAAGAATATTCACCAACATTTTATTGCGTGAAATCTAATACCTGTTGATAACAACATAGAGAGAAAATTTTAATTTAGCCTCAAACTTGAATATTTGGGTCTCACCCGAACTAAAAAAAAAGTGAAGGAAAATTATTTTCTATTGTCTTCGTTATCTCGCAGGAAGGTGTGTGAAATAATATATGAATATGGATGACTTTCCTGAAGTTTTGTTCTCGGAATTGAGGTCTCTTCAGCTAACTTCCTCTGTTGTTTCAGATGTCCAATTTCTCACGGACTTGTCCCTGAAACTGACGTGGATAGGTAGATAACCTTTATTTATCCTCGGTTTTTTTGACATGAAAAATTTAATAATATCCACATAACAAAACACTTAATTGAACCACATAGGTATAAACGTTTTACAGTTCTAGCTTTACAAACTTGACAACGGTTAATTTTCCGTGTAAAAATAAATATTAAACTAAACTAACGAAAGATGCTAGGTACCACCATCAACAACAACAACAACAACAACAACAACAAAAATACATATAATCTTTAACCTTTAACCATGTAAGGGAATACGCCCTCACCCGGGGTCTGCATATTCCATATGAGGCCAACATTTCATGACTTCACATTTGTACAGCTTTGAGGAGAGCTGTAGTTACGTCACCAACCTCATTACCACCTCTCTCCAGTCTTGCGCGGCGCATTAAGACATGTTTTACTATGTAGAAAAAGTCAAAGTAATATTAAATAAAGATAATGAGTCGCTGTAAGGAGTGAGTTTTCATGAACTTTTATTTTTCAATGACGACTGTATACATAACGAAAAAGACAAACGAATACGAATAAAGAAAATATTTCTTCTACTAGTCTAGACTTCCTACTATTTAGATACACTCTTTGTTTTTTTCCTACGTCAAAGTGGACGATATATATTTAATTAATGTACTGGTCGTCTCGTGACAGTCATGCCCCAATAAAGCCTTTTTTACAACTCAACAACGATTCCAAGTCTTCACCAGCTTCTGTGGCACACTGTTCAATGGCCTGAAATCCCTCACGGAACTGAAACGACAATCAGCAGAAGTCCATGACTCAACGAATAAATGATTTTGAAAGTAAAGTAAAGCAGCCAGCTTGAAGATCATGCACCTCAAGGCCCGGTCTACCCTTCGCCGGTGGAAGTTGAAAACAGACGTTTCACCCTGAAAACGCATCAAATGTTTTTCGCCCACACCACACCTGAGGAATTTTAAAACGCAACAATCAACGTTTACTTTGGATTTTAGGAAAACTCGGTGCGGATTATCTTGACGCAATCGGTTTTGAAAAGCTCCGTTTTAGAAACGTTTTCCCTCCACTCGAAAACAAAAAGTCGACGTTTTCAAATTCCTTCGGTTTGAAGAGCGTTTTCGAAAAGCTCCGTTTTCGCAATGGATTTGTGCGGACGGTAGGCCGGCCTAGTCGTAGAAATAAAGCTGCGTTTCCACATTTCTCAAGTGTAGTGTTGGACACTGCCTAAGAAGATATTCAGTCCGAGGTCACAACCAGCTTGAGACAAAAAAGTGGATTAGCCTGTTGGCTTTGTTCATTAGAGTAGTTGATAAGCAACGGATGATGACAATAGGGACCCCCTTGGAATGGTACAGTGAAAATTTATCAAATATGCACTGAAAACTATAGTAGGATTGGATGCAGTACGGCAGCTTTTAAGGAGCTAGTCATGGTTTGCACATCAAGTTCGGTCGTTTGCCATCCGCACTAATCTTCACCATCCTTGACCGTCAATGTGTCTTTATAGTTTGTTATTATAACTTTGGTGTTTCCTCTGTTTGTAAACTACTATTTTCAGATTTTCTTCCGGATTTAAAGGTAATTTTGTTTATGGCCGTAATAAATCAACATGACCTTACTAAGCTTTTTTTAAAATTCGGAATCGAAGGAGAACTTCACTGAATTAGTTTAGCCGCTTACCGAGGGAATACAAGAATAGTAGGTCTCTTGAAAACAAACACTCATTTCTTTGTTGGGATTTTGTCTGCACTGTAGGAAATATGGCTTGCAAATCTGTAAAGAAAATACGCGGGAATTATTTCATTTTGTCTTTCGACAACAAAGTAATTATAGCAAACTATAAATGATAAATATTATCCTGAGTAAAAACCCTTTCCTAGCTGGAACGACAAATTAAAAGGTTATATTTCCTGTGGACGAGATTTGTAGAAAAAAGGACCAAACACAAATGTCCGTGTGCTCTACTTAGATACTTTATGGCCCTGGAGAAAATTGTAGATGTTTCTTTAGAACAAACAAAAAACACAATTTTGAATTCAAGGCCGACATAATGAGTGTGAAGGGAAAATGAAACGTTCTTTTTTCTTGGGACAGCTTCTTGCAATTTGAAAAGAAATTGCTGTCTTAAAATAATAGTAAGGAATTATGGATTTCACTTTTCTTTAACGTGACCGATAATGCCAGTTTCTGTATTTACACGTTTTAGAGATTTCGTCTCGATTTACAATCTTTCGCGATTGAATAGTCTCTTAGACGTAAGTATATATGTGGGAAAACGAGATCTTTTGCCCAAATTCAGAAAGAGTAAAACTAGGTTGATCAAAAATTTAAAAAAAAAAAACAAACACTTATAAAAGAAATACTGATGACGTATTTTACCTGTGCAGCAGCTTTGTAAATATAATCAGGTTGTTCTGCTCTAACTTGCCACATCAGAAACAGAAGAGATAGGCACAGGAAGCTTTTCATTGCGCTAAACGTTTTCCAAAAGGATGACTCGTGTAAGTGTAGAGCTTTGAAGTCGGCTTTGAGATCTGTGAAACAGGAACACAGGCGAGACTATTATATTGAGTTCGTACGCATAATATTAAAAATTCAAATGCTATTTAGCCAACGAATTTCGTCCAAATCAGATATTATAAGGATTTAATTGTGGTTCGCGACTAGAGCACAGTTCTTGTTACAATTAATTTCGAAGTGATTATACACTCCAGATTTGATAGAATCAGCGGGGAAGAACGAATATACGACAAAATAATTTCTTTCAACTTGTTATTTTTAACCAGATATTTCCAGCTTATATAGTTTTGTTTGGAATTGCAATAAAATAGAACTTGAAATATTTTTTATCTTGTCATTTGTTACTAGTAATTGCTGTACCCATTTTGGTTTTAGTCAGTTTTACATTTAATACGGATCGTTTTTTCTCCTTTAAAACGACATATTAAACTTCAGTGAAACTCGCGCGCAATTAATGTTGTATTTAACTTTCTTTTTTTTTTCTCGTTAATCGTTTTCGTCTTTCACATTTCAATCAGCGGTGCATTAACAAACTATTTACTACATATATCAACATGGGGGAACTTTCGTTTTGAAGACTTGTTACTGTGGAATTCATGGCTTGTTAAGGAAAACAGAGCTATTTCAGAGTCGTTTTATGTTTCTATTTCAAAAACAGTCCTGTTGGAGAACGTTTCATGTGGAAATAACTTTGATTTGCAAGACACTGACGACGCAAAACTGATTTGCATATGAAAAGTAGCAACGCACCATAGGCGCTTTCCATTCTACCAAAAATTCTTACAATTTAGAAACAGGGACAACTAGTTCGGGAATATTTCCTGGGAAAAGGTTCCATTTCGAAAAGCAAACCATTCAACTGAAAATCCCGGAAATTTCGGGAGGAAAATCAAATCGAACAGAAATTCCCAGTATGAAATTTCCTAAAATTGTGGTATACCTCGCAAGGTTTTTCTGTTTTTCGAAAATTCCGGATAATGCTGTTGCATTCTTCACTGGAAATTTCCGGAAATTTAAACCTAAATTGTTCATCGAATGTAAAGCGCCGCATGACTCCTTTAGTAGCAGAGGTAAAACAGTCTATTAGATCTTAAAAGGTGTGGCCAAACTGCCCCAGAAAAGCGTCAATAAAAGGATTTTTAGGACAAGAATAATTATTTCCATAACGAGCTGCTGATAACGATATGATCTTTTAGTTCGCTGCGTGCGATTAGCCATTAAAGTGAAATTACTTTCTTTCACATGGCAAAAGTAGTGAATGAGTATTTTTCATTTCAGAACAAATCGGAGCGAATCGACAGCGAACACAGTCTGTTTTCAGCTAACTTTAAAATGACAGTGTGGGGTATATCGACTGTAATCTCATTCATCATTTTGTAACAAATTCAAACAAATATGGCAGATATTCCCAGTGTGATGTTCTCATGAAAAATTGGAATGTGACGTTGAGGGGCAGGCTTTCACTGTCGGCCAAATATACAGGAAATTATATTATTATTATCTGAGCTATATATATTTATCATAAATTAATTAAGAGCGAAAAATTATATTTATTTCTACGATATTTCTAGAAGTACTATCGAGTAACGATATATCAATTTCGAGCGCTTTATCAAGGTTTAGCTTTTGTATTTCGTAAAATAAGATTTCTATTTCTTTCTTTTTGCATTTTCAAGGAATTTAAAATGCAAAGCCTCTATTTATATGGATAGAAATGTTATAGACTTCGGCTCCGTCTGCAACACTAACGTTGTTTTAAGGCAATTTAGTAAAAACTGGCGAATAAACACTACTTTTTTTAAAATTACGAATTTAAATGATACAAATAAAGTATGCTGTTGTGTAATGGAGCGTCAGAGTTACTGTTCCAATCACTGTTATCCTCGCAAGGTCAAATTTTGCCCATGCTTAATATTTATTAAGGCTATAACATACAATATATCCTAAATTTAGATTTAGAGAAAATGGGAAAGAAATCACATCTCGTAAATGACTTAGTCAGATCGAGGTCAGCCTCAGGAATATTTTAAATATTTCACGTTACGGGCTTACCGATCGACGAAAAAAGTTCAACTTTAATTTTCTGTATTCCACTTAGAGAACTTACTCAGTTACAACTGAAGCGGCAGTTTTAGCTCAGCGGCTGGTTCAATTTCAGGTCGATTTGGTCAGAAGTGGCAATATTTAAGCGGGGCATTGTGCATGGGTAGAAATTTATCCAATTTTGCTGGCATATGCACTCCGGAAATTTATTATTCAAATCGAATGTTCAATATTATACATGATAGTTATTATGTCCAGTGCTCTAAATGGCGTTATCATTCTGCAAGCGGTCCTTATCAACCGCAAACAAGTGGCATTATCTACCTATACGAGAAATATACGAATAACGTTTGATCAGTCACCGGACCAGACAGTCATTGCTGGTTGTGACCCATGCCAGTTGCCATCATTTACCGTTCCCACATTTGCATTTTGTCGAAGTTGAGTCTACTTTCCTGATATTCTGACATAAAAACGTGATATCGTGGGATTTGTGGTCCAATTTTAGTGAGATCAATACCTAATCTTAGTTTCTAAAGGACGCTTCGGTGAGTCTCGGGCTAAATCAGGCTCGTTCATGACCATGGGCCCTTTTAGCTCGTAGCAAAACGGTTCCGTGTAGCTCCAAAAGTTTGCTTTCGCATCTTAAGTTTAACCTAAGTTCGTCGTTCGTAATCCGCGTTAATTTTCTCTATACTGTACTTAACCACCCTTGTTCCTTTACGGTTTTATTATTACTGAAAGCGCTTTCTTATCTTAGTAAATTACTATTTTCAGGTTTAAATTACTCAAAATACAGTGAATCAGTGACTCCCGTAATGTCTTTTAGCCCCTACGAAAACCACATGCACGGGCTTAAAACTTTTAATAAGACGACGCAGAATCACGATGAAACAACGATTCCCAGACCGCAAAATTAGAGAGATAAACCAAATTTACTGAGGAAAAAAAAAACATTCTCAAAATAAGTAAGGAAGTTCTTTGCTGGTGCAACCGCTTTGTAAACTCGGTACACTTGTACATATGTGGGTTTCTTCCGAAAAAAAATGGCCGATAATAATGAGAGGTTAATCTTAGCGGCCGAAAACTCGCACGCTCGCGGATTTGATCAGAAATCTTCTTTTCCATCATGAACTGGTTAAATTTGCTAATATAGATATCAAATATAATTCCCTTCAATGTTAGGATGTTACATTAAGAGATAAATCTAGCCTTTTAAATGTACCCATTTTGTTTCCCAAGTCTTAGCGGCGGAAATTGATTCGAGCCTGCATATAAGAAAATCCGCACTGTATTTGGCGGGGGAAGATTTCATGACAAGAAGAATAAACGTAGTTGCGAATGGTCGTAAAGTGACCAAAATTAATAATCAAGTGGTTTTCGATTCTTGAAAAGGTTGTAATTT
>Ga0126337_10003597_pt1 | contig 10186 bp, 5 predicted proteins | sample DipCmetagenome_FD_92527 | JGI IMG/M metagenome (GOLD analysis project Ga0126337, IMG submission 92527) | Coral microbial communities from La Bocana,Puerto Morelos, Mexico - Diploria C A metagenome | ecosystem: Host-associated > Invertebrates > Cnidaria > Coral | place: La Bocana,Puerto Morelos... | reverse complement strand
CGATAGAGACGATAGAGAGGATTTTTTAGTTATTTAAGTACTTGTTAGGTTAGTGTAGGGCGGTCCATGAAGTTCTACTCGAGATTGAATTTTCAAACAAGTCAGTCAACATCCAGTCCTCTGAATCATCAGTAGTAAACGGGCGTGAACTTAGCTTGAACTTGGAAGTCAACCTCGAGTAAGTTTCCTCTTTACTCTTGCCGCATTGCAATTTACTTAAGTTTTAAGTTTCGATGCGTCACTGTTATTTTGAGGTTATAAAAATTATATTGCCGCTTGAGTAGTTCATGAATGCTACGACCGAGTTGTTGCCAGTTCTTCTATCTCGACGAACTCAACATGCACTAGCTCAGTTGTTAGAGCCCTGTACCAGTATTGCATAGGTTTTAATCATGCCTTTGTGACGGCAAAGTTTTCTTTTCCCAGTCTAGGGAACTGAGCTATAAAGTGGTAATATACTGAACTGTGGTGAATATGAGAGCCAAGTGGTCAAGCAGGCCCAGTCTCCCAGCATTAAGCTGAAGAATTGGATGAATGGAGCTTCGCAACGTTAAGTCTTATCATTAAACAGACCACTAACAATTTATACCGGCTCAGTGAAACACTAAAATGTATTACTGAAAAATAACACAACATATCCTGGGAACATAACGATTTCGGCTAGATCTCTCAGACAGCTTGACAGGAACCGTCCCGATTAGGCATGAAACTTCTGCTAGGGAAATTTAAATAATTTCATTTCTGCCTCTCTGATACTCCTTAGGACTATTGTGTACTACCGCTGGTGCACTGACTACGCCGAGCACATGGAAAAGGCATTTTTTGGTCACCTTATCCTGCCGCTGAGATATCTCGCGTGTTCCATGGTAAAGAAAACGGTCAGAAGTGATCTGTGGTCGCACGGCATCGGTCGTCACTCGGAGCAAGAGTTGTATGGAATAACTGAGAGGGATTTGCTTGCTGTGTCAGCAATTTTAGGTCAAAAGAAATTCCTGTTTGGAGAAAAGCCTTGCTTAGCTGACGTTGCAGCATTCGCCTTCATCACCTCCTCTGTTTGGGACTGTCCGCAAAGTCCTTTCGCTGAGCTCATCAACTCTAAAATGAGGAATCTTGAGGAACATGCTCAGCGAATGAAGGAGATGTATTATCCGGACTGGGATGAAATCATTAAGAAGAAACATAAATCTGAATAAATTTAACACGATGTTATCTGCTTCAGTCGGATTCCTTGAACACGTTCATGATACTTTCAGGCATTTTAACACATTATGTACTTTTTATTGTTCAGTTTGTTAGAAGAAAGCTTGCATTTTGGGTTTCATATTCATATTTTGTTGCTTTGTACTCACTTAAAAAGCAGGTAGATCTGTATAATGTTATCTTTAGAATACCTAACAGGTATGTTTTAACAAATAGTCTGTAACAAGTTGATTAACCAACCAGCGGGTGCCAGACCCAGTATAACTATACCTTTAAAGCAATTGATTTCAAGGGGACTTGAATAATTATGTATCAAGAATCCTCCTAGCCAGTCTATAAGCAAGTCAAGTTTGTTTGTTCGATGATTAAGCTTCGGAATTGAACATTTCATATAGTTTGTTTACTTGGCATCGCACTGTACGCTCTAAAAATTTATGATATGTTCTCATCGATTGAATATGTTCACGATGGGAATTTTCCCTCAGATTACGTATACGGCCAACTAAATCTTCCTCGGTGCTTTCTTTGCAAATTACTTTATCCCACAAACTTTTAGTTGTAGTCATTGGTGGAGGCGGCATCTAGGGAGATTTTGTTGACCGTAATTGACGAAAAAATTCCCGACAGGATCATTAATAGCGCCGGGAAGTTGAATCGCTCTGATACAAACAGTCGGGTTTTAACCCCTGAGCCACCTTTCACGTCAGCACTTCTTATGACGTGTTCCTTACGTGTCAACTGATTAGTCTTTTTTTTTTAATCCTTTTCTTTCTTGATGTGATGACGTCATTGATGGTTCAGCAGTAATGGAATAATACCGGTTGAGAATTCATGACGGGAATTTTCCGCCGATTATGGCCAAATCAGGGCAAATAAATCTTTCCCATTGACCTTCAAATCTTGCAACAAGTATGTGTAATAAGGAGTGTAACGCATGACTGTCGCAGGTGGCCGATTTTAAATAACTCACGGGGAGTAATTGTAGATTAGCAGACTTAAAGAAACTCTTGAACCCGCCTATAATTATATCGCAACTTATATTAAATGATAAGCCTGGATACTTTAAACAGAGGCGCAACAAAGGTTTAGGAGTGACCGGAAATGCGCGTTAGTTAATTTAAAGGTGCAATCAGAGTTAGTAGAGGGGAACCTCTACTAACTCTGGTGCCGATAAAAACGATACAAATTAAGTTACTGCAACTGAGATTCACTGTTCCTGTACTTGAAGGTTTTCTCACTGACTGAAACAGGAAACCTACTGCAAAAGGGGGACAATGCTATAACATTGCATTTTTAGTTCTTAAATACCACGTTAGGCACATAATCAGATGCAGTCGCATTGGTGTTTCGTTTTAATCCTTGAACACAGTAGCCTGATCCCTATATGTAAACATTCATCAAGATTATGATATTTTATTGCGTGCCAGCGTAGCAGCCGTATTTTAGAATTCCTAAAATAGGACGGATGCTAACACTGTTTGTTTTGGGTATGATGATTGCAGACGTACGTGTATATGCGAAATAAGGAACAACTCTGAAAAGGAAGTTCTTTAAAGTGCGTTTAAGCGAGACTATAGTAACGTAACGGAACTACTATGTCTCGTAAAACGCTACGAGCAATAACATGACGATAACATCCTGTACGAGGTCAAGGTGACAATTGACAGCTTAAAATTTTAATACTGACTAAGGTACATTGCGGAATTTTAAGATGAGCGATTTTGTATACGCAATTGATCAGTGTCAAAACTTTCAACGCACCACCAATATCACTTCCGGTCACACCTTGGCTTAAAGGTTTCCTGTACTTCCTGTATTACTAGCCGATGATCAGTTTTACTAATTGATTGCAAAGTGGTCAGTTTGTTTTAAGGTTGGAATGCGTTTGTGCTAAGAAGTTTATTTTTATTGTTATGTTCGATTTTCGCCAGCAAGATCAAAGAAGACCTTTTTCCTTTCCCCTATAAAGCTTCCTTCAATACAGACTTTTCTTTCCCTTTTGAGTCCCACTTCCGTTAAGCTCCGGACATGTACACAGGATTTCTGTCGTAATTTAGATCAAACTAATTTCTCTAGCTATATTATGAGAGTTAAGTGTTACTTTTTATCATGTTTTGTCTTTTTGGCGATTATTTATAAGCAAGAGACGACGATCGTCCCTTGTTGTTACCAGTGAGTTTCGTGAACCCAACGGGTCACGGTTCAGTGTTCTCAATTGTGGTCATGTCAAGGAAATTCTGACAGATGTTCTTATCATCGCGTAGTTTTACAAATTGATCCCATAATTAGCAGATGTACCATATATAGACTTACGATCGCAGCTATAAAAGGGGTTGCTAAACAGCTCTAGCATTCAGTGTCGACTTAAGGCGGCCGGTTCTTATAAGTTTCAGGAGTATACCTTTCATAAAACACAGCGTCAGTGATAAGCGACTAGCGAACGCTACTACGAAGAATTATGCAGATTTCAAAAAAAAGCAAGAAGAAGACGTCCATTAAGCCTGGTACAGTCGTTCTACATCAGTTCGCTCCAACCGATTTATCAGTGAACGGTTCTCCGCCATGCTTAAAGTTGGAAACGTTTCTTCGCATGGCAAAGATCCCGTACGAAAATGATTATGCCTTGAAGTTTTCCAAGAAGGGAAAAATGCCGTGGATCGAGTTCAACGGACAAGAAGTCGCTGATTCTAATTTCTGTATCCGGTTTCTGACCAGGGAGTTCAAAGTGGATATCGATTCTCATTTGACCAACACAGAAAAAGCCATAGCTCACAGTGTTCGAACAATGTTGGAGGAGAACACTTATTGGTAAGTTTATATCACTTTCTCGATATAAGGCTGGGGGTAAAAACGCCCGGTTGAAATGGAAGCCTGCATATAGCCAGTTCCAGTGGGGACGACTCGAAACAGCAGGAGGGTGGGAAAAAAAAAAGAAACTGCTAGACTGGCCCAAACTACGACTTTAAAATTCCTGTTGTTTGGGTTTCCTCGAGATACCGGTGTTTATGCAGGATTGATTTTGTTATGTTCATGGTTCTAAATGACAACCCAACTATGAATATAGGACGGTTCGCGCATCATTGGGTACTGCTGCATTTTCCCGAGTTTTATCGGCTAATTACGGCGCAAAGTGTACGGTTATATTCATGCGGAAACATAATTCCTGTATGTTTATGGATCGTTGTCCTGCTTTTAATTTTAAAGCTATCGGAGAGCGCTTTCTTTTGTTTTTGTTAACAAGGGAGCCTTGCCAACAAAATAATCGTCAAAGCAACAATTAATAGAAAAGTTCATAAATAGTCGTTTCACAAGTAGAGCGCACATTAAACGGAGCACGCACACGAGGTAGGTAGATAAGCTCAAGATGAAATCCAGCTCTTGATGATTATATCTATAAACCTTTCTGTTTTCGTGTCCATTCACAGGGCTCTTGTTTACTGCCGCTGGTTGTCTGACTATGGCGAGAGTAACCGAAAGAAGATGTTCGCAAAGTTGTTTGGCCATCTTTTATTTCCACTGAAACATCTACTGGTGTACCGCATAAAAAGCAAAATCAGAAAAGATCTCTGGTCTCAAGGCATTGGGCGACACTCGGAGCAAGATCTGTACGGTATAGCCGAGAGAGATTTGTTGGCGGTCTCGGATATTTTGGGCGAAAAAAAATTCTTGTTTGGAGAAAAACCTTGTCTAGCAGACGCGGGACTGTTTGCTTTCATTGCTGCATCCGCCTGGGACTGTCCAGGAAGTCCATTTGATATACTATTGAAGTCTAAAGCGAAAAATCTTGACACTCACGCTCGCAGAATCAAGGAACTGTATTACCCAGACTGGGATAAAATTATTTCAAGAAAATCTATAAGTGATTGAAATACTGGCCTCCTTTCTAGAATTAATTAATCATGTATTTATCTATTTATTTATTATTCATTTGTTTAAAAATTGCTTTATTTATCTGAAACATTTTGGATCACTTTGCATGTACAGAGGTAATATTTGAAAGATGTATTAAACGTATTGAATCATGGGCGTGTCCTCCTTCTATCCGCGGCTTTATTTTTTCATTTAATAGAAAACACTAGATGATTTGCACTCTGGTGAATAACCAAATAAGATGCCCCAAACTAGTCAAAACCAGTAAAGCAAGGCTAAAAGGTCTTGAAAATTAAAGACAACTCGGCACGAAACTTCCAAACAACGGCTTTCTTGATGAAGTCTTTGTGACTTGTTCACTTGTCTGAACTGTCAGACGTTTTCTTCCAAGTTCTCGTCCTGATCTCTGCGCGGTGCAGCTGAGCAATCAGGAGTCAGAGAAAATAACACAAACAAAGCCAATTATTGCAAGCTCACAGCAGCTGTAGCACCAATTAACCCTCGGGCGTACGGGAGGGGAAGGGGGTGGATGCCGACCCACAAAAGGATTTTTAAAGTTTTGAAACAAACGATTTATTCTAAGGCTCAGTAGCTGTTTATTCACTCCTTGCGAAAATTTTGATATGTTAATTGAGTGTCCATCAATTTTGACGTTGCCATGGCCACCATCAAACTCCGTGTAGGATTGACGAAAATCAACTTCTTTGAGATAATTCTGTAGTTTATTTTCCAGTTTTCTACATCAAATTGCGGAAATTCATGACTTTATACATTCATTAGCATTCTGTTTGATTTTGTGTCATGGGCTCCTGCTTTGTGTCGATCCCATTATTAAAAAAAGGTGAAATCGAAAACGGTGGATCAAATGACGTCATTTGACGATATATGACGTCATTACCAATAAAATCAGTATCAACTTGTAGAGCAAGCTCAGGGTTACCTAATCTAATGTACTGTATTACTCGAATAAGCGCCGCGGCGCTTTTTTAATTTTTCGTGTCTCCGGTGCGGTGCTTATTCGAGGGCGGCGCTTCTTCGAAGGCGGCGCTTATTTAATCTCCTTACTGCAACAGTTAGAGGGAAGTGAAAGAGGAAGGTTGGTCTTGTCGAACCGGCAAAGTTTACAGCCTTCACGCTGAACTGAAGAACTCGAAGATTTTGAAGAGAGAACTGAATGAAAGAGCGTCGAGATATACTCACGTTCAGAACTGAAAAACATCACCATTGATGAAAGTACATTCCCATTGCTGGCTTAGAACCGCATTGCAACGAGTACAGTGTATTTTTATCATCTTATGGAAATACTCGAATAAGCACCGCACCGAAGCTGCGGCGCTTATTCGAGGGCGGCGCTTATTAACTTTTTCGACCCCATGTGCGGCGCTTAATTGAGAGCGCGCGCTTATTCGGGGGAGGTGCTTATTCGAGTAAATGCGGTATATGTATTTCGCTCTGTTTTAACAGAACGAAAACCAAGAGGGTGCTCCATCCGTCCCTCTCCCCCTATTGCATCACGATCACTGTAGGGTTATGAATGACCTTGTAGGATTGTAGCCCGGCTAAGGCCTGTGGGTACCGCGTTTTAACCGGAGATGGTTGCAAAATTAAAATTAAAGTGTACTATTGAGAAACTTCAATTATATTATCCCAAAACGGTCGCTTTTGAAACGGTTAGTCCCAATAGAACTCGACCCTAGTCTCGGGCACTCATGCTAATTTTTCCGCTGCTCCCTCGAGCCCGGTCTTCACCTACATTCTTGGTTTTCAGCTGACGTCATAAGCCTATGCAAATTAGGTTTCCGCCATGTTGGTGCCCATGCGAGGTGTGAAATTGTAAGCAATTCTGTGCGCTCACGATCAAAGTCTTCAAACAATTCACCTTTCTAATGGATATTTCCCAAGAAAGCGACTTAAAATCACAAGATGGGATATCAGTGCGTTCATCCTTCGGTAAACATTTCGAATGCTACGTCCGAGAGCGCTATTTGAAGAAAATTTCTTTAGTTGGCGGACACCGATCGAGCGGCCATAACGAGAATCTCAGCTGAGAATGTTTGCCTCCTATAGAAGTCTCGAACTTGCTTTGCTATTTAGTATTCACACAAATAAGCAGTTTAGGCTTTGAAAAGTTTGGATATGTACATATAGATGGTTTCTGGTTTCGTTGCAGTTCAAGGGAAAGAAATCGCAGGCAAAATTGTTGTGGCCAAGGTGAGAAATTCGCAGCGAATGAATGATCCTCTTTTGAATCAGAAAGTGTCCCGCGTCGCAACCATCCAGTGGGAAAATATTCTCGAAACTGTTAACAGTGAAACAACAAACTGGTATACAAGATCTTACAACGGTGCATTTAGTCTAAGTTTCATAGGTACTGAACATGAACATGAACTCTTGATACATAAACTCTTGATCTGTTGAGCGACTGTCTTTGCCGTGTGACATGTCAGACGTGCTCGAATACAACAATTAGTATTTCCATAGATGGTAACCCAGTGTAAAAGCGAACTATAACGTTAGTGTCAAAAAGCTAGAGTCCTTATTCAGGGCTTGATATCTGCTTGTCTGAAACATGTAGTCAAACTCGATGGTTTGGCAGTCGGCGTCCTTAACAGTTTTCGGTTCGATTTCTTCACCTTCGGTAACAGCTATGGCAGACTGGCAGAAGAAAAGGCCTCCTCGTTCCCTTTGTTTCGATTTCCCTCTTCTTCTGTCGAAGTAATTGGCTGACTGAAGTCGATTTGAGCAACACTGAGGAAGACTGCTTTCCACAAGCTTTCGACGTTCTCTGCCGCTTCAGTTCGCGCTCTTGTTCGACCGCGCGCAAGTTCATATCGCTTCTTTGTCCTTTCATCTCTCTCTGCGTTCGCATCATGGCTAAATTTAGGTCATTTAGCGCGATAATTTTTCTTAGCAAGTTGCAATGGGAACCCAATCTATGTCATGCTTATGCCAGTAAGGAGCTGGCTTTCCAGAAACAAAATGCTTGCCAAATACCCGTTCGCTGTTAAACACGTCTTTCGATTGCGTGTCTCCGCGATTGATCGCTTTTATTTTTTTTTTCTCTCCGCTCTGTAGTCAGTTCTTCCTCAAATTCTCCTTGTTGCGAATATCACGAAAGGTATTTGATAAAGTCCAATCAGTTTATTTCAGTCACTTCTGCTTCCACAGCACAAAACTACGCAAAGAACCGATTTTTAAAGCTTTCGTTCTCACTGTGATCTCTCTATTGAGCGCGTTTGTTTGGGCACCAACATGGCGGATAGCAACGGTCGTCAAGGCAAAAGTCACGTGGGTGAAAACCAAGAATAGCGTCATTGTCTAGTGACCTTCATATCAAAGCTTGGTTAGATGCAAATCACTGTGATTATTCTGTTGCTGCTGCGTGACAAAGACGTGATCCCTTCACGCAGGCTTCAGCCTTCCCAAACAACAACAACCATGAAGATTTCGGCCTCTCTTCCATATGTGGGCATCGCTGCCCTTGTAGTGGTCGTCATTTATCTTTTTTTGAAGCGACTTTCAAAAGAACAAAAACGAAAGACGTCCACCAAGCCTGGTAAAGTTGTCCTACATCAGTTTGCGCCGGGCAACGTGGTCAGTGGGAGTCCTCCGTGTTTAAAGCTTGAAACGTTTCTGCGTATGACAAAGATCCCGTACGACAATGAATATGGTTTGAAATTTTCTAAGAAGGGGAAAATGCCTTGGATTGAGTTTAACGGGCGAGAAATAGCCGATTCGAATTTCTGCATTCAGTTTCTAAACAAAGAATTCCAAGTGGATATCGATTCTCATCTGAGCGCCACAGAGAAAGCCATTGCTCACAGTGTTCGGACCATGTTAGAGGAAAACACTTACTGGTAGGTGTCAAGTTTTTACATGTTTGTTATTATGCTGTGGGTTTTGTGCATACGGTAGCTGCTGTAAAGACACTTGACACTCTGTGACTGTCTCGCAGTATAATAGATATGGGGTCAAAACATGAACCCAGTTACATGAACCACTTCGTGAACCCGTTTCATGCAAATACAACCGAATGGATAACACATAATTTTCAAGGGCAGTTGTAAAATAAATGGTAAGTCATAAACACAGAATTACAAAATCAAAAGGCTTTTAAACCAACTCGTGCGTGACACGGCGGCAGAAATATTTACAACAATTATTAATTTACCACTACACACCAGCTTATATAGGTGGAACAGTCGAGTTGCTTTTATTGTTTCTAGTGGGTAAAGAGTTCTAAAATAATTACAGAATGTTACTGTCAGTCCAGTGTCAGTACTGCAGGTAAAGCACTATGCAAACTCGTTGTGCATTGGTAATTGTACCCTTGGGTATTATGTAAATGACAGTATAAACTTTACTCAAGGGCCATGACTTAGCGAAGAGGTACTGTGGATATATATTTAACAATTATTCACCGAAGTGGTGAATAATTAAAGTAAAGTAAAGTAAATAGTGTTGGATATTTACCACTTTCGCCGACACTGAGTTGAATAATTGTTTTAGTATATACCACACATGCTGAATAACTAGCGGACCAAAGACTAACTTTACTTGTTTAAGAGTAACTCTATTTGAAACGGGAAGCCAGTTTGTTTTTCTTCGGCTGCTCGGAGGTGAACAGTACTTGGCTAATCACCTCCGAGCTAGCCAATCACCGTGCGCGAAAAGCACTATTCACTTTTGTGGTATATACTAAATAGGGATATATCACAGTTTGTTCGCTTCCTGTTGATATACCGCGGGGTGGAACATGTTTTATGTTAAGACTTGCTTGGGATACAAATCTCGGTTTGATCAGTTTTCATTTTGAATCACTGAACTCCCTGCTATCTATTTCCTGATTTACGTCTTTTCGATGGAATACGACGTGACGCGTCCAAATTACATGAACCGAACAAGTAAACTAGCCACCAGCCAGCACGTAGCAGCACGTCTGATGATTAAATCCATCCGGCAATTATCCAGAAATAGATCGAAAATCATCTTTTCCAGCGTATTTTAAAATAGACAAAGTAAATATCTGCTTACGTACCAAACCATTTGGAATAGACAACTTGCGGGCTAGTAGTCCCCAAATTTAGTACGTTTTGACCCATTTGATGCCCTTTTT
>Ga0126337_10003594_pt1 | contig 10189 bp, 4 predicted proteins | sample DipCmetagenome_FD_92527 | JGI IMG/M metagenome (GOLD analysis project Ga0126337, IMG submission 92527) | Coral microbial communities from La Bocana,Puerto Morelos, Mexico - Diploria C A metagenome | ecosystem: Host-associated > Invertebrates > Cnidaria > Coral | place: La Bocana,Puerto Morelos... | reverse complement strand
GACCCGCTTTCCAAAAAGCCCTGAAGACCAAAATCTGCGATTTTCCCTACCCTATTTATGACCTGACCAAAATTTGGGTACCCTATTTAAACCCTGACCTAATCCCTTGTTTCAGTCCTGTCCCATGATTAGCAACCTAATTCGGACCGATGTTAAAGACATTGAGAAGGGCTTTTATAGTTGGTCTTGCTTCCTAAGACAAACATCAATTCAAGACTAGAGTGCAAAAACCGTACTTCATTTGAGACCAAAAATGGCCAAAATCGATGCCCTATTTCTGACCAAAACGGCTAAATAGCCATACCCTTTTGCCCCGCACATACCTCATATAAGGGACTTACCTCCTCCGGGTCAACGATCAAGTAAGAACTAGTGTAGAGACGCCAAATTGCTCTATGAAGGAAGCATTGTATCTTTGAAGGCAGACGAATACTTGACGCTACGTGATTTCTATGTTCCGGAAACAATAAATAATGAATATCATATCTTGACTTAGAGAAATCGCCGATCTGGAACTGATTATCTGACAGTCATGCACGCGGGGGCAAGTATTTCGTTTTTCAGTCGTAATTACTTGTCTAGAGTACTGTTCACCTTGACGAAGGTCGCACGGTAAATAACACTCCTTTCGTAACAGTAGGAATTAAAGTGAAGACAAGTCAGGTTTTTAGATTTTGTCAAATTTATGTCCTTTATCTTTCCTGAAAAACTGATAGATTTCCCGAAAAACGAGCTCCAACTGAAGTAAAACAATTTCACCGGAGGACACGCAAAATTCACGGTCAGTTTTGCTTTATGTGCTCATGTTGACGTCATAAAATAACGGAAAACACTAGACGTTTTCCTCCGAGCGCGCGCCGGTTACTTGAGAACGTGCAATTAGATTTTTGGCAAACTTTGCCTATTGATTGTTTATGATCAGTTATGGGAACTTAAATTTTGAAATAAAAATGAAGGGTCCCCATGTCCGTTTAGGAGCAACAGCACCTTGTTTGTACCCTACAAATCCTTATAATAACACCATGATTATAGTCACGATTGCTTTCTTAATTCACGTTTCCCACGATTGCTTCTTGTTCTACACTGAAAATTGGGCCATATTTATTTTACATAGAGAAATTTATAATTTAATTCAAAGTAACAGAAAAAAGAGTAGGTCACCACACTCGTCTTAGAAGAAATGACGATTTACCTCTATGGCGGGGTCCAGCCATAAAGAAAAAGCCGCCATTTTCTAATGCGCCCGCGCTAATCACGAGTGAAATTATGCGCAGTAAGGATGCAATACTGGGTTTTATGAATACACCGACGAGAAAATAACACAAATTTTATCAAGCCGTTACGTATTTCAAGGAGTGTCGCAACTAGAGTTCGCTCCATAAAGCCCGGCATAAAGGAGAGCTTTGGAGCAAGTTTTTTACTGTGCTGTAAAAATTTCGAACGCCTAAAATTTCGGACGGTTTTATTTTCGGACACTTTTTTTTTACCGTAATTAAAATCGTCCGAACTTTTTTGCAAGTAACGAACTAGATGACCAAAAGCCATACTCCCGTCTACATAAACCTTTATTAAACATTAAAGCTTAACGCAAGAGCGTTTAGGAAAGTCTGCGAGTAATAAGACAAAACGTGCAACTATTTGTGTAAATAACGTTTAGAGTTCTTTATAACAATTAAGTAAATTTACAATGTTCGTAATATTTACTTAAGATTGAAGATGCTATTTACAAGGCTAAACAATTAAAAAATTAAAACAAAACGAACCTTTTTTCTCTACTTAACCCTCGTCAAAAGCGTTCCGTTTTTCTTTTTTAAAATTTTAAACATTTTAGACTTGTAAATAGCATCTTAAAAATACAGTATTTTGAGAGAGAACCTCGCCAGCCGTCGTAGTTTTCAGGTAGATAACGGCTCCAGCCACGTCGAATTGGAATCAAAAAATGTTGGTTTTTCAAGAGGGAGAAAACCGGATAACCGAGACAAACCCGTCGGAGCAAGGTGAACCAACAACAAACTCAACACACATATGGTAACGAGCGGCTGGGGCCGGGGTCGAACACACACCTCCCCCAACTCAAGGTTGGTTCTTATGCCTAATTTATTTCTTGACAACTATCTTAATTTATGCTGAATTGCTGCATGGAAATCAATAACTCTGAATCAAATTTCTATGGCATCGAATTCAAGTCTTTATAATTTACAAGAACTATCGCCTACAGAACTGCCCTCCATCCCCCTAGGATATATCTAGCACTAGTCTCTTTGATTCTTGCAAATCTAATCCTACGACGTTTTTTTAAGTAGTTCTTTTTGCCTTTTTGCTTTAGTTAATGCTCCGACTCAGTCCTTCTAGAAGATAAAATGTTTTAGTTTTGTCGTCCCTGATTATCATAGCTAGCAACGTTAACAGAAATTCCTTTACTAATTGAAGTAGTAATATTTACACATATTTCCTTTGACTGCTAAATACCTATCAGTCGACCATTTTATGCACACTCAAACGACAAATTCTAGTACAAGTCTAGTTCTTCAGTTCTAGAAGTGATCCCCTACGGATATTTTTGTTACACTGACTAGAGCTGGATTTCCACTCTCGCCTTATTATATGTCGACGTCCGTTGATGAGCGTGGATTTTTAATGGAATTGTGCGTGTAAAATATAATCATGACAGAGAAAATATCTGGATGGTTTGCGTGTGCCGTTGGAGATAGTTAGACATCATTTTTTGTTAGATGCAAGCCGCCTCTCTATTCCATTCCACGCACGCAGACCAGTTTAAAGACAAACGCAACAGCGAAAATCGAGGTCACAGGAGAAGCTCTAAAAAATTATATAACATATTTTAGACGGGACAGTTAATTGTTCAGCTCCACCATAACTATGGCCTTACTAACCTTTTGTTATATGAACACTTACCGAGGCTTGAAAGTTTTTTTTTTTTTTTTCAGGGATATAGTTGTAGCTTCAAAAGGTGACTACATCTTGTCACTCTAAACTGCTGACCACTGAATTAAGGTCAAATTTACAGTTAAGTTAACGGTACTATTAATGGAATTTTAGCACCAATGAGCTTTGTCAAGTCTGTTCACGAAACTATTTCGCAATTTGGACTCGCTTACTGTTGTGAGAATAACTGAGAACTTTGATTTTGGTGGACTTAAAATTGACTTCTCCTCCTTTTACATTACTAATACATGTATTTATAAGTTACATTCCTTACTAAAATCTAGTCAACATCCGCTGCTTTGTACCATCTAACTGACGATGGTCACAATCATCTTCAAGCATTAAACTGTCTGATCACATGCTCAATGGGCGCCCTGCAAATCGGGCATGGGTCGCCCCTTTGCTTTAAAACTTGTGCGCAGGGCCAGCAGCAACAGCAGTGCCCAGTGTCGCCGTGAATAAGAGTAGCATTTTTGGGGTTCTCCATGCAGATAATACACTTGGAGTTGACATCTGTGTCTTCAGGTGATGCAACAGCGTTTCCTTTTTCTGTCACGAAAGATGGGCTGGCCTCAGCAACTGACGTGGGAGTCAAACGATCTCTTGCACTCCAAGGGTCCTCTTGCGGTCTGTGATTAAAGCTGAACCTGGCTGCAAGAATCGAAAAGAAGAATTAGAATGAGGTGATAAGAATCGCAAGGACTCTCGTGCAGTTCCCAACACGTGAATACTTCGAATACCAACTTCGAATACCAACCTTATCTATGTGTTATAACAGTCATTCTCACTAGCCTCCGAAATATTCGCTCTAGCATTATCCCAGTTGGGGGCAAGGATCACTCTAGAAATATATTGCCAGCAGGGGCAAAATTGATACTCTTTTAAGGTTGGGAACCTCATAAAACCATGCTCTATCTAGCCGCACATACATGTACCTATGTAGCCAATATATGGGAGAACTCCCCCAAGCATGACACTTGCCCCTCGAAAAAAAAAAAACACAGCTAGCCCAACAACAAAGTACTGCTCTAGTCTGCTTGATAAGAGTTTCTTTGCAATCTGATAAACATACATCCATACATATATATATCTATACTAAATTCTGTTAATCAATATGAAACATTTGGAATAATGAGCCCGTGTAAACTTGTTCATGTACCTGGTCTGGCTTGCTCGTATCCCCTCCGTCTTCTGCTTATGTCTGGCATTGATGGACCAGTTTGGTCAGCTGCTGAATTCACACAAATAAAAACAAACGTATCACAATGACATGATCCTATTACTGGTGCGATGATCACACTGCTGCTTATCTCTAGTTTCTGTTGCAAGAAGTGACTAGTTACCCGGCATTAACTTGGTTCGCCAGTACTCATTTATACACCCGGGTGCAGAGAGGCACTGTGAGCGTTAAGTGTCTTGCCCAAGAACACAACACAATGTCCCTGAGCAGGGCTTGAACCTGGATTGCTCAATCCTGAGACAAGCACACTGATCTCCATCATAGAGATAACCTCCTCAGGAAAGATCTCCGAGTCCCATACCAAGAGATGAACATGTAATCTTTTGCCAGTTGCTCTACCTGTGAGCTACGGTCTTAGCAATTAGGTTCCAATTTGCTTTTGCAAGAAGCAAGAAGGATTGGAAAAAAAGTGATTCAGAGAATTTTTAAGAAATAAAAGAATTCATTTCTTTAATAAAAATTCATAGGACTCATAAATGTCAATGACTAGCATCTGTAGACTTGAAGGTACAGCTTAATATTGAACTGGTCACTAATAATACTGCATTCTAGGTAACAGCTGAGCAGTCACAACATAATTTTCATTTTCACAATTTTTAAATCTCTTCCAGTACACAGTACAGGTATTTGCCTTTCTGAGTACAACCTATCGATATTTGTCAATGAAAAGGATAATATTTAAGATATTTCCAGCCCATACAGCACAGTCTCTGCAGCCTAATGTTTTTGTGTCTTTCCCAATGGAATGTGAATGGCTGCCATTCATTACAAACCACATATCAAGTATCTTTGAGGCCTTTCAAATTTTTTTTCCAACAGCTTGATTGATTTTTACAGCTGCGAAGCATAATATTTATTAAAGCTTTGCATCCATAATGGTGATTGACATGAAACTTGGAATTTACTTAATGTAAGTATACTGTTGCAAAATTGTACATTTTGTCATGTCTTACATGAAACAAAACAGAAAACGTAAACAGACTCTAGAGTGCACAGTATGGACTGGAAATCATCGTTATCTTAATAAATGATAAATTTAAATCTGCCGTCATCACTGTGGAAAAGAGAAAAACTCTGAACAAATCATGACCAACTTTAATCACAAATTCAGATTCAACAATTTTCCTAAATAACATGCAAGCGTACAAGTCTTACCTTCAATTATTCCTCCCATGCAGGAGTGACACAGATCATATTCACATGTTTGGCAATGCCATGGAAGGTTATCCACGGGATTGTTGTGGACTGAGCCACAGTTATCACAACGCCACCCTCCGCTGAACTGTTGATACACATAATGCGAGTTTGCTCGGTACAATGGGTGTGGATGTAGCGGGGTACTGTGTGGCTTAAAACAGTTATGGCACACATCAAATTCACACTCAGAACAATGATGCGAGAATCTGAAAGAGACCAAACAACATGTTAAATACCACAGTGACTTAAACTTAGTGTGACATGAAATCTTTCACATATTAAGGACTCACTCTAACAACAGGCAGTTAAAAACATTTTTCTTTTCAAATACTTTTGAGGTAGCATTTTGGGAGAGAAATAAAGCAAGCAATTCAAGAGCAAGAAGCTATTTCAGCAAGTATGGCAAGTAGAAAAGTAGAAAAGAAAAACAAAAAAGATAAGAAATCTGGGAGGGAGGGGACTGTGAGGGGGTTTATTATTTCAGAATTTAGAAGGCATTAGGGGGGTGGAGCATGGGTTAAAATCTGTGGTTGGATAATGATATTTTCTGTAATGGCCTAACCCTACATGTATTTTACATGTAACTGTGTATAAAATATAAGAAACAGAGAGACATTGAAAGAAAAGGAAGTTATCACTTACGTTTCAAATGGTCTATTTGAATTGCGACAGATGTCACACACCCAACTGCCCCCAGTTTGTGTATAGGTAAGTGTGGTATCTACAAGGTTCAGTATATGGCAATGAACTGGATGCTGCTTTGGCTCAAAACAGTTTCTGCAAATGTCAAAGTCGTCACAGGTCGGACAGTGGTAGGAGAATGTTTGCCTTAGAGTGTCACTTGTATTCTTACAAACAGCACACCTCCAAATTCCATTCTGATTTTGATAAAGCAGTCTGCTTGTTTCCATATATTGCAAAGGGTGTCGATGCGCTGGAGTATTTTTCTGAAGCGGCATGTGCATGCAAGAAAAGCACAAGTCAAAAGAGCATTGGCTGCAATGGAATGGAAACAAACTTGCATTGCTCTCAGCATTGCAATTGTCACACTTCCAATGACCTCCATAAGCCTGGTATACGGTCATAGGATCAACTCGCTCCAACTCATGCTCGTGAAGTGAGGTACGCATCTTCTCAAACAACTTTTGAAACTCCCTGAAATAATTATCTGTATGACATGTCCATTTGCTTGGCTCTTTCCTAGCCTGCAAGGTATGTGTTGTAGTTAATAATTTAATTCAGGTAAAAACTAAATTGCTTTGTCTCTTAAACCTACTTATTCATTGATTATGAATAATTAGGGTTAGAAGACAAAGGAAATTGAGGATCAAACTGGGTTAAAATTATTTTCAAATGAATTTAATTTTTAACTACAACATATGCAAATACAAGTAACATGAGTATATAATGGCCTGGATATCATTAAAAACCAATGAATCATCAGTGATAATGAATGACTTGAGGTAAATCTCAGAGCTTGATAAAAATATATGTAACAGAATAATTAAGTCACCCACAGTATGTGCACTGGGGCGTTGCTTACATGTATGTGAAGTTAATTCATTATTTTGCATTTGTGATTATATAAACATCTCTCTACTCCAATCAAGAGCACTAACTAGGCAAATTCTTTGCAAACTGACTACTAGCATTTTGAAAGTTTTAAAATCTATAGTACTAATCTTAAGTTACTACTCAAAATGACCACAAATGGGAAAATCTACCTTTGCCATTATGTGACAGTATAATCAGTAGACGAACATCGACGCAGTTTTTGTACCTCATTTGAACTCAAGATTTGTCCATTTTTCGATTAGATATTAAGGTGCGGCTCTATGGAATAACACCTTGGCCAATGATTATTCGATTGTTGTCGCAAGTTGTAAATCTTTGTCAACTAAGTTGAAAGATAATGCAAGTTTCTTGAACTTTCATTTTTATCCTACGTCAATTTCAACTACGGATTTTAGTGACAAAGAGTATAAATATTTTTAACTGTATCTTGTATATACAATCATAATTGTTTTTTAGTTTTTATCTCTTTTACACTCTAGGGATTTTAGTATAATAGCATGTAATTTAACGGAAATCTTTTTTATTCAAGTGTCTTTTGTAAACACACAACCCCATAAGCTTTATAGCTTTAAATATTATTGTGTTTAAATAAAGGTATATTTATCTATCTATTTATCTCTGTTCATTACAAGGATAATCTGTTGAAGAACAATAAATCCAGTTACCGTTAACCTTCATGACTTGTATTTGTTAAATTTGTGGAAAAGTTTTGTATGTGGCCTTGGCTTAAGTAGTGGCACTTAAATAAAATAAATTTGGGTCTTGGTAATGTTTTTGTGTTTTTGGCAATTTAACTTTAGAGTGATGTTTTCCAGTTAATCTGTTTTTCACATGCAAGAAATGAGGCAAATCTGAGCAAAAAACTAACCTAAAATTGCACAAAAGCTTAAGGCTGTTATACCCCTTGGCCTTCAAACGACTTCATTTTATCAACAATAATTATTTCTGACTGCCGATAAAGTAAACCCAGATTTCAGTCAATGATAGGTAATAATATGTAAGAATTTTACATCAGTGACTTGATAGAAATGGAGAAAAATAATGAATTTCATTAACTGTCCCATTGTTATTCTTAGAAAATTCAACTTCCTACTCATTTCACTAAGAGAAACTACATAAATGTACAAGGACTGTTGAATCTGAACACTGTAGAACATGGGGAATTTTATCAAAAACTGTAATTGTAATTTACACAATCACTAATTTGAAATACTAACTCTTACCACCAGAATAGGATTCAAAACCTCCATGATCCAGAACTTAAAGGCCAACAAATTTATGATTTTAACTGTAATGGCCTGTATATTTTACCACTATTAATATAGATTTGATGTGGTACAAATGGCACAGCACTCTGTAAGAACTGAGTGTGGGACAATTCAGTACTGTGCCAGTTTTGTATTAGCTAGGCTCTTGCAGTAAGAACCTCTACAAAGAACTGAAATAATTGGAAGTATTCTGTTTCAGTTCTTGAAATAACTTGTGATAAAGGTTCATCAATAATTTATAGATTGCAGAACAGGAAGTTCATATTTATTCACTTAATAAAAGGTGACCATTTTCACTATGAGCAGTTCCAGAGAGCATCTACCAGGGTACACTCCGCCTACAGAAGGTATTGGGATTTCCTTAGGGGCGAGGGGGTGGGGTGGGAGGTTCTCTAAGACCAAAACATTTAAAGAAAAGTACCAAGCTTAATTGAAACTACACAATACAGATGGAAGTATTTGCCACTAACAGTTTTGCCACATGATCAGGCTGCCTTTTCTGCACTCTTATTTACTCTTCACACAGGTTATAGGTTATATACTTTCACACGAAATGAAAGATGCCTGACAGTAATCACGTCACAGACAATTATCGATCTGTCTTGTCGTCTGTAAGTGCAAGGTAATGTTACACTATAAATCACTACACATGTATGTAAGTCACGCAAAATTGCTGTTTTACAGGCAAAATCATAAAACCACTGAGAAATTCAAGGTGATAAATCTATATTGTGCACAGGGAAATCATGCTCAACAGAGGTAGAAATCTACTTCTTATCTGTTTCTTTTGCTAACTCACTTATAGAGAGCCGTCAGGGTGAACAATAAGATTGCATTACCTAGACATTTTATCAGTGCATCCCCAAAACACTGAGGATTCAGTTTTTCCCTGGGATGTATTAAATCCATCAGTAATGAAAACAGCAACTTCTAACAATTTCTATATTGGTGCCACTCTTAGCAATAAGCTGCCAGTCATAATTAAATGTTGCCTTGCATTTGCACTAAATACATGACTTGTAATTGAACAGTTTCAGTTAGCAGTGTTTTTAGCAATGTTCCAAGCAGCAACACAAACGTGTAAGGACCTCATTTCAGTTCTTTTTCTGACCAATCAGAAAGGATTTCGATAACAAAAGGCATAATACGTTTTATAATAACTTATTACTTTGGCGAAGGCTTTAATTGGCGAAAAACTTACGGTAAACCTTATATCATCCACCAAACATAGCCGTTTCGTTTCGTAACAACCAGAATATGCTACAAATAACAAATCAAATGACTATCGGACTCAACTGTTATAAAGTGCTATTTAACAAGCTAAACGGCACGTCGTGCATGTGAACTATCGTGCGAACTAGCCACTGAGCTTAAGGTTTCGTATTACTTCACTACTTAACCTTAAATTTGTTTCAGTTTGCATAGCTTTGTCATCAAAAAGAAAATAAAAAAGAAAAATCAGATTTAAATTTAGCTGAGCTTTCTCAGAACATCCGGGAGTAGCTAGGGCATTCTTGGCGGAGCAAACCGCCATCTTTGAAAACTCTTACCTTGCAATAATTGTGAACTAAACATTGCGTTCCAGTTTTTCTCGTAGTCTCTTCAAAGGGAACGAAGACATCGATAGTTGCAAATGCTACGTCAGCATACCTAGTTTCATACCATCATGAGTCAACAGCACAGAATTCGAACTAGTAGAAATGGCGGAAAGACACTTAATTACAGGGCGAAAAAGGGGAGCCCCCCCGGAAGATGACAGGGGAATATTGGGGGTTTCCCGCGCGTGGGGTTGTTTTCCCATTTCAATTTCATTTATTACATAGTTAGTAATATTAAAGCAAATACTGTCGAGCTAAGAGGTACAAACGTGAACTGCTCAAAGTTGTGTTTTATTCAAAACATATCACGTTAAGTTGCCGACGAAGACTAGTTTTTAGCTCTATAATTTGGACAGGTTCAGAGT
>Ga0126337_10003591_pt1 | contig 10196 bp, 8 predicted proteins | sample DipCmetagenome_FD_92527 | JGI IMG/M metagenome (GOLD analysis project Ga0126337, IMG submission 92527) | Coral microbial communities from La Bocana,Puerto Morelos, Mexico - Diploria C A metagenome | ecosystem: Host-associated > Invertebrates > Cnidaria > Coral | place: La Bocana,Puerto Morelos... | reverse complement strand
CTCGGATGCGGAGAGGACTTACAGCGAATATGGGTCGTCTCAGAATTGTTGGAAAGGAGTAGGAGGAACAAGAACCAACTTCGTGTACGAATTCATCGATAACAAGGTGAGTATTATGGGAGGCTTCAGCTTCCATTTCAAATAATAAATGACACTTATTTTCTAATAACGTAACAAATAAAGAAGCCATGTTTCATGGAAGACCTCTCCCTGTGGGTTTACCAGCACAATGTCAAAAGAACACAGGATGTCAAAAGAACACGAGAAAGTTGTGAACAACGTACGGGCCGTTAAACGAGTGAACTACTTGCTTTTCGAGTGACTTCACAAACGCTATTTTGTCTTCGCTTGACAACGGAACACAGCTCAAAGGTCGAGACACGAGCGCGTTGAGCGTACAACGCTGAACACCAAGTTGACTGTGTCAGCAAAGTATTAGCTAATCTATTTCAATACCAATTATTACAACTTAAATTTTTAGATCGTGCTTCTGAAAGACCTAAGAAAACAAAGCTCAGCATTAAGAACGGCTTTCACCATCATTTGAATGAATAATACTGCCATGACTTTGAAGTGATTTCCGAGAAACACCAACTTTTAACGCTTATAACTTTAAAATCGTGGAAGGAATGAACTCCAAATATTGCGAATTTTATAAAGATTTGCCTGGGAACAATTTGGTATGACATGTCATTGTTGAAAGTAATCGATGTTCCCATGGCGACCATGTTTTAGGAAGTAAAAAGAGTCCAACTCTTCCAAGAGACCAAAAGGCCTGTCTGATTACGCCTAAACATGGCTCTGGTTACCATGCACTCAGTAGTTTACACGGTTTAATATCTGTTAGCTCGTGACATCAACTTCCTTCTTTTCCTATCTTTCACGATGGCTGCTAGCAAACTCGTTTCCAGGGCTTTGCCCTTAAATTTCAGGGGGAAAGCACTGGGACTCGAGGTTGATTCTTAATGGAACGGGGTTCTCATCCGAATAATTTCCACACGCTCAAACTAGTGCCACCATGGGAACACCTGCCATGGACTAAGAAACATCTGTTTCACCTTTGTGATTGATATTCTTTCTCTTTATTTCTTTTTCTAGCAAAGCCCGTAGTGCTTACAGTGAGTAGTAGCTGCATGAAGAAGATTGAAGAAAACAAACGAGGAGGCTTACCTTTTCTGATTTCCTTGTAGTTTAGCAACGCTGATATTGAATCTCTTTGAGAACAGAAAAAAAGCAATAAAAGACTTGTTAGTTAGAACCAACATGCAAAGTGTTCTGTCGACTGCTCAAGCTGCTGAGCAGGACTGAAGAAAATAAAATTACCAACGCTAACTTGGGATCTCTTTTACGGAACTGAATGCATAAAGAGCGCAATGCCGGCCTCACGCCTTGTTTTACGAAGTCTAGAATTAACTTTCCGTAACCCCCGCACCTCACTCGCCTTTTGTCACTGGTCACTACTCTCTCTCCCATCTCCTTTGACTGCTTACCAAAAATCTCAAACCTGTTTCCTCGCGTTACAATGAAACAAGTACAAGAAAGATCGAATCGATAACCTCCCAACCTCAAAGTCTCTGCAAAACTGCAAACACTCTCCCAAGGAAGCATTTTCCCCTTCAAAGGCCAACTGCTAGTAGACAAACAATTTGAGAAGACAAACGATTCTCAGAACTTTTGTTTCCTGGTAATTCAGCACAACGTGAAACGTTCAACTCTACCTATCATTTCGTTCGGCTTCATTGGCGGTCATAATAGAGAGGGGGGAAGGGGTTTCCATTTAAAAAGGACAGGGATGCTCGTCGTGCCTTTTATGGGTTCCAAAATTGGTTTTGGTAACTCTTTTGGTGTTCAGCCTCAATTGGTCCACAGCAGGAGCTTTTGCAGAATCTTTCAGGATTTCTCTCTTCTTCATTGGCGGTCGTAACAGAAGGGGGGGGGGGGGCCTTCCATTTAAAAAGGACAGGGATGCTCGTCGTTTCTTTTTGGGTTTTTCAAATTGGTTTCAGCCTCAACAAGTCCACAGCAGGAGGTTTTGCGGTACCCTTCATCCGGGATATTGGACCGGGGAAAATATGCCGGACACGAGATATACTTTTTGGGGTCTCAGAATTGGTCAAAAAACTTCATGCCGCGCCTAAAAAGCAGGATCTGACCTTTTAGGAGCTCTTTCGAAAATTTCTGACTGGCATTCCTGTTCTTGTTAAAGTAGAAGCCCCACGGAGGGGTGGCACACGCTTCTCAGGGTCTGTAGGACTACCTTTCGTGAAACAAACTATTTACTGGAAACTCCCTAAGACTCAGGGGTGATTGCTAAGCCCATGTGCAATAGGTCCAAATATCATGCAAACTTCCCCCATATGGCCTAGGATTAATTAGCCAATACCAGTGGACGACCAAATCCTGGCAGTATGTTAGTCAACCTAGTCCCCAAGGGGCTCTCCGTTGCAATGAGGGAGAATCACCCTACGGAAAAGTTCTGCCCGAGTCTGGGACGGCTGGGACGTGCCTCTTGACCATGCACACTATAGCCGTTTCCTTTTATTGCCATGAAACCGGTCCCTCCTTTTTACTTTCGCCATTCAACATTGCAGCGATTTCTTTGATATTCCGAAGCTTTGCATGGAGATGTGCATCCACCATACCGGGGATTTTGTGACACGTCCAGATGCAACAAAGACTATAAACATAGAGCTTGAAATTCATTTACGATTTTTCCTATTTTAGCACTGTAAAATTGTAAATTTCTTTTATTCGATCCCTTCTATTGTACACATTACTTCACTCAAAATTAGTTATTTATTTTGTTATCCTAGATAAATAATATAGACAGCTGTTTCGAGAAAACGTCGCGAATAAGCATACACGATAATATCGAAATGAATTTAAACTTGTCACTTGTTACTCGATCAAAGTTCACGGTGTTTCAGCGAAAAGAAAGAGAAACCATGAATTTACGTTTTTTGGTATACATTTCCGGATAAAACACTCTAAGCTTTAGTCAACCCACAAATGAAAAAGTAAAGTTTCCATATTAACAACTTTTGGCGTTGCATGGCGCCCTTTCACATTTCTGTATTCTGTTTTTGGGTAACCGTATGCGATAGTCTGTCAGTGTAACTTAGATGTTACAACAATTCATGTAGCTTTGATAATTATTCTATATAAAGAAGTGTAACTTAAAATTACGTTTTATTCGATCGCGAAACATAACCAAAAGACCTTGCAAACAGAAATAATGTAGTTAATAATATTTCAACATTTTGCTTAGCAAAACAGTACAGGAAACTGGCCCTGTGTCTCACTGGTTTCAGAAATGTGAATACCACTCCTTTACACATATGCTTGTCCTCTTGTCCTCCATACCATGACTTTGGGCCTTCGATAAGTACATGTACTACTCCTTGTTTTCCACCAAAGAAACTGGATGGTCGAATAATACAGAAAAGACGTGTCAAGGACAAGTCCTGATTGTTTTGCCAGAGAAGAGCCATCTGTGGTTACCGTATCTTTAAATTCTCTTCAAAACCAAAATGCTGACCTCCATGTAGCATGATTGGCTTGTTAAAGGAAAAATTAATACAGGCAGGCAACTTGCCGTATCCCCAACCAGTATTAAATAAAGGTTCGAAATCTTTGCCATCAATGGAGAAATGAAGTATGCATCCTTGAATTCCTTGGCGCTTGAAGGAATGGCAAGGAGGTAATTGACACGTCACTGAAGTTTTTCATCATGACACCAACCTCTTCCAAGGTAAGGATACGAGAATCGATAACAACTAAGGCAAATTCATGCTGTGACATCAAAGGAACTCTGATCGCTTTCACAACTCCTCTCCAAGAAATTCGTCTTTTCGACTCGTCGTCGGGGTTTATCCCCTGTCTTTTACTTTCTTTTGTGGCCCAGCGATCGACACTTTCACGTTCAATCCTTCCCTTTCTACACCTGTCGCGACTAGTAAAGAATTCATCTGAGTTCAAAGCTTCTTCTGTCTCCTCCTCAATTACTCGCCTCATGTAAACCTCGTCTACCCTCATGTAAACGTCTACCCTGATGATGACAAACAGCCGAAAACGTTTGGTTTGAACCCTTTTAATTTTACAATTTTAACCTTTTTTAGCCTTGTTTTTGAGATACATTTTATAGAGCGAACATTATGGACAAAACTGATGAGCATACTAGGCTCTGAACACATTGGACCGAGACTAGGTTTTAAGGACAAGATTGATTAATTAACAACAAAAGACGACAAAAGTGGGCGATATCTGACTAATTTTATCATGATTAACTTTAAATTCTCCTTTTATTTTTATTAAAAAATGTAAACGTCTAAACACTCCGCTCTCTCCCTCCAATTTTCATGCGCTTGAAATCCTTGTCTTTTCCCGTTGTCATTTTTCTTGCATGTTTTTATTACTCGAAAGATGTACCAACTAAAACACTCAGTTTTGGACTTTTGTTATCATGGGGTAATTTATTACAAAAATCCGTTTGTTTTTTTTTTTTTGTTGGACTGTTAAAACTTTATTTCTCCGTTTAAAATCAGTGCATATTGAGGCGCTATAATAACACTAGTAAGAAAAAATATGTTACGGTTTTATTGTAATCCCTGACGTTGGATGAAATTTAGGTTCAAATCATTCTGTAACAGTAAGTAAATTCTCTTTAATGACTTCCGAAGAACTACAACGATTTTGCGACACTACAAAAATCCAGAAACATGGCCGACTCTCTTTTTTTAACACGTGTACTCCTCGAAGAGACTGGGGCGGGCCAAGTCTAGTGTCCTAGCAACGTTACAATTCAAACAGTGTTTAATTTTGTTATTTTGCTTGCGTTACGTTTAATAACTGTTGTGTTTTAATGGAAGGACCAATAGAAATTACCGGGGTGGGGGGAGGTAAACAATTTTTGGTGCAGGCATTATTTTAAGTCCTACTTGTGTCCATGGATTTTTTCTCCGTTGCACGAATATTTTTTATGCACAACCCCCCTCCTCGCCGGATATTTCTAATGGTCCGCCTTAAAGAAAATAGAATGGATTATGTCAATTTCAATCCACTCTCCAACTTCGTGAGTCCACACTTTTCCTTTTTTTTATGGGGAACCCACCATTCCGGTCCGGGGATCATTTGCGGTACAATCTGGGGATCATTTCCGGTCCTGGGATCATTTGCGGTCCAATTTGGGGATCATTTGCGGGCCGGGATCATTTTCGGGCCTGTAAAGAACTTCTACATTTACATCTACATTTAACTGAGTCAGTAAATTCTTTTAAACATCACACCAAATTTCCTAAAAATAGATTATAAAAAAGTTTGTGAAATTTAGAAGGAATTTCATTTATTGCAATTTTCTCACTTTTAAAATTTAAGTATGTAAACTTGGAAACGAAACGTGAAAAAATGAAGTAGTAGGCCTTTACACTGTCTGACTGTCGGATTGGGTGACACAATTCATTTTTACTTGTAGTAAAAACAAACGAACCTGTATAATCAAACCTTAAAGCGACTTAATACAACTGACAACAGCCCATTTCAAGAGTTGTCTTAAGCCTCGCTCTATCATTAGGAGACCTGGTGCCTGACTATTCCTACGACGAGTTAAACTTAAAGATTAATTGCATTGTTACTATTCAAGCGTTTTTTCGTCGGACCAACCGACCGTCATAAAACGACAGATTTTTACAAAAAGGCATGGATGCCGAATGTTTGCACATCCTTTGTCCTGCAGCTATACTTAACTTTTTCTATGACATGGCATAAGATTTACAAGGAGGCAGTGATGTCAACACAATAAGTTCTGACTTCGTTTCCTCATTTCTCACATGTAAAATGAAGGGACTACCGCTGGCCATATGCTGATGGCTCGGTAGGACTGCTGACCATGGAGAGTCAGCCATGTTGTTTTGACATTCGAACTCGTATTGCATGGACGGACTACTTACGGATTGTACTTATTATCGTAAGTCTGTTATCTTCTGTTGTGTTTAGCTTTATTGTTCTTGTCATTTAGCGTAGCTGTACTGTGCTTCATCCTGTAGAACTGTTTCATCGTTGTAATTAAAACAAAGTCAACCGAGGAGCTCGCTTCATAAAACTAAAGAGAGATTCATTTTGAACGCTATCCAGGCTCGATACAAAACTTCACCAGGCTGCAAGGGTGAAGTTGCAAGGTCAGTCCAAGACTAAAGTGTTCGAAGAAGAGGCTCATCCAATGATAAACTTTCACCGACGCTCATCAATATTGTCTATGCAGTTTTAAGAAAGACATGACAAATGTTAGAGATTTCATTTATGCTTACTGGACATACAAAGTTGAAAGTTGTATTCTGTCTAACACATCTCTGATGGTAGTATTCAGCACAATTTCAGTGAAACAATGCTTAAATGCAGTAAAATTGATGTATGCAAAAGAGCAATTAGCTTGACCAGTGTCACGCAAAAAGAAAATACCCAGGCAAATTAAGTTCTAAATAGTAATTCAAGCTGTTAATGACCTAAACAGCATAGAGAAACTGGCCTCCTATCAAAGTGATCAACGTTCATGGCGTTTCAATGTTAAGCAAAAAAACATAAATACACTGGCCTTATATACACAAAAAGGAAGTTTTATTCTTCAGAGGAAAACTACGACTTCCCAGAATACCTTTCGGCACCGTCACATAAACTTTCGCAAACTTGTCTTCTAGTTCAAATTTTCGTCGTCTTTGATAACACTGTCTACTGACTTTTCAAGGTATGAAGTAGTAATGATAAAAAAATGCGAAGTAATTAATAAAAAAATGCACCCTTAACAAGTCAAGAAAGTCTAACTTAAAAGAAGCCTCGTCCCAAGGTCATAAAATACGACCTTGAAAAAATGATGTACTAAAAGTTATTTCAACGTCTAGCTGACCAAAACAATATAGGAAACTGGCGCTTTGATGATGCTGGCAAGAATTCCGGTGTAGTGCGGAAAGTGAACGCCACTCCATGGCACTTTACTGATGCTCGTTTTGCTATTCCATACCATGGCTTGGGACCCTCGATGAGCGACTCTAACTTGTACTCCTTGTTTTCCGCCAAACAAACTGGTTGATCAAACATCACAGAAAAGCCATAATAAGACCAAGGCTTGTCTTTTTCTGAAGCGTACGTTCCTGATTTTTTTGCCAGAGAAGAGCCATCTGTGGTATCTCTAACTTCTGTGGAAACCGTGTAGTTACCATCTTCAGAACCACAATGCTGAACTCCATGTAGCATAATTGGCTTGTTAATGGAAAACTTAATACAGGTAGGCAACATGCCGTATCCCCAACCATTAAAGGCTTCAATTATTTGACATCGGTGGACAATTGAAGAATCTATCCTTGGAATCCTTGGCGCTTGATGGAATGGCAAGGAAGTAGTAGACACATCACTGAAGTGTTTCATCATGTCACCAACCTCTTCCAAATTGAGAATACGAGAATCGATGACAACTGAGGCAAATTCTTGCAGTGACATCAATGGAAATCTGATCGCTTTCACTATCTCCTCTCCAAGAATTCGTCTTTTCGATTCGCCATCGGGAGTTATTCCTTGCCTTTTACTTTCTTCTGTGGCCCAACGATCAACAGCTTTAAACAGTTCCACTTCCTTCACGTTCAATCCTTCCCTTTCCACAACTTTCTCGACTAGTGATCGCTCAACAATAACAAATTCATCTGATTTCAAAGCTTCTGCTGTCTGCTCCTCAATCATTTTCCAGCATCTATCTTCCAGATCTTTATACTCAAACTTCTGAGCGTACGGCAGAATCCAAACCACATTTGATGCTTTCAAATTGCACCAAAGATATTCGGTACATTTCTCAGCGAGTGAAGGCACCATATATTTGTTCGCTAAGTACAGAACTTGCATCACATTTCTTCCGCTCAAATTCACTTTGTCGCTGTAAAAATAGCGAAACATCTCCAACAGACTCTCGTACTCACAGTCAGGCAGTTCAATGGAGTCTTTCGTCTCCGCCAGCTGACCATAGAACATGGCATAGAACACAGGACTGCTGATTGCAAGCACCAACTTGTGAGCTGGGATCACCTTGCTTTTACTTTTTCCACGCGATGCTTGAACAACAAATTTCACATCGCTCAGTAACTCTGTGTTGAAAATAAACGTAGCTCTCTGTGCGATAGCTGAACACTTCGACTGCCAGTTCTCTTTAACAGCTGCCATTGGTAGTCTCTGGCTTGTTCGAAGTATCATTCAATATAATAATGTTTCGAGGGAGCTGAGTTTCAACAGTTGCTTCCGCCTCGTGAACTCGAAAGCGAAACAGGAGAAATGTTTACTTCTGTGGACTCTTAAGATGCCACACAACTGCGTGACGTATGAGACTGAGTCAGAGAGGAAGTTACCCAAGCGGAGCTGAAGTCTGAGTCTTCCGCTTACGTCACTTCCTGGTTGATGACAATTTTTTATAGTATTTTCCTGAACTGATATCTTCCATTTTAAAGTTAATGCGTGATTATCGACGCAGCATCTCGTGGGGACGTCTTCCGTTACGATATGGTGTTACTCTCGATTCCTAATACAGCTGGCACAAGCGTAGCAAGCGTTTCCGTGTGGTTTGGGAGCAAAGAAAGACCGAAGAACAGGACTTTCGGTGTTTTGCCCGAGAGAAAATGGGGCGAGAGCCAAAAAACGAAAGAGGCAGGAAAAGTGGATAAAATTATTTACGAGCATTTACGACGTCATACCAGGAGAGATTTATAATTGACTCATTCCTCATTACACCTTTGCTGGCGGCAACTGACAAGTAATATAATCCGACAGCCCTTATCTCTTTTGAACCAATAAGAAACTTGTATCTATCATACAAAAACTGAAAACCAACTTGGCACAATTAAGTAGAGATTAACGATGCTTGCCCATCATTAAGTATGGCGACCGTCCATGATCAAACAAAGTTCGACCACTAGCCCAAATAATGTTTCAATGACTATCGATCAGTTCATAACAACTCAATCATAAGTCTCGTCTGAGTTGCCTGGTTTTCTCACTTGTCTGTCACTCCGAGGTTTGTACAGGATGGAGTCCTTGGCTTCAGCTATATGAGATGAAGATGGTACATGTACCCCTGGATTGGAGGATCAGTGGGTGGCAGTTCTGTGCTGGATACTCCTTGTATGTGTCCGTTGGGAGTGGCGGTACTACCTCAGTGTTGTCTGGATCTGGTTCTGGCTGCTGGACAATGTTTGCATATCCTACAGGGGACTGTGAAAAGTCGGTACGCCGCAGGGCCACTCTGTTTCATCTGAATCTTTGGCCTCTTACATCTAACACATATGACCTGGGAAACGCATGTCTAACAGTACTGTGGCGGCTTTCCACTTCCTTGATTCATGTTCGGGTTTCACTCTTAAGTAATGACCTGGTTGGAGTGGAGGTTGCTCCTTGGTACAACAGCAGTCGTAAAATACTTTTGCCTTGATTTGCTACATTTCAGTCTTGCTTTTATTTCTTGGACATTGAAAGCTTCAGGTTCAAGTAGACTTTCTCACCCCCCGTTAAAACAACATAATAGGAAATATTTGATAAGCAACTGACTTTTTGTTTGGTCTCAGAATTGGTCCTCTGTCTACTTAGGGGTGGAAAAACAATTCAAGCCACGCCCACAAAACAGGTTTTTGGTTCCTTCCCTTTTACGTGAGTTTACCGCGGAGCCCAAGCACAAATGTTCTAGTTTCATTTCAGTTCAGCAGCAGACCAACAGCAACGCAACCCGAGTCCTGGAAGCGAGGCCGAGCGGCGGTAAGTTCTCACCAATCCATAGTAAAAAGTTGATAATCTTTTGTAATTCAGATTGATGCATTAAAAAGTGGGGTCACCGTGCTTGTTTAAGACAAAAAAAAGCAACATTTATTTCGCTGTCGTGCTAAACTTGAGTGAAATCTCGAGTGCGCATGCGAAAATCGTACTTAGTAGGGATGCGCAATGCACGACAGAGGAATCACCTTAAATGTTTTACTGACAGTTGACTTATTGTCGAAGCGACCCGTGGGAACCCGGACAACAAGTCAGGATGATGGTGAAAAAATTTCGCGTCGATTTTTTTTACGAATACAACAAGTAAACTGACCAACAACTCATGAACTCAACTGTACTAGTTTTGTTTATTGTGTAGTACATCCAACACAGATCAAAGTGCAGGGTATCACGTTAAATAGTTGGAG
>Ga0126337_10003590_pt1 | contig 10197 bp, 5 predicted proteins | sample DipCmetagenome_FD_92527 | JGI IMG/M metagenome (GOLD analysis project Ga0126337, IMG submission 92527) | Coral microbial communities from La Bocana,Puerto Morelos, Mexico - Diploria C A metagenome | ecosystem: Host-associated > Invertebrates > Cnidaria > Coral | place: La Bocana,Puerto Morelos... | reverse complement strand
CCCAGGGACTGGTGCAATAAGTTACGTGTAAAGTCACCGAATTTCCCCCACTATTGCTCCGTAAAATCCCCACCATCCGCGGGGGTTTGGGGGTCGGGGTTGCAAATGACTAGTGCATAACTTTATTTGAAACGGGAAGCCATTTTGTTTTTCTTTGGCTTCTCGGAGGTGAATCACCTCCGAGCTAGCCAATCAGCGTGCGCGAAAAGCACTATTCACTTGTGTGGTATATACTAAGTACCTCTGGGAATCGAATAGTGTTTGTAACTCGAATGAAGCAACAAAGTGAAGGAGGAGTTTGACATCCGTCAATCAATCTAGTGAAACTTAGTCTCGTGTGCAGTTTCTCAGATAACTTCAAAATTGTTCGGACATGGAGCGTTTTCCGACGGGTTTCGTTGCCTTGGGCCTACTCATAGTCTGCATGATTTTGAAGACAGGTAGCCAAGTAATACGAGTGGATGGCGACGATTTTGTCGCGTACAACCTGAGCACGATCCCTTGGTTACCAAGGATCAAGAAACATTCACTGATGCTTGATTTCAAAACGGTTCATCCAAATGGCTTGCTGCTTTATATTGGAAGTGAACTAGAACAGGCTGATTTTCTCATGCTCGATTTAGTTCGTGGAAAGCTCAGGTATGAAGGAAATTTTACTGAAAAATTGTAAGGTTTGTGTTTGCTTTGCATTTTTCTCTTTTATACTCCATAGTTAAATCATCTTTTCCAATGTCCGCTCAGTGAAAATAGTTTTTAATATCACTGACAACCGTGGGTCAGTTAAAAGAACGAAAAATCGCGTCAATAGAGTTTTGTTATTCGTTCTAGGAAAATAAACAATCGATGGCTTGAATTACGATAAAGTAAGACTGTAAGTTGTTATTGCAATTCGTGGAGTTGTATTGCCCTGCATTGTACATTAGTATGAAGGAAATTCTGAACGTTTTAATCTTCAAATCTTCTCTATAATTGAATTTTCAGGGCCTCGTATAGAGAAACATCTGACAAAATTACGAAAAAATTTAATGTGCACCTGATCTTTATATGATCCTAACACTGTCGATGTTATCTGAACACAATTTTACGACACGCTAATTTAATAGACGCAAAAGACATCTTTGCGACCCCACGGCTCTTCGAAACCACATTTATTTGTTTTTCAGTTTCCGCGAATGTGTATTTATTTTAGATATGGAAGCAGTTGCTTTTAATGTTTCTAGGTCAGTACGTGACAATCGTTTGAAACATCTCAAAGAATTTGTTTCAATTAAGTTTCAATTAAGCGGCGGCAAATAGTTGAACAGGATTAAGAATCTTGTCATGACAAGTTAATTGAGAGCATCTAGATCTCATCTCGTAAATTTTAATCCCGAAGTTGTCTGTATTTGAACAAAAAAACGTCGTGGTGAACCAGGTTTCGTTCCAACTGCTATTAGTTGCTTCGAGCACTTCTCGGTTTGAGTAGTTTGGCGGTAGTTTCAAAGTGTTTTCTTTCTTTATTGTAAGTGAATCTAAAAATAATAGCCGCTTTATTAAATTTACTCAGCGGTAGCAGAAATTCAGAGAGCCATTTTCATTTTCATTTTTCTTTCCCGTTTTTTTTTTTTTTCTTAACTGTTCAGAGCAAACATGAAGTTATAACAGGCTTGACATACAACAAAGACAGAGTAAGGAGGGGAGGTATGCCCTTCCCAATTATGTACTCAGAGAGATTATTGCACCTCTTGAGGAATATTTTGGGGCTTTTTATGGCATATTTTTAGAGGTTTTTCTTTACACAAAACCTCCCAGTTGAAAGGGGGAGGTCCACCCATGTCAAGGGGCGTGAAGGAGTAAAATGGAAAGAGTTATTTGCCTATTTTTTCACCAGGACAATGAGACTTGGGTCACTGGAACTGGATATAGCAAAAATCAAATGGGGATGGGACTGGGATTTAGAAAAAATTCTTGACTGAGAATGGGATTTATCCCCCTCCCCCCACTCCAGAACCTTAAATATTCTCCTTCAGATTTGAAAAAAATGTTGTTGCATAAATATTAAGTTACACTAAAAAATTTCCATTTCCATTAAGTTAATTTCCTCTGAATGGGATTTGTGGTGAGTGGGATTTGCGGACCTTATCGTACCATACAGTATAACAATTTCAATTCAGATCAATTTTTATGATTAACAAAATCATTTCTGTAGTAAAAATACAAATCTTCTATGAACCGTTCCATCCTGAAACAATTTTATTGGCCTGCCCCTGAGGAAGATTTTTCCGCTGTTGTTTCATCCATGTATTATGGTTATAAGTGATCAAATTGAGTATTCTTTACATTGTGCCTTGTTTCTTTCATCGCAGAATCACTGTAAACCTTGGTGATGACCTTGCGACTCTAAAAGGTGACCTTTTGCTTGAAGACAACTTGGAAGATAATTACTGGCATACAGTGAAGTTGAAACTGGTCGGGAGGCACTTAAATGTTAGTCTTAACGGGCAAAAATACCACACTGTCTTGCGTAGTAAATACTTCAGGTTTAATATTAATGCAGGCTTCGTTTTCACCGGTGGAGTGCCTCAACACACATTGAACATTCTTCAAAGATATAAGCCATCGGCTAATCTTAGTGGTTGTCTCCGAGGTGTGTATTTTGACAAACAGAACATGTTGACAGGCCAAAGAAAAGCCGATGGAAAGGGCAGGGTGTTTGGTTCCCCGGAAAAAAATTGCCGTCATGCACATTTTGCAACGTTGAGTTTTCAGCATCAAAAAAGTTACCTTTTCTTTCCTTCGCCGACGACAGACAGATATATTTTACGTCTTAAAATGCGGTTTCGAACTTACTTTGCAGACGGAATCCTAGCAGTTAAAGGATTGTATCCCTACAGATATGTGGGTGTCTCCCTGGTAGAAGGAAAAATGTTTCTGCAATTTCGGCTGTCAGTAAGGAATGCAGTGATTCAAATAGGCCAAGGAGAGGGATTGAACGATGGCGAGTGGCACGACCTTTCGGCTGTTGTCAGCAAAGCGGAGATGAAACTTAAAGTTGACCAACTACAAGAATTAAGACACGAAAATCCTATCCTGAATCAAACTAAACGATTCAAGGGCCTTTTCATCGGGCACCCTGACCGAGGCCCGAACTTCTTCGGATGTATTCACGATTTACATGTTGATGACCACATCGTCGATTTAGAGCGTATACCACTTGCTTACATTCACGGCACGGTATACAACCAGTGCAACATTTCAAGCAATTGTTTTCCAAATCCATGTTCGCACTGCGGCACCTGTAGCGAGGCACGATCTGGTGTGCGCGCTTTCTCGTGCAATTGCCAAAGGACATTTTACCGTGGGCCTCGCTGCCAACGACCCATTTACTTAAGGACCTGCCAGGAGTATAAGAATCTTGGTCTGGCTGAGGACGCCTATTGTAAAGTGGATTCGGACGCTGAAGGACCTGCTCGCCCTGTAAAGGTGCTTTGCAACGTGACTGATGAAAACCAGGCGGTATCGTTCATCGATCATAACAAAATCGGATCTCAGCTCGTTGCGTCCGCTGATGTTAAACACGAGGATCTAGTTTACGTTCATTATGTAAAATATCAAGGCGACCTCGAAGGTATCAAGGCATTGATAGCACAGAGCGACCGATGTCGTCAGTTTGTGAGCTTCAGGTGTTTTGAGACTAAACTTCATGCATCTGTGTTTCCCGTGCTCTGGGGAGGAGGTGGTGGGAAAACCGTAGATGACCACTGGCCAGGTGCGCCTGCGGGTAGCAACAAGTGCGCATGCGGAGTGAACGGAACGTGCGCAGATCCCAGACTGCCTTGCAACTGCGACACGGGGGACAAGATATGGAGAGAAGACAAAGGTGGGCTCATTTCCTGCTAAGGGTAAACCATATACAAGTAGTCTAAGAAATTGAGTTTGTATGGAGAGAATTGCTACCAAGAAGCGGCAAAGAAGATGCTTGAGAAGCCCCGAAGAATTGGGCAGTTAAATACCGCGACGCAAGAAAGAAAATCAACTTGTTTACTTTGATCATCAAAATGTAAATTCTCTTTGCTCGCGCCATCATAACGTCAACAGCTCGTGATAGTTCTGTGTTTCTATCGAGTTTTAGTGTCACCCAACTAGTGCAAATCCTGCATTTTGATTGGCTACGCTACTAGAGGACTATTAGTAATAGTCATCGAGTAGCGAAATTCTTTCGTTTTATTCCCCAATAAATCTTTCTTCAACTTGCATTTCCTAAGTTTAGACCCTTCGCCTTCAAAGGCCATGGGTCAATAGCCCACGCGGTCTGGTGACTAGAATGGTATAGCACATGTCTAGCTTCCTGTTGTCTTTTCCCGATTTCTTCTCACTTTTAAGATTCTCTAAACAATTCACATTTTGTTCCTTGTATCTTTAAGGGTACGTTACAGACAAAACCAACCTACCAGTGACTCTTCTGCAGTTTCCTCTCTCTGCCGCTCGGTCGTATTTTACCGTTGGACCGCTAGAGTGCTTTGGAACACTGAATAACAACAGCAAGTTGACGCGCGAGATGGAACTCGAGGCTGCACGCTACTTCAACTCCTTGTGCCGTGTTGTGAATCCGACGACTGAACCACTTCCGAGTACTTCTACTCCTGAGTACACTGATCCCGAAGTTTGGACAACTCGGAAAATTACAACGCCGCTGATCACTACTAATTTTGAAAAACTAGTTACCCTGGATACCAGATTGTCCTCAACTGGTAAAGCCGGTAATGAACTGTTGACATCACAACCGACTCTTACGGATTTCAATATCCTTTCAGATAATCCTGATAAGGTGAACTTGCACGTGTCTGAAGGTAACACTGACAGCGAATCTTCTTCTACCACTTCCAGTCCTGTTTTGATCTCGTTTAGCATGACCCCCTCTGGTACACTGCCACTCACAGGCCACACGCAAACTCCGGGTGATTCAAACAGTGATCAGAATTCTTTTGACCAAGACGAACCCAGTGGCACACAAACCGCCTATGTCATGTCCTGGCAACTCGCAATGGCCTGGGCACTGTTGATTGTATTGTTTGTCATGGTAGTTTTGGGCGTTGGCTACATTGTTAAAAAAAGAAGGGGCCATCTTGAATGCGGCAATCTATTTGCAGCGAAGAAGAAGGAACAGCAAATTTTGGCGGAAGCGTATGGTTTTCCTGAGGCGAGGCTGCGTTCCCGCTCTGGCGAGTTGGATTTGTCAGACGTCCGTCGCTCCATCGAGGCAGGTAGTTATAACGTGAGGTCAGGGACGATTGCTTACGGGGAGTCGTTTTACATGTAAACTCGATCGTGACCTGTATAGAGGTAAGTAGCTTTTGTTTAGTTAAACCCTTCATTTTATATAGGCCCAGCAAGTTGACGAATACTGGCAGACTACGACATAGCACATTTAATCCTGGAACATCACTCTTTTAACGACAAAAGTTACACAGGCACACAGCAAAAAGTCACACCCACTCGCATATAAAGATGTTCTATAGTCTCCTGGGACATCACGCCCACAACGCGTCCTGCACTTCTAATCTCCTGACATCTGACCGCACCACAAGAACGCATGTCGGCTTCTACACATTGCAATTTAGATCTCTTAACAGCAATGCTTTATTAGATTTACCACGTGTACAGGACAGCTGTTCTAAACGTTATTAAACTATGCCATGGTTCAAGTGGATGAAACGTTCCTTGCTGAGATGACACCCAATTTGCGGTTCATCCATTTTTTTGCTTTCCAGAAAAATTATTAAAATGACTCAATAAGCCATTTCCGAGTTGCTCTTTAGCTCTGTTTCAAAACAAGTCCTCGTGCACATATGGAAATGAATTAGCTTTGCAAGACAATGAACGTGTATTTCCATACGAAAGGCTGTGAAACAAGACTCGTTTTGAAACGGCAACTCGGAAATGGCCTATTTCGTTGGTTGATCAAATCATTTTGCTTGAATTATTACAACAGGGCTGATAGAAGTGTTCATACCCACGGTTTGTCAAGGGGCCATGAAAGGAAAAAGCCAGTGCAAGTAGACCGCACGGCAGCATTCACAGTCAAGTTCTAAGAACTTTTGTTTTGTTAATAATTTTGTTATTTAGCAAATTGTTGGTTGATGTTGGATTTGGCGCATAACTAACGTTGAATATCTTTAGGATCAAAGAAATGTTAAGTGTTTTTCATTATTATTTGTAGCGAACTGTTGCAGGTGAGAGATTTTTTTCAAGTTCTGCGGTGTGCTATAAATAAATATTTGGATACGCTGCCCCTATTCCCTCGTTTGTAAGTAAGCGAGTTCTTAAGATTGTTAACGAGATATTGTAAAAGCGTGTAAGTGGTTCTCATGCGACTATATTAAGTTTCAAAAGTAACGTGCAGTTTGATATTTATTTATGCTAATGTTACATTTTTCTTAATCAGTGCTTTCGTTATAAACAAAATAAAATTGAGTTGTTTACCTGTTACACCACAGCACCGTGTCATATTTCGTTGTTCAAGTGGTTATAGCGAGCTCACAACCTTGCAAACGGCGACTGCGCTCGCAGTACGAACGGCAGTCAAAACAGAATTGTCCTAATGGAACCATGGATGATAATAATCTTTTTCTTCGCAGCTAACAAAAACTTCGAAAACTTTTTAGTTGCTTTGGCCTCTTCTAATACTTAACTCGAGAATTCTGGGCTATTTTGTTCAAAATAGCACAACTGCCTGGCGACACTCGAGACGAACTTCGAATGAGTTGCGAGGAGCGTAAACTGCAAGCCTTCTACGAATCCAGCAGCCACGTAAATACTATTGTAAACAACATGGACATTGTAGAGGGACACCCCCTGAGAGAAATTCGAGAAAAAAATTAAAACACCCCTTTTTGAGACATTCTGCTCTTTTCAGGGAAATTGGGAAAGGAATTAATATCCTTATCATGGATTTCGACGAAACACATTAACCTACCGGTACTCGTGGCCAACCGCGAACTGACTTCCAGGTCCCTCATATCATTTCAGTGTAAGTCCTTTTTGGCAAGGCAAATGCCAGAGAAAGTCGCTTACAATCCTTGAAATTTAAAAAGCAAATTAGAGGGCCTGTTTTTTTGTCGGGAGCAGGAAATGCTGGCGTTTTCGATGCGCCAACGATACTTCAGATCATGCAGCAGTTTTTATGATACTATATCTCAAGTACCAACACTGAAAAAAACACTAACAGCCCTCCCCCCAGCTCATATGCTTCTCTGTTTTTTCCGTTGTGAAAATATTAAAGAACTCGAAAAAAGACATCAGTGTGCGGCTGCATGCCCGGAATCTGAATACAGAGTTTCGGGCCATCTCATTAAGTGTTGGGTGTCCCAAGGGACGTCGAGTACCCAAAAATGCTGCTCTCAAAGACTTTGGGGATTTTCAGCGCGTCATGGAACTGGTTCTTTTCCACTGGAAAGTGTCCGGCTGCATGCCCAGAGTCTGCATACGGAATTCCCGGCCATCTCGTTAAGTGTTCGAGTTTCCCTAGGGACATCGAGTTCCCGAAATGCTACTCTATCCGGCGGTGGAGTGGAGGAGGGTGGAGGGAAGAGTAATCTTACTGTCCGGTCCTCTTTGCAGCATCGTATTTTGTGCTTGAAGATTTTAAAGGGTCCATAAAATTTATTTTTGTTGTCGGTTATTTTAGATCTTCAACTTGGTACTGCACAGGTGCTTATATTAGGTGTTGAAGGCTTGGGACTTAATTTCGAGTAGGTGGAATTCAATATTGTGAAGTACTGTAGCAGATTTTCTGCAATGGCCGGGTTCTTGTAATCTCTGTGTGCCTGCTGACAAGAGTAATCATTACTAATGAATGAAAAGGGAAGAAAGTTAACTGTTTAAAAGTTTTATATGTGGTTTTAACAAGATAAATTAATGTACTTAGAAGTTACACAATGTATGCTAGCTTAGCTGCCTTACGTAGAATGTCCCGATAATAATTCGCAAAACTCAATTTTTAATTTCGTCTTTTTCTTAACATTATTTTCTACAAGCTTATTCAATTTTTCAGTCATGTCCAGTACTCTCAACTAGATTTCAGTGGACTTAAAACCTGGAGTCCAATGGAGTCCAGTCGTTCAATAAAACCGGAAGGACAGTCGAGTCCACTTGAGTCACCGGAAGCCTAGTCACAAGATGAAACCGGAAGTGTAAACAATGCAATGAGTAGGGTTGGAAAATCGTCCGATCGAGTCCATCGGATGCATTGGAAATAAGTCGATTCCGATGGAATCTCCGGGAGTCTAGTGCGTGCCATGAGCCAAAACTAGCACGCTACACGTGCAACATAGCCCGTTCTTTAACCCCAAGTCGAGACTAGCACGCTACACATGTAACAAAAGCCGTGAGTCGATACAAGACTTCTTCAGTGATTCCCTGAAGAAGTCAGGCCGTGCCTGACGAAATATTGGAAATACAAGAGTTCAATCCAACCGTACGGTCAGTTTTTCTGTTTTTCAGTTTTTTGAATCCTAAATTTTGCTGATCAGATCCACCTGGATCCGGTTCCTTTGCTTTGTCCGTTGGCCCTTTCTCAAGTTTAAAGTCTTCATGAAAAACCATACCCTTTGGGGTCGCACATACCTATATAGCCCATATAAGGGAGTACCCCCCCCCCCCGAGAGACTAACACTCTACACATTTAACATAACTCGTTCTTAAAACCATGAGTCGATACAAGCACGCTTCGAGACTAGCACGCTACACATATGTAACATTACTCGTAACTTTTGTTTCCATGATAAGAATTTTTTCTGAGCCAGTAAAAATTATCGTGTTGTTTTATTTTTTATTTCATAAATAACAATATTCACTTAGAGGGAAGTACAATACATTACATTACTAACAGACTACTGCAGAACTGTCTGTCTACTGTCTTGAAAGTACACTTTGCAGTTATTTGCAATGAATGGCCTTATCCGCTATTTTATAGTCGACGTTTATATTTTATATTATATTATATTAGAGTAATTTGTAGCCAGTTTTTGACAGTTTCTGCATCTTGTTAGGATTTAAGTTTAACTATCCCACGTCTTTGACTTATGGAGAATTTTCCTTCAGTATAAGCGAAACTATACGGAAAACTTTATAAAATGCTATGGCAAACCATCCAAGCCTGGCATTGTTCCGGATCTCATACCTTTTAGAACTTGCAAGCTCTGGCGGCTTTGGTTAACATGCCCGCTAGCATTTTTTTCCTCAAAGTTCAATTATTTCGAAGCGGTGCGTCTAAAAAATAGGTCGTTAATTTGTGAATTACCAAAGTCTGTTTTGAAATTAGACATTTTTCTGTAAAAGGTTTCGTATTCAGACATTTCTTTGTCTGAGCTGACAATTCGTTGTCACCTAATGTAATTTGACTGATAACGCCATTTTTGAAGTGCCTTTTTTCAAGATTTAGGAAATACACTTTTCCTTCAAGATCGCTCCCTTTGTTTTGTATTCAATTACATTTACTAATTCACTCGTTTTCTCTCAGTTCTAATTGAACATTAATCGCTAGCTTTTCGATTTGCCTCTGCAATATGCCACTCACACTGGGACTGTTGCCTTGACGTGGCTGAGTGGTTTGTGCGTCCCAATGACTCCAAGAGCTATGGCGGCGGGGGTGTTTACACCCCTGGTAGGGCCTTCCAAGCCGGAAAGGTCAAGGAGAAGGGTCCAGACTAAAGTCAGTCCCACTACCCTCCAGGTATGGGGGTTGGGCTTGAGGTTAACAACCTCATCCCGTAAAAACTCCTTGTTACGGAAACAGCAACGAAGATAACCAACAACCTGCACACAGACCTTCCGGGGTCTCCAAACCGTATGACTGCCAGTGGTGAAAGCCAGAAGGAAACTACTGGCATGAAGTTGGAAGTGCTGAGTGCAAAAACCAAGACCAGGCTTGGTTTTCGGAACGTACGTACTATGTACGAAACCGGAAAACTTGCTCAGGTCACAGCAGAAATGAGAAGGTGTAGATTACATGTGTTGGGTGTTAGTGAAAGTAGATGGACAGGGACAGGGAGAGTGAAGACAGTGTCGGGTGAAACGGTCCTGTACTCTGGGCGAGACGATAGCCAACATTGCGATTATCTTGAAGAAAGGAGCAGAAAGATCGCTCATGGAATGGAAGCCTATCGATAGTCGCATCATAAAGGCCAGGCTGAAAGGGAGACACAACAACATAACCCT
>Ga0126337_10003589_pt1 | contig 10198 bp, 17 predicted proteins | sample DipCmetagenome_FD_92527 | JGI IMG/M metagenome (GOLD analysis project Ga0126337, IMG submission 92527) | Coral microbial communities from La Bocana,Puerto Morelos, Mexico - Diploria C A metagenome | ecosystem: Host-associated > Invertebrates > Cnidaria > Coral | place: La Bocana,Puerto Morelos... | reverse complement strand
ACGATATGCGATTGTTTACTCGCTTATATTTTGTTACGTTAAAATAATATTTTCCACGGAATTGCTTTTTTGCATTATTTATTTTGTTATAATGGAAGTTATTTAGTGCATATTTTGCGAATGTAAATGATGCCTTTCCACGGCATACTGGTGGCCGAACAAGCGCTCAGCAAGCGTATGGTTGAAACGTTCGACAACGGCCTGGTCGCGGTGGATGACGACACGCCCACGCCGGATATATGTTTTGTGATTTTCCATCTCTTTTGTGACAGCGCCCATGAATTCGCGCCCGGCGTTGACCTGCAGCATTTCAGGCCAAGTCAAAGGGCTGCGTCTGTAGATTGTCTGAAAAGCTTTAGCAACTTCATCAGAATTTTTAGAGGTAACAGGCTCAGCTTCTTTGTACTGGCTGGCCACATCGACAACGGTGAGAGCATATTTGAAAACTTTGCGGCCACGAGGGAGCTTGTCATGAGGCAGAAAAAGAAGATCCGCCTGATGGACCTTATTAGGCACAGACACGTCGAATTTCGATCGAGGAATATGTCAAGGTGCGGGGAGGAATATCTGCCAGAGCGCTTGCCTGACAAGCCACTTTTTGGCTGTTTCTTCAGGGACCTTGGCGGCTTCAGCTAATTTTTTTATCGCAGTGATGCCTTTCCAGTATCCTTCAGGGCTGTAGTATATCTTTGCCAGTTTGCGCTCCATAGCATATCTATAACAGTATTGTAATAAATGTATAAATGATCCGGAAGGTTGTCTAACAACTCTTCTACGTAGTCTTCCGCGTCTACGGCTTCGACTAAGAACCCTCGTTCCATTGGTTTTTTTATGTAGTCAATATAGAAAAAATCGAGGTTTTCCTGGTCTTTGACACTTTTTTTGAACTTGTCAACCTGTTTCGAGTACCAATCGGGGGTTGCACTTATGGCAAAGTCTTCGAAATCGTCAATAATTTCCGAGAAGCATTCGGGGTTGTAGTTAATCGCTTTGAGCACAACGTCCATGGTGGATATATAAGGAAAGGAACATTCAAATGAAACGAAACGCTGCGTAGCCCAACGAACAAAAGTTCGCCGTTTTTCTGCTGCTCGCTTGGTTGATAGAAATCTGAGAAGTTGGGCTCTTTTGGGGGAATCATTCGTTCGTCAGGATGCGCCTGGTTGTAGAGTTTGAAGGCATAGTCTGTGTTGGTGAAGTTCTGCTTGGCCTCTGCCTTTATTTGTGCGTTGGTCTCAATCCAGTCAAGAAGTTTGGTGTGATCGCGCGTGTATTTTGCGTAAGCCGCTTGATACGCCTCAAGAGCTTTATCATGGCGCTCTTTTTCTTCAAGAGCAGCTTTGCCACCCCCGCCAAGCGCCCTCGCGAGATAATTACCTCCAATGAAAGCAGCTGCGTTCAACACGGCACCACTAACCATAATCGCGATACTTGCCATTTTTGATATATATTGGTAACAATTTTTAAAATAGATTTACATGGCGCTTGGAATGATTTTTTGGTCTTCGAGATACTGTTTGAGCGCAATGCTGCCAGCCATGACGATGGTGAACTTCACGTAATTCATAGCATTGCTGCTGGGGTCAGAAGTGAAATTCTCTTTTACAACCTTTTTTGCGATCCAGCTGATGCTGGCGACTAATCCGGTGAGAACAACGGCGTCAGTGATAGTCTTGATGAGCTTGTTGTCGTTGATATGAAAGAAAGAACAAAACTTCAAAATAAAATTAATTTATATCTTCGTCCTTGTCATAATATTGCATTCAAAAGATCGCAGACTGTATGAAAAACTTTCAAGTTGAAATCGTACCATACCAGAGAGATGCCAAAAATGGCAGACAAAGAGATAAGAACTTGGGGAACGTCAACTTTCTTCATGTTTATATATTTCACTTGGAAATCTTTAATCCATCAGTCTTAAACCTTTTGGCTGTGGCGTGGGGGCATGGTCTGGCTCAACAAGCGCGGGCTCAGGTGTTTTTTTGCCAAATAAGGCCTTGGCCCTGACCTTGAGCTCTTCACGTTTGTAATAAATCCTGAGCAGGCTAACAACAATGCTCGAAGCTCGGTTCCATGCTGCCCGGGCTGATTGGCTCAATCGTTAGCTTTCTTTTCAAAGCTGCCGGCCAGGCCATCGGGTTTCTTGCCGAGCACACCTGGCTTATTTTTCTCGCCGTTGTCGCCTTTCTGTTCGAAAAATACCTCAAGAAGTGGCGTTAACTTACTTCCATGCCATGAAAAATAAGGCCACCCCTACGGCCCCAATGATTACAGCTGTTTTGTTAATTTCATGCTGCGATGTGGGCTCTGTTTTCTCGGCCACTGAAACAGTGGGGGCCTCTATTTTTTTCTCTTTTGGTTGTGCTTTCCCTGATTCGGCATCGGCCGCTTTGTGTATCAGGTTAGAAGGGTGGCTGTTTGGGGGGGTTAATTTTTGGTGGGCCCCCCTGCATCAGCCTGAGCACTGCTTTTTTTTGTGTCTGGGTTCACCTCGTTGTTCACCCCCAGCTTCATCCCAGACACCGCCTGCTTCAGCTTGTTATTGCAGCCCACGGTGCTTTCTGTGTTGATTATCATTCTCGCCGGCATCAGCCAGGCGTTGGGGGCTACGGCCAGGTTGAGCCTCACCTTCGCTTCATCCACCGCTAGCTGGTACCGTTGCACGCTCTTGGCTAGGTCTGGCTGCCTGATCGCGTCTTCCATCAGCACCACGAATTCACTTTGGGCTTCTTTTGCTCGACCGCCAGAGCCAAGAATACTGCTGCGGACGTTGACCTGCGCGCCCAGAATACAGTACACGAAGGCCTCAATCGACTGGTTGATTCTTGACAACCCAGCCTGCGTCAAACCTTTGGCTGTGTTTGGCGCGAACCAGTCCGCTTGCGCATAAGCCGCGTCATCTGGGTCAATGAAAAGAAATCAAGTTCCCTTTGCTTGCTGACCCACCTTCATTGCTGAATTTATCAAACCCGGGGTAAGAGACTCCTGTTTTCGTTGTCCCGTGTCCTGAAACACCAACTTATGTGCTCCCCAGACCATTGTTTGCCCCGCGCGCGAATCAAAAATCGCTCGAGGGATCAATACCGAACTCTGCACATATCCTTTTGTATGAAGCGGCGTCGTAATGATTGTTGAACTGGTTGAAGGTCGGGTCTTCAGGCAAAGCGCTTATACTCTGGATGCCTCCTAGTTGGTACAGAATCCGCCTGACAGTGAAATACACGTGGAAGATGTAGAAACCCACTGTCAAAGATTTCTCTTGAAACTCCACACCCTTGTGTAGCGCAGAAAACCGCGAAGTCGAGCTGCTGTGGCCAATATTTAATTTTAGGACCTCCCAACCATTGTTTTGATTCTGCTGCCGACGTGTGCCTTAGCTTTGTTTTTTGGAATATTTCCCTGAATTTTGTCATGAAATACTCGTCAGGCGTGACGTAGATTTTCATGTCAGCGTTGAAAATTTTCTTCAACTTGGCGCTTTTCCATGGAAAGGCTCTGCTGGGATGGACAAGGAAACTTTTGTTCTAAGCGGCGACAGCTGGTGTGGAAAGCCTCCGATGTCCCCCAAACCAAGCGCCTTTTTCATGTCATCGTCCCAATATTTTCTGTCCTTTTTTGAGAAATATTTCCGCGCTCACATTGCCTTTTGCCACAACCATCGCTTGGGATACGAATTTACTTTTGACCGCGTTCGGGGAACTCTTTGTTGAATGGCACCCATGCGTCTTTTTCCACCTCTGCTATCTGTTTTTTCCCCTCCACCGTTTTCATCCATTGCAAAAGAGAGTTATACTTTGAAGAGTCCATATTAAAATTACAGAATATATTTTCAATTAACATGGTTGTTCTATCGTCACAAAAACCAACGGCAAAACTTTCAATTTTCAAGAAGCTATCCCTGAAGTCGATTTCATGAAAGTTGTTTCTTGCAGTCTGTACAACAGCTGGCACAATTTGAAAAACCGAGGCACCGTCACAGTGCCACATAAAGACAACCAAGCTGATGTTACTTCATTCCTCCCTTGCCATTACACTTTGGAATACTTGGAAAAAAAATGAAACGCGTGATTACAAGTGATAATAGCAATCCGTTTGAAACAGAAATTTACACCCCTTTTTGCCAGCTTATCAGATATAAGTTGAAAAGAAGTGCAATTTTTGATGAAGATTTAGTTGGTTTGATTGGTGTTGAAAGGGTTGTGGCTGAAAGAACTGCAAAAATAAACCTCTGATCCCCGACTACATACTTCATCCATTGCGATCTGATCAACAAACAAGAATCTTTTGAACGGAAAAATTTCAGACATAGCTGCAAGGGTTTGACATAAAAGGGGCGCCTCATGAGAAAGTTTACTATAACGTCACCTCTCAACAGTCTTCGCGCCCATGCAGCACAGGCGAGTTTGTGAACAGCATCACAATCAGTGTCAAAGACAGTGATGGCAAACTATTTGATTTCAAGGGCTTCCCTTTGGAATTTGAATTAGAGTTAATTTGAAAAAAGTTTATACTATGTCTTCGTCCTATGCTTTACCGACAGCTCTGCCTGTTTAAAATATATATCCCGACCTCCCCGCCGACAATTTCCGTCTGACTGAGATAAGCCGAATCGAAAAAGAAATCTCTAATGAGGTTGAGCATTAGAGGCTCGTTTTGAAGAAATATAAAAAGGCCCGGAAAGCGATTCACTATTCCGCTGTTGGTCTTGGCGCTGTCGCTGCGGCTCTTTCTTCTGGGGCTATCGCTGCCTCTCTTACCGGAGTTGGGGTTATCATAGGCGCTCCTGTGGCCGGCTTTGCGGCTTCCACTGGTGCTGCTTCAACAAGTCTGACAGTTCTCAACAAGAAGCTTGACCGCAAAGTCGATAAACACTCGCGTCCCCTCTCTCTTGCAACCACGAAGCATGATTCAATTAACTGCTGTGTCTCGCAGGCGATGAACGATAACAGCGTTTCTGACAAGGAATTCCAACTGATCAACTGCGAAATGCAGAAATATCGCCAACTCAAAGAAACTTTGCGCTCACACTTTGTTACGAAACCTTCCGCTTCCCCCCCAGCCTGATATTGAAAAAATCAGAGAACAGGTTTGGCAAGAATTTAGAAAAAAACTTGTCGATTCCAGCTAAATTTTGAGCGAAAAAATACAACATTCGCTCTAAGCTGCGTCAAAACAGCTAATTAAATATTTCTGTAGCATTTGTATTCCACAATGTTTGGTGAACAGACTTTCGATATTGTCGGCACACCGGCTCCAGATAGACGAGACTGGCCTTCTTTCGATGATTTTTATTATCCTCAAGAAATATGCAAATGGCGCGATATCCAGACCGTCCGCTACAAAATCCTTGAATATTTTGACCAGGGAAAGAACAGATTTGGACCATCTGTTGTTTTGAAAGTTGAACATGAAAACCGTTCAATCGTTTTCGTTTGGGCGCCCACTTCTTTGGGTTTTGCTCTACAAAGAAGTAAAGAAGCCGAATTCATATGGAATCTCGGTGTTAAAGTTGCTGACAATGGAAACGGGTTTTTCGATTTTAAGATTTGTTAGATTTACATATAGTCATGATTGTATTCTTCCACTTGTTTGCTTTTTTTTTGAACGATTATTTCATGCCTGAGTTGAACAAAGAAGTTCGTGACATTTCACGCCAGGTGGTTGCCGCTTTGTTTGAGGCTGATGACAGGTCTATTTAAAGATACCTGTTATTGTTGTATACGTCATGGGACGCGGCCAGAAAGGTGTGCTCGATCAAAGCGTTAAAAAATACAAAAAAATACTGTACGAAGATAGATACGTTTTTATAAATCATGTGGATACTATTTGCGAACCTGTTGATCCAATCGTTTTACCATACGATGTTATTGAAAAGTTTAAACAGATGGACCCGAAAGCGGTTGCCGATATTATTCTCAAATAAACTAAAACATGGGAAACCCCCTTCTTTTGTTTCACCACATTCCTGAGTGCTTAACTTTTTTTCGAGCGCTCAGGAATTTTTTCGCTTGAATGGTTTCAGTCTTTTTTCACCGCAAACACCTGTCGCACTACACGTGGGAAAACCTCTTTTCTTTCACCGCCCACGCACGGCTTTCCGCAGTTTTCTTTCCGGTTTCGCATCAGCCACCCGCAGTTGTTTGTTCCGCGATGCATTTCTGGCGTTCGAACAGTATCTTTGTCTAATATTGTTTTTTTGTAAGTAGTGATAGAAGAGCCGAACAAATACTGATTTGAATAGTAAGCCTCATTCTCCCGTGTTTAACACGGGAGCATGAGGCTTACTATGAAAATCGGTATTTGTTTCGCACTTCTATTACTACTACTTGCCAAATTGCTTGTCGAATTCTTACCCTAGAATGTATGCTGATGACACACATCTTACATATGCTGACAGCAATATGAACGCCATTCAATCTTGTCTCAATGCTGACTTCATCAGGAAATGCTCCACTGGCAAACCTCCACTGACACCTGACCCAGGTGTTCACAAAGATTCAGCAGCAGGGCCGCCCCCAATACCTCGGATACCTCAAAGTGCGTGTGGCCAGACCCTAGGTACCTTAACCATGGAGTTCATTTCAAAGAACTGTACTTCACTTTTTCATGGCCTTGGCTTCCTTAGCCCTCCATCTGAACACGGAGGTCAAGCCCATCCATGCGCCCATCCACCGCCAGCCCATCTCAAAGCTAGAGTCAATCAAAGCAGCACTAGACAGATATGAAGCCACTGGCCAGCTTGTGTGAGTATCTCAACCAACACACTGGATCTCCAACATGGTTGTCTGGGAGAGAGAACCTACCACGACCAAGCCAGGAAAGATTCGCATATGCCTAGCCCTTCCCAAACCCTCACTAAGGCCATACAACGCCAAAAGTACGTCATCCCGACCTTGGAAGAAGAGAATCTTCACAAGTTGCACGGAATGAAATACATGACAGCTAGCGATAGACGTCAAAGAAGCATTCCAAAACATTCCCCTGACGTTAAGATCATCCCTGATGACCACCACGTTTACACCATGGGGTCGCTACAGATGGACTAGGCTACCATTTGGGATATCTTCGGCATCCGAAGAATGGCAGTGCAGAATCCACATGGTCCTCGAAGGTCTCCAGGTCATCAGTATTGCCGATGATATCCTCATTCCAGGATGCGGAGAAACCGATGCGGAAGCCAGGGTTGACCATGACTGCAACCTCATCGCTGTACTTAAGCGATTTGAACAGCATCACGTGAAGCTTAATGTCAGTAAAATGAAATTCCTTGTCCGCAAAGCAGTCTTCATGGGTCACGTCATCTGTATTGCACGAACACAAGAATGTAAGTCCCTAGGGGTATACCCCTAAAAAAGGGATCATGTGTTCCTAATCGAGAAGAAGAGACGCTATTTCCCAAGAAACGTTACTTTTTAAGATACATAAATTCACAGACAATTACAACCATAAAACACAAGGATTACGTACGGGAAAAGGATTACAAGAATTGTAAGTGCAACCATAAGATATATTCAGTCTGTATTAGTTTAGTCAAAGTAACTGTAATTTTGGTTTGTTTTTGTTTTAGTTTGACTATATATATACATTTACGCATATACGGTAAAGTTCAGAAATTAAAATCCTCAAATTTCCCAAGCTGAAGAGGTCCTATCCAAGTTCAATACATCATCACTACTGATGGTCTCCAACCCAAGCCAGTTACTGTCCAGGCCATAGTAAACATGCGTACTCCAGTGGACAAACAAGGAGTCCGCAGATTCCTAGGAGCAATCAACTACCTCAGCAAATTCTGTCCACAGCTGAGCACCGTTACACAACCCCTACGAAACCTTACCAAAGACGACATGCCCTTCCTATGGTCCTCAAAACACCTACAAGCCTTTAATGAAGCCAAAGCCTTAGCCACCCCTGCACCCTGCCTGGCATATTATGACGTGAATGCACCAGCCATCCTGCAAGTAGATGCATCGGATTACGGCTTGGGAGCAGCTCTTCTACAACCCAGCAAACAACACAGTAGCAGCACCCCTGAGGAATCCTATCTACAACCTGTTGCTTACAGCTCTAAAAGCCTAACTGCCACGGAACAGCGTTATGCGCAGATAGAGTGTCTTGTCATTGTTGAAGCCTTCAACAAGTTTGGTCAATGGCTCCTTGGCAAATCAGACATAACCGTTCATACTGACCACCAACCTCTGCAGTCAATCTTCCAGAAGGACCTTGCCTCTGCCCCTAAACGCCTGCAGAAAATGATGCTCTTCCTGCAGTGATACAACTTCACTGTAGTATACAGGAAAGGGTCTTCGCTGCACCTCGCAGATACCCTGCCCAGAGCACCATGCCATGATGAGGCCATCACTCCCTCCTTGCCTACAACCTTTCAAGTCTTCCGAGTGCATCTCGCACACCTAGATCTGACATCGGCAGCCCTTCACAGACAGCACTCGCGAACAATTGCGCCAAGCCACAGCCGTATGCCAAGACATGCAGGTACTGGCACATTATGTCATCCATGGTTGGCCTCCGACTAGAGAACATTTGCCCCAGCAACTTCAAGCATTGTAGCATTTTCGAGAAGAGCTCATCATTGCTGACGGCATCCTCCTAAAGGCCACTTGGGCCATCGTCCCCTCTTCATTACGGCCATTTATTCTGTCTAAAATTCTTCATTGCTTCAACCGAAAGCCACAGATCCCGTTACAGTCTCCTCCGAGATCAACCGCCGCAAACAAGTGTCCAAATCTCATTATGACAAACATGCACAGACATCACTACAACTACTGCCTCTGGGTTCTCATGTTTATGCCAAACACCGCCCATCTCAAAGGGGGAGCCTTTGGATTTATGGTCAAGTTTTCAGCAATCCAATTCCCCCGCTCCTACAGCATAGAGACAGGAAACCTGGTACTTCACCGCAACTGGATCCAAGTACATCCAGCCGCGCCACCGAAAGGTATTCCTATGCAAACTCCCCCGCTTCCACTGGCACAACCCTTCGCACCTGCAGCGGCGGTATGCACACCCAATCAACAACTGGCTGCAATGCCGCTTCAGGCTGACCGACCTGATTCTTTACCACCTGCTGAGCCACAACAAGGAGTCCAGGAGATCATCGAGCCTTCAGCTGTACCTAGCTGTCAGCTGATAAACCAGATCAGGTCGAGTGACATACCAACCAAAGAAATTCAAGGACTTTGTTCTTTATTAGAAGGACAATGAACAACAAGGAAAACTCTGTTTCAACAATACTTTGTTTATTACTATTTTTCTTATATATTACGTTCTTCAGCCGTTAGATATTGATTTTTTTTCAGGGATGGGGGGATGTCACGTTATTATTATTGCATTACTTGCAGTTATGTTACTTGCATTTATGACATCATGTGTAATTCAGAGTTCCCGGATGAACTCATGCTTTGTCATGGCTTGTGTAATAAAGAGCATTTAACATGGATGTGTTCTCTGCGTTGCTCACTGCATAACACCTGTAATGGGTCTATGTTCATTATTTCTTTGGGCCTTCGGAGTGCATAAAAGAAGCAAAAAGTAGCGTTAAAATGAAATTGCCCAAGATCGGCGCACAGTGAATCGACTGAGTCGATCTATTCATGTTTTTGTTGTCGTTGTATCTTTCTTATGTGGCCCAAGTCTTCTCGTCTTAAAAGCACATTAATATATTGATAAAAGACCATTTCTTTCCTTCTATTTTTTTGTTTTGAGGGGTCTTAGTTTTCGTAATTAAGGAAACTAAGATGGGTCTTAGGTCTTAGTTTTTGTAACACCCGACGGTAATCATGATGCTATTATAAGGATTAATTGTTTTTTTTTTGTTTTTTTTTTCGCAAAAATTCTTTTATTTCACACACACACACACAGAATAATTCAATGTCCTGCTAAAGTTACAATTTATGTACATATGGAAAGTTCTAGAAGCGTCTCTACATTTTTTTTTTCTAATACACTTTTATTTCAATAAGGTACTAAAACGACTTAGAGAAATACGAAACTACTTACAATACGAAGATTACTAACACAACAATACTTGAAATGCTACTAACAACAATACTAATACTATGGTACAATACAAATTGATAAATTTAATTTACATTTGCATCGCTAGCCTCCAATAATTAATTGTTTAAAAAGTTGGACCATTTTTTAGTAAAAGAAAGTAGTTTATTTGTCGTGATCGCAATGT
>Ga0126337_10003588_pt1 | contig 10199 bp, 7 predicted proteins | sample DipCmetagenome_FD_92527 | JGI IMG/M metagenome (GOLD analysis project Ga0126337, IMG submission 92527) | Coral microbial communities from La Bocana,Puerto Morelos, Mexico - Diploria C A metagenome | ecosystem: Host-associated > Invertebrates > Cnidaria > Coral | place: La Bocana,Puerto Morelos... | reverse complement strand
TGGCTTGGGCGTTGTTTTTTTTTTTATTATTTTTTTTTCTTTCTCTCCGCTGAGGCAAGGTGATTTTTAAGATGGTGAAGAGGGGGGGGGGGGGGGGGGGGGGGGGGGGGGGGGGGGGGGGGGGAGTTGATGAATACCTCCAGCGAAGGTAGTTGCGTGATTCAGAGGTGCCGCATGTTTAATCCACCAAAAGATTTGTTCAAGACAGTATTTAGCTATATATCATTGTGGTTACGTCTTGTAAATACATCCTACAATTGCACTCGTTTTTCTTACTTTGTGTCATATTTCGAAAGCATGCTTGATCGATAGATAGTTTATAGAAGCGGATATCTTTTGCCTTAGCTCTGCGAGTACCCTATTGTATCTCAAGTTTGATTACAAAATGGAAAAGAGAAGTGACCTGTGGAACCAGGGTCTTCTGCGGGCGAAACCTAAAACGTAACAAACAGTTCTGAGTAGAAAAACTGGCCATGTGAAAACTGAAAGCGAGACTCGCGCGATCGCTCCAGTTTTTGTCCATGCACAGCCTTGCTTTCCTTTCCTTCTTTGTGAGATTCTTGCTCGTCACTGTTAGATAACAGAGACGTTTTTGTAGTCTAATTCTAGTCGTTGTTTCCCGTCTCTGGGGGGGAGAGCAATGCCAAAGATGGCGGGAAAGAGTATCTGTTGCTTTTCAGGTGTTTTCTCTTTGAGGCCAGTAATTAATAGGTTTATTTTACTTTTTTTTCCCTGTCTGTTCATGCTCTCGCCCTTCAAAGTGGGCCTATGGTGTCACTTTGTGGGAGCTGATGACTCTAGGACAACAGCCCTATGGGAACATCGACGCTTTCGAGATGCTGAACTTCCTCAAACAAGGACACAGAATCTCCCAGCCCGTCAACTGTCCTGATGAACTCTTCACAGTCATTGCCTGTTGCTGGGCTCTGTCCGAAGACGAGCGTCCAGGGTTTGGGCAGATGATCGTGTGTTTGACGGACTTTCTTAATGCTCTGAGCAATTTTATATGAAAGACAGAAACCTGTGGTAAATATCAGAAGAGGAGGAGGCACCAGCTTTGTAAGGTGTGTCAATGTCAGGTTCCTGTCTTCTAAAGGCAAGCTACAGGGGTCGCCTTTACGAGGAAGCTAGCAAGGTCCCCTTTACGAGTTCGCAGAAACCAATGGTTGACAGTCTGTAAAGGAATTTACTCCAACAGATCATTTATCAGTTCCATATTGGATGTTTGACACTAAACGGCACTCGGTTAAAGGTTTTGCTCTAACTGATCTAAATTCGGTGTAAATAGACCTGAAAAGTAAACATGGAACCTTATTAAAAACCTCTTACTGTAATCTTATGAACTATCCATCACTGGCGGAGGAAAGACATGTCTTTCGATTCTTGTGTTTGTAAACAGCTTATGGGAAGAGCCTTGTTCGGGTCTTAGTACCTTCACATGACTTGTCCAGCGGTTTACTTACTGGAAGCAAAATTCCTAGGCTTCATGCATTGCGGGCGAATCAGATTCTATCTCGTAGAGAGAGAGGAAATTTAAGAGACTAGCTAATATATTGCATAATAGTATGCGTGAAAAAATGATGAAATAGAATGCTATGCTCAGTACAGTGTGTTTGACTCCGAGCTTTGATCACTGAGTGTTAAGATAAGTTTGCAGCTCTTAGGATCTACCATTAGTCCGGCGTGCTTTTCTTGCCCAACTAAAGTAAAACTTTACAAGCTGTTGACGTCTCCCTTTTCCACCCTCTGTCATTTGAAAGTTTAGTAATCGGTTCTTCACCAATAACTACGTTTATTCGTATTGACTCGTAATACAAGTACATTTTCGTGGAGTAATGTTTCTTTAATCAAATTCAACCGGATTCGGGTTACAAGTGACGAAGCGGGCACAAAAAAAACGCGCGTTTACAGACAATTGACAGAGAATCATTGGGTCAATCCTATTCTCGGAGGTAATATATCTCACTTGTGTTTGATAGATTTTGCGTTGTGGTAACTGAAATATTCCTCAAAACATTATTTTTAATAAATGACTTTAAAGGAATACTGGCTTTGTTTACGTTCTCGCCCTTAGAGCCCGCGATCCTTTTCGTCGGCAACAAGAACGCGACCTCTCCGACCCGAATTTTTGAGCATACGAAGACTACTCGGTTTATATTTGCAGCCAATCAGATTTGATCGGAAGTCCGAGGAGAATCGAGAATTTCAGGTGTAGCAAAAGTATGAAGAATAAGAAAAAAACGCAAAAACTAAAAAAAGGAAAAGTCCTTCTGCATCGTCTCCCTTCTCCACGAATTTAAACACTCAAGCTCATTTTCTCGCAAAAGAGAGCTAGCTATTGTACTCTAGGTCCGATTTCAAGCTTGTTTGGCATCATATTTCGTTTCAATGAGCTCTGTGTGACTATGAACTTAACTTTCATCTTTCGCCTTTGTGCCGGTACAACCTACAACCCAAAATTTAATTGGGACAAAAATACCTACCAGCAAGCAAATCCAGACAGTTTTCAAACTAGGCATTCCTCAAACACCCTTCATGTATGTTAAGGTTTGCAGAGCTGAACGAAAAACAATACCTACCAAGAAAGGCTCTGGTTTGAAAAGACTTCTCCAGCCTGCTCACTAAAACATTAAAACCGATCACAGACCGGATTTAATATTTGAATTGGGATGATTAGAACTGGCATACCCCCACTTTCCTTTTAACGGAAATGTGCTTCCTCGGACTTTCTTCCCATTTTTTTTCTAAATCAGGAAGTAAACTCCACCTCTATTTGGACAGATATGTATAAAGGTTTAATTACTCTAGTTGCGAGGAGGAAGACCGCGATAGAGGATGGAAAAAAAACACGGAGATACTAAGGAAGTGTGTACAAGGTGAATTTACCCTTTGAACAAAGCAAACAAAACGATGGCGGCAGCTGTGAAAATCGGAAGACACGGAGATATGTTGCAGTTACACTATCTTGTCTGGGAAAAAAAGATTGCGAGTTTAACCGCGGTCACTTTTATAGCTGATCTTAATTCGAGAACGAAAGAACGAGATTGAAGACATTTACTAATTTCTCTGCCTGCAGTTACCGCTTATTTTATTTTTTTCTTTTTCTCTTCTTTTTATGTCGCCTGCAGACAGCATATGATAAAAGTAAATCAGGGCTTTACCAAAGGGTCTTGATAGCACAAGTGTTGTAAATATTTTTAAAAACACAACAACAGTTTGTTGTGTTTTTAAAAATATTTAAATCAGGGCTTGTTTCCAATCCGTCCTCCCAACTTCCCTAAAAACGCGCCGGTCCCGAGAGAGCGGCGGAAATCCTAAAGCGTTGTGGAATTTACAAGCTAGTCCGGTGTCGCATTTTCGATTTCATTTTGTAATACTGGCACTTTTCTTTAGGAACCTTTGTTTAGCTGTGGAACAATGTTGGGATAAACATTCTGTCTGTACAATGGTTATTCCCTCTGTGCCGGGACGTGGCCTTAAACAGAGCAATCAGAGTCTTATAATCAGTTGCTTGATAATTGCAAGTTGACAATAGGACAAATTTAAATTGCCAGTAAAATTTATTAGAAAGTCGATTCGTGTCTATTGACACTTTTTTCTTGTTGACTTCTTTTGGGCTTCTTTATTAGTTGGTCAATCCCACGCAAGGCTGGAGCCAAAAAACAATTAACAGTCGTCATATTGAAGGCCTTGGCCCAAGAAATTTACAATTTATTACTGTCTTGAATTCACCGACAATGAGCAAGGAGAATAATTGTCCAAGTTAATAGCGGCAGAACAGGGAATGTCCCATGATTGCAAAAACTGTACACTGATTACTTGCCGGCGATTTTCCACAATAGAGAACTTCCTTTTGAAAACAATTTCGCAAATATTTCTATTTCTGTTGTTTGCTCAAAAATTTCAAGTCTACCAAAAAGCCTCTCATTGGGCACGTAGGTGTTTTAGCTCATGTCAGCTTGTGAAGGAGTATTTAACTATGTACTCCGTGCCCGGCCCAGGACTCCATACAACCCTAGTCAACTACGTGCACGGTATTTCCCACAAGTCCTTTTAGTCCAGACAGAGGCGTGAATTCTCGTGATCTCATAGGATCGTGACGACTTAAAGAAACCCTTTAAATGCAACTGTCAACATTAAAAAGAATGCACTAAAAGTTTTGGAAACGTCGGCCTTAATGCATTAACCTGGACAGCTTGGAAAGCATGAAGTAAAGAAAACGCCAAGTACACGTAGCAAGTTAGCGTAAGCCGGCTTAAGCAAAAACCCGCCAATACAAAATTCGTATTCTTTTAATGGGGGGTGCTTCAAATCAAAAGCGTTTATTTCAAGAACGCGCAGACACTTCAGACAAGCTTTGTTTTAATTTTTGTCAGTTTTTTTTTGTCAGTTTTGTCAGTACACCGGAGGGCGTATTTAGTGGTGGATCCAGTTTGTTCACTTCAATTAACGACAGATAGATTTCATTTAGAACGCAGTACAAACAATGCAAATTGGAGTTTCATTTCGGGCAATGAATAAACACATGTACAGCTCTGTCGGCCAATGACGATTACAAAGGACAGATTAATACCGACATTAACGCTACAGAGTTAGTTTTTGCACCTCTCGGAAGTCAAATAGACTGTCATTCGGGTATTGTGATTTTTCCGGTTTAATCAATTTTGAAACTTTTAATTTGTTTGAGGTTTCTCTTTTACAAAAATTATCTCTTTTTGAGCAAATAAGCTGAAATTAAAGGCTTAAGTACACCTATCCTTTCTTGGGTCTACAAATCTACTCTCATAATCATTTTTTGACACTTCAGTGCCCTGATCATACCTTTTTTTCTTTTCTTGGAATTTCATCAGCATTTTTTGGGCGTTTCCTCAAAACCACCCTACCGTGATTTCAGTTAACTTTCAAGGTCAAAATATTCCATATCACTCTACTTATATACCCTGCATCTCAGTCCTTTAATATTTGTTCTGCAAATTTGGAGGGACATAAAAAGCCGTGTAACCCATCTCCTTCACCCGTCTCCTTGACAACATATTGCTGTTACGGGGAGATACAAGCTGTAGATCGTCAATTTGACCGGGAATCGAATTGAGAGACAGTTAATTTCTCTCACCGAGGCTTATTGATCCGATTTATCTCCAACAACACGGAATAAACTCATCGAAACAAAAGTAATATGAAAGCATTACGATTTGTTTTGAAAAGTAATTGCAATATGTACGTCGCTTAAGATTGTTTGAGGGTATTACTCGTTGCTGGGATATCACCCAATTTAAGCTCTAACACGGCAAACAGAGGACGCAAGATTTGTAATCATTCTCTGTTAAACGAAAACTTAAACCGGAAATTTGTCATTTATTCGTTTGACAGTCACTTTGTCAGAAAAAGAGCAAACACAATTTAAACGGAATAGTTTCAGCTGCTCTTTACACTGAACACAAGTGAGAAGTTGCGCTCACAAGAACACCCTTTTCTTGCTTGCGGTCATGGACGTTCAATGGAAACTACCAGTTTTGCTTGCTGTTGTCCTTTTCGCAGGTACAATGGGGTTATTTTCAGTTATAGCTTCATGCTTAATCACAATGGTCTTTTTTAGTTTCACTTGACACCAATTATTTAGTCTACGGGTTTTTTCTTTTTCACTTTTCACCCACTTAAAACTGAACTAGGCGCACTGTCAACGAAACGGCCATGCAATCAAAATTGCAAAATTGAAACGAGAAATCAAATTTGGTGTGTCGACTAAGAGTGTTTCTTCTGCTCAATTACTGCAGAAACCACATTTCCAAAAAAAACAATAAGGAAAGAAAGAACTTATCTTAATTTAAGAGAAACCGTCGCTGTATTAACACACTTTTCATGGCCAGTGCATTGGTAGCTCGGTGTGATTTTCTCAGTCTTGCTTGCGCCATCTGAACAAATTTTGCTTGCATACAATGCCAAGAACATTTTCTATGGATGAACGAAAAAAAATTAATTAAGCTAAAATCGTGATTGTAGAGTTAGTTTATCTAAGAGGCATCTGATGTTGGATTGTTCCATATTACTGTTAAAATATGGAGCAACAAAGGGAGGAAAATAACCGTGATGTCAGCCCCGCGCAGCTAAATAAACGACATGTGTGACGGTAACCCCTATATCTGTCATTCTACAATATTTATCCATGGTTCACGTCTTTAGAAATCGGGAACGTTCCATAAGAGGTCATTTTTTGATTTCTGATCCATCGCCTATCGTTCCGTCAATGAAAAAATTCATTGATCCATTCTCCTGTAGGAGGCCTGGGTTATTCTCAGCGTTTTTGGTGGGTGTGTGTGGCCCGAATCTTGAAACTCAAACTCAGACCAAAATCTTTGATTTTCTACACCCTGTTTCAGATCTGAGCGAATGTTGATGGAAAAAATAGTTCCTTGTATTGATTGACAAACAAACCCTATTTCAGACCAAACTGGTCGAAATCCTTTTTCAGACCGAATCCGCCAGCTTGTGACCGATACATCCCATGGAAGGGAGTACTCCCCGCCTTTCGGGTTATCTTAAGGTATAAGGTTTTTTTAAAACTTTTCTTACTTTTTGCCGTTAGGGCAAAGACTAAGTCGCCTTTTTGCAATTAATGAAAGTGAACTGACATTTGGTCTCTAAAGACGGAAACGCTCGTCTTCTTGTACATAACGCCCACCAATAATAGTAGATTAGCACGTTGTAGTCATTGATTACAACTAGCAGAATTCTTTTAAATTTCGTTTTTTCGTTATTATTAAATTTTGAATTCCTAGTGGGGTGTAAATAACAATTGTACTAATTAACATAAAAAACAGGAAAGTGAAGGATTCTGGTAGTGTTAGTCAAATGACGTTATCATGCAAATCGCCATCTAGTGTGTGCTTTGTAAACAAAGCCCAGGTTGATTTCAAGGCTGATTTATCAAAACAGAGATCGATTTTCCGCCTGTGGTCGGACGTTTTTCTTAACCCGGCCCGGCCAAGACATGAGCTTAACAGTGACGGCTAGAGAACACATACAGAAGAAATGAATAACCGTAAAAAGAAGAAGAAACACGTTCATTCAATCTCCTTTGTCTGTGTCCTCTAAGCCTCAATGCCAAGGTGAATTTTAATATATCAAAAACGATCTACTCAATAAAACCCCCGCCAATTGGGAGTACAATAACGGGGTCTTCCCATTAAACTAATATAAATCCTTGTTTCCGCTAAGTGATTTTGAAAAGTTGCTCCATATTTTCTGTTTTTTTTGTTGATCGATCAGTCAGAATTCTAACGTTATTTTGAGGCTTTGTCCGCCCACAAGTCTTAGATCAAAAACCTACTAACAACCGTGAGGATGTCGATTTCTAGGTCAGGTCTGAACCAGGGTTTGGAACTGACTTACGTTGTTTTCTTCTGAGACAGAATAAAGGTTACGAGAAGCAGAACGCACCACTCGAACAAAATTAAACTTTTAGGGAATGTCCGCGAGACTTTTACTCAATATCCAGTGGTATACATTTTTCAATTATTCCACGAGCTCGTGTTGGATATGAGGCGAGGCGTGCAGAGCCGAGGTGGACATAATCATATCATATTTAACAAACAGAAATCGAATAATCGCTTTATTCTAAACGCCCCCAAAATATAGAAAACTTAACTAAAGTAAAAGTAAAAGCGCCCAAAAATATCGCGCGTGCGCTTACTATATTTGTAGAGCGTGATATGACGGTTCATACTGATGATGGCTTAACCAATGAAAACTCTCGAATTGTATTATCCAATGATCCAGTCTTAAATAATACCAGATGTTATCAGGCAAAAACGCTGGAAGAAAAAACAGAACATAAGCTCAAATGTTAGACATGCCAGCCTTAATCTCTACACTGTGCCTAAAAAGCGTCTCGTTTTACTAAAGAAAATATTTTTTTCTCTATCTACAGTGAACAGCCACGGAACAGTCGAAATTCGTAAGTGGGCCTCAATTTAAACCTTTAAAAGATTTTGTTTGGCTGAGCTGAGAAAGAGATGCAAAAATCCAATCTCTCGAACCAGAGCGGCAGAGAAGTCGACAATTAACTGGGTGACACCTAAATATTTTGCAAAATTTCAATTCAATGGTTTTAACGTATTAATATCTTAAACACCTGATTATTTTTCAGAATATCAAACTCGTCTGATAACTCCAGATGACGACCTTGGAGGCGGGCGCGTGGAAGTGTATCACAACGGTCAGTGGGGAACAATTTGTGATGAAAATTGGGGCAAAGAGGAAGCTGAAGTGGTGTGCAAGGAGCTTGGCTACAGCGGTGCGATGTTCGCCTACAAAAAGGCCCACTCTGGACAGGGCACTGGTCCGGTATGCCACATTGACATTTTGAGTTGTCCTGGGCCTCTGTTACAAAACGAACCTTCGTGCAAAACCTTTCTGGTAAAAACGAGATTGAAACACTCACAAGTGCAAATTAATTCCAAGTGACCGAGAAAAAAAAACCGTATGATTACTTATTAATAATATAAACATAAAAAATATACGTGAAGGAAGTGTCGGAAGATCTTTCTTAAAGCCTTTTTTACCCATTCGAGAAGACCTTTTTTCAAAGTTTCCACACAAAATTATCTTCATCATTTTACGTGATATCATTGGCATAGAAAATTCCGTATTGTCGGTTAGCCAATCATTATCCAGATTTACGATGTAAAGTTTTCCCTGGTGTTACACTTGAACTGCACTGCTCTCAACCAATCAGAATTGAGTTATATTTGTCATGTATATTATAATCTTGTTAATATTCTTAGATTGTAACGTATGAAATTTCATATTTGGTGTTTGGATGTCGTTGAAGTTATTTTGGAGCTTACAGGCGTTAAACCTGATATCGCGCGCACAACTTCTTGCCGAAATGACGTTAGCAATGGATCTACAGCTTTTGCTGTTCTTAGTGCTGTTTGGCTAGTTTTGCCATTTAGAGACAGCACTGAAAAGAATTTTATACGGTTCAGTGAAAAAAAACATATAATTGTATTTTATTTACGAATTTTTAACACACAAATGAAATTCCTTGTAAAAGCTCAGCCTCAGGTTTGCTTTTCAAATATCCTTAAAATTTCGCAAGTTTCAGTTTTGGTATTCGTACAAAACATATTCTAATAAAAAAAGAAAGAGTTTATATTTATAGCCTAGCGCATGAAGAAATATTTTTTTACGTCTCGAAGAACTTCATTTTATTTTTGTAATCTGTGTACTTCTTTGATTAGCTGAGCTAAGTGAAATGAATAAATTTCATCTGAAAATTTGCAATGTTGGTGTGTGATAACAGTAACCCGCCTGAGCATTTGGCGCAAAACTATACTCGCATACTTTTCCGTAGACGTTGGATTAACCATAAACGTACAATTGGCATAAATATGTTTTGTTTTAGATTTTTATGTCTAATGTGGACTGCGATGGTTCAGAGTCGTCCATCCTTGAGTGTAAACATGACGGCTGGGGTGTAACTGGTAGCTGCACCCACAAAGACGACGCCGGTGTCAGGTGTATCAAGTCAGGTGTGTTTCTTGAAATAATTACAAGTGTCAAAGAGTACAGTCTGTATAACTGCACGAAACGGCGATTTTGTCTTATCAAAGAGCACATTCAGTACTATTGAACAAATGTTACTGGATCACCCCCTTTACATACGCCATATCTTGATCTAAGACATAAACATAGACACAAAGATGCACATGCGCAGAGCAATTTTTCTTGCACGATTCTGTCCAAGGAAGAAAGGCGCAATGAGGTTAACCCTGTGTGGAGTACCAAACCGTGATACAAGGCCAGACCACAACACCCATAACTACGTGTCCTACTCTTTGCGATTAGTCAACCTCGTTCCCAGGGTCCTCTCTCTTCCTAGCTCGAGAAAGTACCCTGGTTGCGGCTGGTCACGTGTCTATGCATACAAATCAAATCCGCACCGGGGGTGGGTCTTTGACTTAATTGTGTCAAAACTGTCTATGGAGGAGAAAGTTGCTTTGCCTCACAGACGCTATTTTGAAAGTTACAGAAGTTAAGCAAGTTATTTGTCAGAGATCCTGCCTGACCGGTGATTCGTTTCTATCAGAACTTCTATGAGTGTGAGATGTTGATTGAGAGGGAAGTCTGCTTATTTTCACTGCATTTTTAAATAACCGTCAACAGCCGGTTTCGGATTAATTTAATCAGTTTTTCAC
>Ga0126337_10003587_pt1 | contig 10199 bp, 9 predicted proteins | sample DipCmetagenome_FD_92527 | JGI IMG/M metagenome (GOLD analysis project Ga0126337, IMG submission 92527) | Coral microbial communities from La Bocana,Puerto Morelos, Mexico - Diploria C A metagenome | ecosystem: Host-associated > Invertebrates > Cnidaria > Coral | place: La Bocana,Puerto Morelos... | reverse complement strand
GTGTGATTTCAAAATGGATGTAATAAAGTGGCAATTGAACTTCGGGTCGTGCAATTTTGGTCTGAAATCATACTTGTGATTTCAAATCAAACTCGCGCTGCGCGCTCGTTTGATTTTGAAATCGCGCGTATGATTTCAGACCAAATTGCACTCCACTCAGTTCAATTACCATTATGAATTGTACTCCACTCAGTTCAATTACCATTATGAATTGTACTCCACTCAGTCCTATTACCATTACGAATTATTTTTTTTACTACTTGCAAATCATGTTTAATTACCCAAGTAGACCTCATTACCATTATTACTTGTTTATTCTACATATTATTTTAAGTATTTTCCTCTTTGTGATCCTCGATTTCTGTTGCCAAAGTTATATTTACTTCAGATTCAACTTCAATTCCTCTATCCTTAATAAAACAGAAAATAAGAGTAATTTAATCAGCGAAGTTCCAGTTCAATAGCAGGACATATGTACTTTTTCCACTAGGGGAGGGACGACATCTTGCCAGATAAAAGGCAAATCAGGGGAAAGAAACTGCTAATTCCATATCCTACATGACGAAGAAATGAAAAGGTTGCTCGCTACCTCCTTTGTAAAGATGACGCGGTGATCACTACATGATTTTATATCACGGTACATTTTAAGCAAAAAATCGCAGGGAATAATCGAAAAATCGAGTAAATTTAAAAGATATCTTCCAATTTTATTTATTTATTCATTTTATTTCTGTTTTACTGTTCATTTCTTACTTCTTTGTTGTGCAACTGCTGCTCAAGTGACGTCACAAGCTCGGCGAATGAAGGCCGCTCTAAGGGGTCTGGACGCCAGCATAACATCATAATCTCGTATCTGTCATGAAAGAAACAAAAATTCAGAGCGTGGAAGCTACTGATCTAAAAAAACAAGTTTCAGGATAGTTTTCCACATGTGGTCTAGCAGTCGCTATGGCCAGAGGTTAAGATAGTGAGTTTGGTAAGATGAAGTGTTTCTTATTGGTTGAAACGTGAGCAATATGGTTGAATCAGTGTCAATCTGTCCTCAAGGAAAGCAACGAAGGAAGGACAGGAACTTAAACGTCACTTACTTACGCTTAACAATAACGAAGAAACAAAAGAATAAGTGGAGTGGTTAATAACTTTATTCACTTAGTGAAGATAATAGCCCACTGCTACCATTGTGATACAGGGGTAGTAAAAACAGTTAGCCAAACATGTTTATTGGAAACGAGAAGTAGGCAGCTGTGGATGATGTAATCTGTAGCTGTTCATTTATATTTCGAAAAATATCTAGTGGTCAGCGTAGGTACTGCGAGCAAGCAAGCAAGGAATCAAGGAACATGAAACAAGAGGAAATAGGCAAGCAAACAAACTATCATCAATCAATCAACCAACCAATAAGTCCATAAGTATATTTATATTCGAAGCTAATAGTAGCTGGAGAGGACATGTACGAACACAATAAACATTTAAGCACTAAAAAAAAAAAATGTTTAATCAAACCAATAACTCTTCACAGGGCGTCAAATACAATACGTCACTATAGCGTATCGGAATAGCGTATCTGCAACAAAAGGTTGCTGGATTCCCTGGTCGTATACCTGCAGAAGCTATTAACTAATAATATAATGAAATGTAAAATTTACATTTCATCTGAGCATCGTTCCGGTTTTGATAATCTTTTTCCTGACTTTATAAATTCCACAACCTCCATTCCTCCAAGACCAGAATACGGCATTTTCCCTTAACAAGAAACAACAGCAAAGTAATCAACAATGAGTCGAAATTAGCTCACGTGAGTACATATTTTGCTAACTTGTAAGATATACCACAGAAAAACGCACATTCGTGATCGCTTTCAATCTTGAATGAAAAGTTAAGAAAAAAAAACCCTGAATACGCAAGAAATACGTTAAAGGAAAACTTACCAAAATGCGTTCATTGCAACATTTTTTAATAACTTTAATTGGTTTCACACTTATTACTCTAAGAGATGTTTACCGTCAGATTCTATCTCCCATAGCAGCACACCAAAAGACCACCTGCAAAAGAAAGTTAACGCCCTTACAAACAAGCCACTTGTTATATATTTTCTATTGGGATTTATCAGGCAACAATTTTAGAAAACAGCCTATTTGTAGCAAGGGAACTTTCAGTTTTTGAGGTACTGAGATCCATTTTTCTAAAACAAAAATTTAGCTAAGAGATACTCGCGCAAGGCGCGTTTGTTTGCGCGCGAAGCTCAAGAGTGGCAAGGAAGCCGGATAGAAGAGTCGCCAAATTAGATGGTAGTTTATTTCACTCGTGGGAGGCGCGGTGGCCTCATGGTTAGTGTGCTCGACTACGGATTGAGCAGTCTGGGTTCGAGACCTGGCCGGGGACATTGCGTTGTGTTCATGGGCAAGACACTTAATTCTCACAGTACCTCTCTCCAACCAGGTGTATAAATTGGTACTGTCGAATTTAATGCTGGGGGTAACCCTGCGATGGACTAGCATCCCATCCAGGGGGGAGTAGAAATATTCGTAGTCGCTTCATGCTACAGAAACCGGGATAAGCTCCGGCATGGTGAGCCACACGGCTCATATGCAGACTTACTTATTTCACTCACTGACAGGAAGGTCCTAAAATACTAGAATATAACGTTAAAGACCGTTCAAGGTGTACTGTTGGTGATCATCCTGGCTTCGTTGATAAATTGCGGTCGAGAATGTAACTGGAAACGCGAAATTGCCTGAGGTGAAACTGAGCTGCATGGACGCACGTAATTCCGATGTCAACTGGTTTCTTTCCGTTCACCTTCTTCCGGAACTGTATATGTGAACAGCTTTTTAATGTCACTATCACTGCAGTCTACAAAGCGAGCTGCGTCCATGTAAAATTATATAAACTCTCCAGCTGACTTGTTTTTTTTTTTCATACAAAAATATCAACGCAGGCGGGGGATATCGTCTCACACCCGTCTTTGATTTTGCATCACGTGAAGTAAAATGAAAACTGCGCGAAAATTAATCAGTTGGTTATGATAGGAAATAACTGACTGGTCCACGTTACTCAAATTTGAGCTTACAATAAGTGAAAACGTTGTCTTTATTGACGTAATGCTTAGGGATGACATATGTTTGCCATGTAGCTGCTCTTCTTTCATCAATAACTGAATGGTACGCTTATTTAAACTAGTGGAGCCAATGTGGTTGACTTACACATCTGTCTTAGTGTTGTAAGTATAATCCTCCAGTGATTCAAGAGCCATCCAACGAACTGGTAACATTCCCTTATTACAAAAAAAGATCAAAGAATTACAGGAAATAAACACAATGAGCTAAATTATGCAGGTTATATATGAAGGCTAGAATGAATTAGATCTTACTCTGCAATATTGTTAATTAACAAATAAAGATATCCTCCATTATAGCTGCAGTTCAAGGAGTTGTTTTTTGTATGGACAGATTTTAAAGTATATTTCAGCGAACAAACAGCGCTGAGTCATTTTTTTATAATATTAAATTTAAAAATACTCAACAGTACAATACAATACAACACAATACTTAAACTACCGCCTACTTACACTAAAACAAAACACTTCATCAATAATTAGAGCTAATTACATACATTACTTACGGTGCTTACTAGTTACTTACACCAATGGCACTTACAATGTTCTTCAAAAATTATACAATAACACATGGTGTGTACTTTTAGTTTTTTCCCCGTATATTTTCAAGATTACTTAATATTGAATTGTTTATACTACTTGATTACTTATAACGGAATGAATACCAATTCCATAAATTTATTGAAAAACAAAAAAAAATAACACACGAAGAGGTTTGTTAATAATATTTGTGCTTGTCTACCTTAAATTCTAAGTTAAACTGTTCTTAATTTTCCCTTTCATTTTTATCTTATTTATAAACTGTTAATTATTAAGATTTCTTCATTAATTTTACAGCTATATATTAATCTGATTCAAGATCAATTATTCGCTATCTAGCCCATTATTTCATGTAATCGATTTTATCTAATCAAAGTTAGAAATCAAAGGCGTCTTTGAGGCTACGACTATTTTGCATGATGAAGTACATGCATCAGTATAAGCAGAAAAGATGAAAATATTTCGGCTTTGTTGCAAAAATAAATTTCTTTCTTCCGTCCTTTATTTAAACCTCTTAACCCTTTCACTGCTGAATTTTCCCAAGAAAACGCGTTTTTTTACTTTTTAAACAATTTTTTTGTGTTAAGATGCTAGTTTTGGCCAAAATTTGCTATTAAAGCACTTTTTGACATTGCAGCAACATTTTGATGGAGATTCCGTGTAACAATGTACAAAATTTGGACTTTTTTTTTTTGGCTAAAACCATTCCAAATTGCCTCTTGCTCCTTTTCTTTCTTTTTTTTCCTTCTCCTCATTCCTTTTCACTCTACACATCCTTCCTTCTGGCAGGAAAAGTTTGGACAAAATCATCGGAAAGGAGACGTTGATCAGTTCCAGGTGTGTCGGTCTGTTTATGCACCGATTTTTCACCAACTCTGTCAGAATGCAGTCGATATACAAAATGCACAGTCCTTTGGAAAGATCTATCCTCGCTTTGTCAGTTGCTTATCTGAAAAGTTGACTGACGTGCAAATTGATGACGTCACAAGTGGTTAAATGACCAGTACTCCAAATGCCGACAAAAGTCGGGTTTAGCACTAAAAGGGTTAAAATCACGCTACAATAATGCATAACGCTCTAGACACATACACGCTTTGCGGACCTATGTGTTAAGTTAGCTCAATGCGTTGGTATACTGTATTGGAAAGCTGAGAAAGCGTGAAGGGCGACAGTTCGAGTCTAGGGGTTGCAAACAAACGAATTTTTTTTTATTTTCTTTTTTCTCTCCGACGTGTTTTTTCTTTCTTTTTATTTCCCCCATGAAGCTCATAAGTGCTTTCCATTTATAATAATTTATTATTTTGCTCGATATTCATGTATTGCATGCATCATGTTTTTATTAAAACCCATGCTTGCCAGGAGCCCGCGTTCATTTCCTAACTAGGACAACAAATGCTTTCTAGGTTTTCTTTAAACAATTCAAATAGGAAAATGCTCGCACCACATGCTGTTGACATAGCAGTAACTTTCTCATCACTTATTGCTTCACTATGTTTCATATTTGCCGAACCATTCGACGACATTTTTCTCTTCGTCAAGACAAGTTGTGCATTGGTCAGCGGAAATACAAACGAAAGTTTACGACCCAAGGATCGATCGACCAAGCGAGTGAATTCGCGCTCGCTCACTAAACTCCTATTTCGCATTCTGCAAAATAGTCGTAAAAATTAATTGTGACAGTCAAACTTTAGCTAACGATTACCTCCCATGAGCATACACTTTTTTATCGTACCAGTCAGGGGCAAAAATAACATTTTTAACTTCCTTTAAGTGGACAGCCCCTGAACACCTTTGTTCTGGGCCCGAGAATGTCCGCGGACGAGAAGTTAATGACTAAAGCCATAAAAGAAATTTTCCATACCCCAGATGTAGTTTCGTATTCACCACTTTCATACACATCACGTGAAAAGCCGAAATCAGAAACCATGGCAACATTATTCTTGCTAAGAAGCACATTCCTCGCTGCAAGATCACGATGAATACACTGCAAAGTAACAATAGAAAAGAGCTAAACTAGAACTATTCCAAATGTGATATTCAATCAAAATTCAATCGTTAGAATTGAGGGGCGCACAGTTTTTGCCACTGAAATGTAATCAACATGTCATGACTTTTTTTCCATGCTTAAATATATGTTATTGAAAAGTTAAACACAGAGAATACAAATTAATAGAGGAAGACAGAGGAGCGCTAATCTATGGAAGTTAAGGTGACTCATAGAGGCTTCGATTCCAGCATTTTTCTGCACATTGTCTTTGATGAGTTAATGATATTTCTGGTTTTCAGTCGATGCTGCAATAAGGGAAAAAGACAAGATCTTACTCACTGGTGAGCAAGTCATAAACTAATTCATGACGCAAACTACCACATGGCAATACTATAGCCGTGAAAAACAAAAAACAAAAACAAACAAAGAACAATCAAGCAGTATGGCCTCCGGTTAGCCTCATCTTTTATTACTGAATTGTATTAGTCAGAATAAAACTTAATGTGGACGCGAGCAGATTCAAAGACGCAGTTTTTTAGGGCTCTAAATCCACTCCAATGTTTTTTTACCTTTTTGTTAGACAAGTGCAACATTCCACTGGCTACATCTCTTGCGATCCTGGTTTTGTCGATGTCTGAGAAATACACATTCTTTTTTTCAACGTTAACATATGGAACTTCTCTGTTTTTCTTCAGTTGATGTAACAAGCAACCATTCTCAGCCAAGCGAACGACCACCAACATTGAATCTATCCATGGATAAACACTTCCATGAAAATACATACCGCCATAAAACAATTAACAACTTACAAATAGTTTTACAAGGCTCTCACGCAGTTTACGGTCGCCTCAGTTATTTGAGCAGGTACCGGTACAGGGTTGACCTCTCCCGTTCAAGGAAAGGTCCTACTGCCCCTCCCACACAAAGTCCTCACACAAGCCCTAAGGGTAAACGTTCAACATTCCATGTCTACTCAATAGCATATTTCCTGAATAACTTTCCACAAAATCATGCAAAATAAATTGCTGTGCCAGAACATTCATCCGCCACGTTAACAAAAGAAAACGAGTTGAATGAAAAGAGTAAAAAAGACTACGTTCGAGAATACAGTTTACTATTCTACTATTGACATCATTTCAAGTAATCCTGCCAAGCTAGAGCCGGAAAAACGTTTAACGTTTCCTTAAGTTTTCAGATCTTTGATTGAGTGAATCGAGATTTAGACACGCGATCACTATCTCTACCTTACTTTCAACAATAAAACATGTTATCATTCCAGGCTGTGCAGTGTTAATATAATTGTCACTTGATAATACTTACCATTCCTTGTACAAGCCCCGATAAGACTTACGACGTTAGGGTGGTCACCAACTCTCACCATGATTTGAAGCTCATTCAGTAAGTCCCGTCCCTCCAGTTCAGTAGCATTCGCTGCAGTCAAAAATGTTTAGTTTAAATTATTTAATAGTAGCTGAATTTTCAACATAAGAAAGCTTTAAAGCAGGCTGTAAAACGTCCTTCTACCTGGTTTTTAATATGCAATCTTGGGGAAAAAATGGAAAAAGGAAAATCTACGTGGAAAAGGACTTCTACTTCAACTGAGGAGCCTAATTGTCCTTCTCTTATTCCTCTCTTACTTCCTATCTTGTATTTTCGTGTCTCGTTTCGTCTGTTGTATCGTGATCAAATACCGTTGAAGCTCAGCTTGTGATCACTCTTGTAAGAGACCAGCTTTAGTTACGATCACCTTTGCGAAACCCCGTTTGAACTGTGACTTAAACGTACTTGGGATAAATTTCGCCCTAAAATCCCATTTGTCTAGCTTGTGAGAGCTTAAAATAACTTTGGGTTCATTATTCTGCAAGTTGCTATGCAAAATAGTTTGAGAAACAGGGACTTGGTGTCCTCAGTTCAACCGACACATATAAATACAATCTGTTTACCTTTAAGCTTTTTCACTGCACATTCCCTTACGTTTCGATCTATCCGTACCAAACCTCTGTAAGCCTCGCCAAATGCACCTTCCCCTAACTTCTCTTGCAGTGTAATATCTGTTTTAGGAATCTCAACCCAATCTCCACGCATCAAAAGCTCCATCTAAAAGAGACAAAGCAATAATATTTCTTTTCTCGACATTTGATTTTTGTGGCAACGACAGTCCAATTTTTCAGTTACACAAGTAAACAACAAGAGGAACATTTTGATTATGAAAGTTGCTAAAGATGAGTATATAATGTATACTGACCTCATCTTCCTCAAATATCGTTTTACAAGTCGGTCTGAACTTGAGGCAAACAACCACGATGAACAAAGCAGCTAATGCCAGAGGCATTACGATAATCAGAATTAAATTCCTGATGAATCTGTCTGTAAAAAGAAACATTGAATTAAGGGTTACGTAACACAATTTGTTTTTCAATCACGCTCTTGATTGTAGCATGGAAAAATAAACAATAGGTGGAGGCTGCAATGGTGATTTAAGCTAGATCTTTTGTGACACATGAATATATCACTGTTAACTAATAGTAGACGATTTTAAAGTCATAGCACTTACCTGGCAATGTTTCTTTGGTTAGCAAAACAACATCCGACTGTCCGTATCTGTTGTTGCTTGATAATCGAATAGTGTACTCTGTGGAAGGTTCTAGATCCTTTAAAGTCGTTCGTGTCTGATCGAAAGGCAGTGTCTTCACCACCGTGAAGTCCTCTGAGGCTGATGTCTTTCTTTCGATGGTATAATTGTGTATCTGGTAAAAGCTGCCATATTTTGGTTGATCCCAGGAAAACATGATGTACCGAGTCTGTGTATTTTTCACTGCCAAGTCTTTAGGAGGGGGCGGTTTTTCTTGATATTTGGTAAGTAAGTAAACAAAGAATGAAGTCAAAAAAGTGTTAATGAAATTATGAGTATGGAGAATGAGTTCTGCTTCAAAGTACGTCACACAAGTTAAAGTTTGCATTCTGGGTGAGTGACATTGTTACTCTCCTTGGATGCCATTCTATTTTGTTGAAGGTAATCTACAAGCATTTCATGAGTAATAATTAATTGCAAGCTATTCTGGAGGAGAAACACATCTTGCCAAAGGATACATTTTACTAACTGCTCAATCCTTCTTGCTTACCAAGAACTACTATGGCAATAACATTAAGTGCTTCTCCCAGTGACGAATCCAGTCCGCTGATTAACTGATCAATGACGTCATCTTTGTTGGTGGTGTTACTGTTCATAGTGGCGCGGACCCTGATGTCTGCCTCCACGCTTCCATTACTAATAAAAATAAATAGCACGCATGCACTCTACTAAAAAATGTACTAAGATGTACTACAACATAACAATTCCGTCTCTTTCCTTCGATTTATTGATGTTACTTCATATACGTCAAAATTAAAATAATGGGAACAGAATATCCTCAACAACCCATGGACAGTTAATCATAACATTATATGTTACCAAGACAACATTGCAGCCTATAAACTGTCAGTAACACCCTTATTTGATGATTGGATATTTGCATCATCGATTACTGAAAAGCTTGTGACAAGAATCTTATTGCAGTCATTAAACTATTATGTGAAAGAGGTCTAAAGATGTTGTAGGAAAGTTTGTTGATGAATGCTCAGGCGGTGTTGTGCGGAAGGCTATCACGCCGTTTTACGATCTATAAGAACATACGTTATTACCTGAATGACAAGACATCCACGTCATATATTCTTACAGTTGAAGATTTATTGAAATATTTCTTTATCTAAAAGGACAGAGAAAATCCTTTCAGCAGTCGTGACATACCAGCTTGTACATCTAGTCACTCTGTTGCACTAACGTGTTCAAAGATAGAACACTGACGCTGTGATTTAAAGTACACTACATGACGCTGCAAAAACCTCTAAACCAACTTAAGTGTTCATGAAATGACCAGGAATGAACTGTATGTATAGTGTGCAAAGGCACTGTATGTATAGTGTGCAAAGGCACTGTATGTATAGTGTGCTAAGGCACTGTATGTATAGTGTGCAAAGGCACTGTATGTATAGTGTGCAAAGGCACTGTATGTATAGTGTGCAAAGGCACTGTATGTATAGTGTGCAAAGTGTCAAACAGGTGGCATCTAAAGTAACAACCACGTTAAAAGATGAGTGAGTTTTTAATAGATATATGGGTGATAATACCGAGGCCCTGATGTTCCCTTCCATTGCCATGAACATGCTGCTGCTACGGTTCAAAAGATCACTGCTGAAATCTGCACCCATCACCAACTGAAGATTTACATCAATACTTACTTCACCTGGAAATGAAACAAATCAAAGGAAACTGTGAATAAGTCGTGGATACATTACGCTTCAATGGCTTTTGAAGATAATCCTAACAAAAACCGCCAAAAACAAACATTCTAAAATCTAACTGTATAGGCAACTAATACATAACTTAACAAACTGCGTATCAAACTTTTGGTTAGGATTTTCGGCTTGGCTTTCATCAGTTTTTCTCCTTTTATGGCATTTTCTATTGTTTGAAGGAAAGCGCTTCTATTGTTCGTAAGACAAAGTTTAGGAATCACC